>Ga0209251_1000331_pt1 | contig 43337 bp, 36 predicted proteins | sample SaaInlV_100m_DNA_6_FD_184665 | JGI IMG/M metagenome (GOLD analysis project Ga0209251, IMG submission 184665) | Marine microbial communities from expanding oxygen minimum zones in the Saanich Inlet - Saanich Inlet SI073_LV_10m_DNA (SPAdes) (version 2) | ecosystem: Environmental > Aquatic > Marine... | reverse complement strand
GATCAATCCGTGACACCAAAGACGTTTCACACTCTGAACATGAAATTGTCACAATCCCGGTTAAAGGCATTTCGGAACCACGCTTTGTTCATTCGTCTGCAGGTGGCCTACGCCATAAAGTCTTTCCGGGGAATAAGGATTTCGTGACCGGTGACCGCCTTCCCAGACCGAAATCAAATGTGGGTGGGGCTGGATCGAAAGCTTCAAAAGACGGGGAGGGGGAAGACGAATTTTCTTTTGGCCTCACTCGGAACGAATATCTTGATATCTTGTTTGAGGGCTTGGAGCTGCCGGATTTAAGCAAGAAAAAGATGGGCAAACAAGAAACGATCAGTCTGCGCCGTGGCGGCATTACAACCTCTGGATCACCTTCTAACCTAAATTTGGTCCGAACCATGAGACATTCGCTTGGGCGCAGGATTGCTCTTCAACGGCCCTCAACCGCAGAAATACAACGACTTGAGGCCCAAATAGAGCGGCTCGTACATATCAAAAATCCTCCTGCCGATATTTCAGACGAACTCAAAGATCTAAGGCAGTGTCTAGAAAAAATAAAACGCCGCCGCTCCGTTATAGGATTTATTGACCCTGTTGATTTGCGTTTCAATACCTTTCGTCCTGAAACACGACCTAATTATAAGGCGGTGATTTTTTGTTTGATGGATGTCTCTGGATCGATGCAGGAGCGCGAAAAGGATTTGGCGAAGCGCTTTTTCATGCTTGTGCATTTGTTTATCGAAAGCGTTTATGCCGAAACTGAGATTGTTTTTATACGGCATACGCAGACGGCTGAGGATGTTGACGAAGAAACATTCTTTTATGACCAGCAGACTGGCGGTACGATTGTCAGCTCAGCGCTGGAAAAAATGCGGGACATTATTGCCGACCGTTACTCACCAGATGAATGGAATATCTATGGGGCGCAGGCTTCTGATGGTGAAAACTACTCTCAGGATTCGGCAAAATGCGCGGATCTTTTGAGTAAAGTTCTTTTGCCAGTTTGTCAGTATTACGCTTATGTGGAAATCATCCCTGAACGCGAAAAAAAATTGCTGGCTACGGCGGATGCGGGTGGTGAACTTTGGCAGGCTTACCGTCGTGTCCGGCAAAGTTGGCCGCGCTTCGATATCGAAAGAGTGGCAAACCGAAACCATATTTATCCTTTGTTTCGCACGCTATTTTCACCAAAATTGACAGGCTCTGGCGTATGAAATCACAAAAAAAGATGACACCGCTGTTCACGGGTTGCTCTTGGTCATTCGATTTACTGGGTCAAGCGCATGACGCGATTTCTAAGATTGCGTTGGATGAGTTGAAGCTTGATATTTATCCTAACCAAATTGAAATAATTTCTGCAGAGCAAATGCTGGATGCATATTCCTGTGCCGGATTGCCATTGATGTATCACCATTGGTCTTTTGGAAAAAGGTTTGTGCGTGACGAGAGTAACTATCGGCACGGGCGCAGTGGGTTGGCTTATGAAATTGTGATCAATTCCAACCCTTGTATCAGCTATAATATGGAAGAAAACTCAATGGCGATGCAGATCCTAGTAATGTCGCATGCAGCATTCGGGCATAACCATTTTTTTAAAAACAATTATCTATTCCGAGATTGGACAGACGCCTCGTCAATTCACGACTATCTGGCTTTTGCTAAAAGCTTCATTGCACAATGTGAACAGGAGTATGGAGAAGAGGAGGTGGAGGCCGTGCTGGATGCTGCTCACGCTTTGCAGGATCAAGGCGTTTTTCGATACGGGCGTGTTGCACAACCCACCACTAAAGAAGGTGAGGCAATGCAACTTTTGCGGGATCAATATGCCAACCAAAAGAGCGTTCTTGATCTTTGGACTGACCGCAATTTTGGCACCTGCGGACCCTATGAGAACTTAACAGAGATTGACGTAGCTGAGCGTCGAAAGGGCATGCAACTTCCAGAGGAAAACATCCTGTATTTTCTTGAAAAGCACAGTCCCATTCTCAAACCCTGGCAACGTCAAGTTATCCGTATCGTTGGCTTCCTTGCGCAATATCTTTATCCGCAGAAACAAACCAAGGTGATCAATGAGGGCTGTGCGACCTTCGTGCACCATTATATCATCAACCGTCTTTATGAAACGGGTCAAATTACGCAGGGAACATTTCTGGAAATTATCCACAATCACACCAATGTCATTACACAACCGGAATTTGACAGCCCACGGTTTTCTGGCATTAACCCCTATGCTCTGGGCTTTGCAATGATGGAGGATATTCGCCGAATTTGCGAAAACCCAACACGTGAAGATCGTGAATGGTTTCCTACTTTTGCTGGAAATAACGATTGGGCAAGCGTTTTGCGTGATGCATGGCGCAATTATCGTGATGACTCTTTTATTTTGCAATTTTTATCGCCGCATCTAATCCGAAAATTCAAATTGTTTGCCATCACTGATAATGCCAAGCAGCCCAATCTGATCGTTAGCCAAATTCATAACCGCGAGGGGTATCGTAATATTCGCCGTTTGCTTGCAAAATCGTACGATCTTGCTTTTTTAGAGCCTGATATTCAGGTCGTAGACGCCAATATGAGTGGAGATCGCGAACTGAAGCTGAACCATACTGTCCATGACGGTATTCAGCTTGAGACGCATAACCGAGTGGAGGTCTTGAGACATATTAAACAATTATGGGGATATGAAGTGCGGCTTACGGGGCGCGATCAAAAGAGCGGTGATGTGTGTTATGAGAGCGCAACAGCGGTGACAGCAGAGTGAACAGAATCGAAAGTTGATCAATTCTAAAAAAGGCTTCGGCATTGGCTGTTTTCCGGAGGTTGCAAACAATTGGTTTTGGGTGCCCGACAACAGTTTCTAGTTCCGCTGCGTATAAGGCTATGAACGCGTATGGGTGGCCGGAATTTTATAAAGCAAGGGTTATGCTTTGAATATTGATAAACGCGCGGTGATCGCTGCTGATAATAATGCAGATTTGTATGAAGCAGTGTTTTCGTCACAAGGGCTGCGATATGAAAGGTTGCCGTTTGGGTTTGTCGCCAGAGACCAGCCTCCCCCCTATTATGCACATTTAACGACCCTCTCTCATAAGGCCCAGAACGATATTTGTCGCCAATTCAAAGATGTGGTGCAGAGGTTTTCTGGTCGGGCTGTTATGAAGGATAGCTTTTGTCAGATGGACGCGCAGTCAGAGGGATTTGAGGTTCTTTTTGACGCTTCTTGGATTTGGTTTGGCAAAGATAAGCAACGTCCCTCCTGCACCTGGAAACGCGTTAAAAGTAACTCTGATTTGCAGCTTTGGCAGGATGCTTGGAAGCAAAGTGGCTTTCCGACAGACGTGAAAATGTTTAATGAGACATTTTTGAATAAAGAGGATATCTTCATTTTCGGTCAGAAGAACAGCGGTGTTTTTGAAAAGGGTTGTATCGGTAACAGATCAAGAAATTGTATTGGTTTATCGAACGTATTTTCCATTTCTCGATCGTCAAGGATTTATGATCAAGCGACTGCTGCAGTTGCATCTATTGATCCGAGGTTGCCAGTCGTGGGATATGAGGCTTCTGAAAATTTAGAAGCCGCATGTCGAAACGGATTTGAAGTCGTCGGAAATTTGCGCGTTCTCGTCGCCCAAACTGATAGGGCCTGGTCATGATTTCAGACGTTTAGTTCCAAACTTTTCCCGCATGAATTTGAGTATCTCAGTTCAAACAGGGCGCAACACCCAACTCAGAATCGTTAGTGCATTGTGTTATGCGGGGCGGTTGATCTGGGTTGCAAGTTCAGCGTCAACCACCGCAACGATCTCTTGGATTTCGGCGTTGTGCATACTCAAAGACTCTGCAGTCAGTTTGATAAGTTTGTCAACGCGCTCAATATTACTTGCGCCTGAAAAAACCGCTCTGGCCGCTGATGACGGGTTTCGAAGACCCTCTGCTGCGGTCGAGTATTTTGCAAATGGCACCATATCCCCGTGGTCGGCCCCCAAGGTCACAACCAGTTTGTTTACGAAATCATATATGCTTTCTGACTGGGCAATATTGCTATGCACAGAACTTTGGATTGATCGCGGCCCGGCTTGGGTGATGCAGCGATAGTTTCCCGTGGCCAGCATAGCCCATTTTGCAAACGGCACGAAGAGTGACTCAAACACACGCAGTTTAACCGGAACCCCCTTGCCATCGACCCTAAAAGCGTCAACATCTGCAGATATATTTTCCAGCATTCTGTCCAATTCGGGGTTGTTGAATTTCGATACTTTGAAATTGGTCGGCAGCCCCACATGCAACACATTCGGGTCTTCTTCGGGTGGTCGATAAGCTTGGGGGTCTGGCGAGCAAAGCGTCATCAGGCTAGGATCGAATTCGCTCCAGATTTCCGGGTTCAGAAAGGCTTCGGTCAGCTTTGAACAGTCCAACGATGAAATGCGCTTGAGATAGGGCAGGGGCGGCATATTCATAATCGACATGCAGGCGACCTTTGCTCTGGCGATCCGGGAAAGCAGATCGGTCAGCGATGGATGCGAGTATTGAGGTTCCTGCATTGCAAGGCATATCAGGTCGTATTGTTGTGGCTGCGCGTGCTCGGGGGTGACGGCGTTCGTTTGACCACAAAGGGACTTGGAGAGAAAGCTACGGTGTGTGTCTTCGCCGCGTAACTTGATGCGCACTTCGGTGCCCTTGGTATTAATTAGGTCTGCTGTTTTTTGTCTGCAAACCAAAGTGACGTCATGTCCTGCTGCGGCCAACTTGGAGCCAAGAAGAGAGCCATAAGACGCGCCGAGTATCATAATTTTATAAGCCATTGCACAAACCCTTTTATCATATGTTTAAGCTGCGCAGTCAGTTTTTAGACAAAGCGGTGGCCCAATTAAAAGAGCTATACCTCAGAATGGGAATCGCTCTAAAAATATTAATTACAATCGACAAAGAAATATTACAACTTAAATATTGATAATATTGAAATTATATAACCGAGCAGTTGCAGCATCTTGGGGGACTTGCAATTTTCCAAAATAAATTTGCCGAGATCTTTGCATAACACCCCTCTTGGTGATTTTTGGATAATTCAATATTGTTTTCATTGCGCAAAATTATGGATATTCATAAAAATTGGAGTTCTGCAGTGGCCTCTTCGTCTATGTTAGATGAATGAATTTTGTAAAGTTGACGCACCCAAGGGATGTGGCGTACGGCGCAGAGCCTCATCACTGCAGCGTCTGTATCCGCCGCGCGGCTCTGCACCAAAATACTATTGCGCGAGTAATTCGACCAGAGTTGCCCCCAGTTTGGCGGGTGACGGTGCCACGCGAATATTGGCAGATCGCAATGCCTCGATCTTGTCTTCTGCGCCACCTTTGCCGCCAGAGATAACGGCGCCTGCGTGGCCCATCGTTCGTCCAGGCGGTGCGGTGCGACCAGCGATAAAGCCTACGGTCGGTTTTGCGCGGCCTTTTTTAGCCTCGTCTTTTAAAAATTGCGCGGCCTCTTCTTCTGCCGCACCGCCAATTTCGCCAATCATGATGATCGACTGGGTTTCAGGGTCAGCCAGAAATAACTCTAGCATATCGATAAACTCGGTTCCCTTCACCGGATCACCGCCAATACCCACCGCACTTGTTTGGCCAAGCCCGGCGACCGTTGTTTGATAAACGGCCTCATATGTCAGCGTCCCTGACCGTGATAGCACACCGACTGACCCGCGTTTGAAAATCGACCCTGGCATGATGCCGATTTTACACTCGTCAGGCGTCATCAAACCGGGGCAGTTGGGGCCAATTAATCGGCAGGGAGAACCGCTGAGCTTTTCCTTTACGCGCACCATATCCTGGACAGGCACGCCTTCGGTGATGCAGGTAATGAGATCAATCTCGGCGTCAATAGCTTCTTCGATTGCGGCTGCTGCGCCTGCAGGCGGGACATAAATGACGCTGGCCGTTGCGCCGGTCGCGTCTTTGGCTTCGGTCACGTTGGAAAAGATTGGCAGTGTTGCGCCATTTGCACCAGTCCAGTCGGTGCCGCCCTTCTTTGGGTGCGTGCCAGCCACCATTTTGGTGCTGTGATAGGCGAGCGCCTGCTCGGTATGGAATGTTCCGGTTTTTCCGGTCAAGCCCTGGACGATGATTTTGGTGTCTTGGTCTATTAGAATTGACATCTGTTTACCCCTGTACGGCCTTAACGATTTTCTGAGCGGCGTCGTCGAGATTGTCCGCAGTAATGACGTTCAGGCCGCTTTGGTTGATAATGGTCTTGCCCTCTTTGACTTTTGTGCCTTCCAGCCGTACGACCAAAGGTACTTTTAACCCGACATCCTTGACGGCCTGCACCACGCCTTGCGCAATGACATCACAGCGCATGATACCGCCAAAAATGTTGACAAGTATGCCTTTGACATTGGGGTCGGAGGTGATGATTTTGAAAGCTGCAGTCACTTTGTCCGTGGTGGCTCCACCGCCAACATCCAGAAAATTTGCCGGCGCGGCGCCGTAAAGTTTTATGATGTCCATCGTTGCCATTGCCAGACCGGCCCCATTGACCATACAGCCAATTTGGCCATCGAGAGCGATATAGGCGAGATCGTGTTTTGAGGCCTCTAGTTCTTTGGTGTCCTCTTCGGTCTCATCACGGTAGAGCATGATGTCGGGATGTCGAAACAGCGCGTTATCATCAAAGGAGATTTTGGCATCAAGTACTTGAATGTCATCTGCTTTGGTTACTATCAAAGGATTGATTTCCAGTAGGCTCATATCTTTGCTGGTAAAAGCGGTATAGAGGGACCTGAATAATTGCTTGCTTTGTAATCGGGCGTTGCCGGAGAGCTCAAAGGCATCCGCAAGACTTTCGCTGTCTGAATCAATGACCCCGGCAGAAGCATTAATAGCGATGGTGTGGATTTTTTCCGGTGTATTCTCAGCCACGGCCTCGATATCCATGCCACCTTCGGTAGAGGCGACAAACGAGACTTTTCCCGTCTCGCGATCGACAAGGATCGAAAGATATAGTTCGCGGTCAATTTCGGCGCCATCTTCGATATACAGGCGGTTTACTTGTTTTCCCGTGGGGCCTGTTTGTTTGGTGACGAGAGTTTTTCCCAGCATTTCGCGTACGTTTTCCAATGCCTCTTCGGGGGAGAAAGAGACCCGTACGCCACCCTTCGCATTCGAGGGTAACTCTTTGAAAGTGCCTTTACCGCGCCCACCGGCATGAATTTGGCTTTTCACCACCCAAACTGGACCAGGCAGGTTTGCGACGGCAGTTTTTGCCTCGTCTATGCTGAAAACCGCAACGCCTTTTGCAACCGGTGCACCAAACGACTTGAGAATTTCTTTGGCTTGATGTTCATGGATGTTCATTTATTGCTCCCTGTATTTTATGCTGCTTGATCAGCAGTAACATTTCTTTAAATGCGCTTGTTCCAGCTTGTCCGAGCCATTCAAAAATCGCCATTCCGGTGGTCACAATGCTGACCCCGGCGGCGTTTAGGCGCGGTAGACAAGCATTTTTATTTTCTAAGGTTCGTGATGCGATTGCGTCAGATACCACAAACAGCTCATAGCCTTCGTCCAATAAGCTGGCGGTGGTCTGCACGACGCAGATATAGGCCTCCATGCCGATTAGAATAACCTGTTGCCTATTGAGGGATGTGAATGCAGTCGCAAAGCTACTGTCCTGCAGGCATGAGAAGCATAGCTTGGATAATACAGGCGGCTGACCGGCAGCGTTTTTGATCGTGGGTATAGTGGCCCCCAAACCTTCCGGATGATATTCGGTCAAAATGGATGAAACCATGATCTTCTCGGCGACCTCTCGTAAAAGGCAGGTGTTTGTTATCGTGTGATCGGGCGCAACCATTGCGGAAACAAGACGATTTTGCATATCGATCACCACCAGTGCTTAGTCTTGCGCCTTGATTAACATTCAGCTGTTTCTCATAGGTAACCCCTTGAGGTATGTGGTATACCACAGACTGCGTGTCAATACTAAGTTCATGAATTTTTGTTTAAAATTTACCAGTATTAGAATTGACTATTCGTTTTTCAGGTGTAAGGTATACCACATACCCAAGGTCAGAATTGCTGGGGCCGTAGGTTTTTTGGAGGCGTTAGAGGTGTCGATCGGCGACAAACTGAGACCGATAAGCGAGAGCTTTACGTTAAAGGATCATACGTTCAACCTCCTGCGGGCGGCCATACTTGATATGGATATTTATGGACCAGAAGCTGATTTGCGGCTTGATGAGCGCAAGCTGGCCGAAAGCCTAGGCATCTCGCGCACGCCAATACGCGAGGCATTGGCGCGTTTGGCGCAAGAAGATCTGGTTCAGATCGTCCCGCGAAAGGGTGTTTTTGTCTGCCGTAAGACTCGCGAAGAGATCTTGGAGATGGTGGTGACTTGGGCTGCACTTGAAAGTATGGCGGCGCGTCTGGCGACCGTGCATGCAACCGACGCAGATTTGGTGGCGCTGCGTAAATTCGCAATGAAACACAGCAGCGATGCAGTGCGTGCCGATATCGAAGAGTACTCGGATGCGAACATCAAGTTCCATCAGTTCATTCTCAAGCTCTCCGGTTGTGCGCTATTGGGTGAAACCGCTGAGGGCTTGTTCATCCATATGCGGGCTATTCGTCGGCGAGCCATGGGTGAAAGTGACCGTGCGCAGCGATCTGTGGTTGACCACATGGAAATAATTGAGGCGCTGGTTGCGCGTGATGCCGATCTGGCATCGTCCCGCGTGCGCGAGCACACGATGCGCTTGCATGCTCATATCAGTAAAACTTGGGCGCGACTTGAGATACTGGGTGCCGCCAAGAGTGCCGCTACCTAGAAATTCTAATATTACGGGGATACCTAATGACTACGAAAGAAAGTAAGCAGAGCTTGGAAAATGATCATGACGCCCCTGTGCCGGGTGCTTTGACGGATGGATTTCACCTGCTTATTGACGCTATGAAGCTGAATGATTTGAACACAATTTATGGTGTGCCGGGTATTCCGATTACTGATTTTGGTCGCATGGCTCAAGCCGCAGGTATGCGGGTGATTTCTTTCCGGCATGAACAGAATGCCGGGAATGCCGCAGCCATCGCCGGGTTTCTAACCAAAAAGCCGGGGGTCTGCCTGACCGTGTCTGCACCTGGTTTTTTGAACGGTTTGACTGCGCTGGCGCACGCGACAACAAATTGTTGGCCAATGATCCTGATTTCCGGGTCATCGGAGCGTGAAGTGGTGGATTTGATGCAGGGCGACTATGAAGAAATGGACCAACTGGCGATTGCCAAGCCCTTATGTAAGGCCGCTTACCGGATTTTGCATGCCGAAGATATCGGTATTGGTTTGGCACGCGCCATTCGGTCCGCGGTGTCTGGCCGGCCTGGTGGTGTTTATCTGGATATTCCCGGTGCGTTGCTAGGGCAGGTGATGGATCAGGTTGAGGGTGAGAAGTCGCTGGTAAAAGTGATAGACCCCGCGCCTGCCCAAGCCCCGGCACCGCATGCGGTTGCCCGAGCACTTGATGTGATCAAGGGGGCAAATAAGCCCCTGATTATCCTTGGTAAAGGCGCTGCCTATGCCCAAGCTGATGATCTGGTCCGCCAATTTGTCGAGACAAGTGGCATTCCTTATCTCCCCATGAGCATGGCGAAAGGTCTTTTGCCCGATACGCACGCTCAGTCGGCAGGGCCTGCGCGGTCGCTGGTGCTCAAGGAAGCTGATGTGGTGATTATGGTGGGGGCACGCCTCAACTGGTTGCTATCGCATGGTAAGGGCAAACAGTGGGGCCCACCGCATTCCACAAAATTTGTACAGATCGATATCGAGCCTAAGGAAATGGATAGTAACGTTGAAATTGCGGCGCCATTGGTGGGTGATATTGGATCAGTTTTGTCAGCGCTTTTGGCCGGCATGGGGGATAACTGGGTTAAGGCCTCCTCTGACTGGATAAATGTTGTCAAAGCTAAAAAAGAGGCCAACATCGCTCGTATGGCGCCCAAGTTACAAAACAATAATTCGCCCATGGATTACAACGGTGCGCTTGGCGCGCTTAAACGTATCGTGGCCGAGCGGCCAGATGCCATGCTCGTTAATGAAGGTGCCAACACGTTGGATTTTGCACGTAGCATCATCGACATGCATCAACCCCGTAAACGTTTAGACGTTGGAACCTGGGGCGTAATGGGGGTCGGGATGGGCAGCGCGATTGCCGCAGCGGTTGAAACGGGCAAGCCTGTTTTATGCATAGAGGGGGACAGCGCCTTTGGGTTTTCCGGGATGGAGGTCGAAACCATCTGCCGTTATAACCTTCCGGTTTGTATCGTGGTCTTCAACAACAACGGTATTTATCGCGGGACTGATGTAAATGAGTCTGGTGGGACAGATGTCGCGACCACGGTGTTTGTAAAAAACGCACGCTATGACATGATGATGCAGGCTTTTGGAGGTGCAGGCGTTCACGTGACCAACCCCGATGAGCTGTCTCGTGCGGTGAATGACGCTATGGATTCAGGCAAGCCAACCTTGATCAATGCGGCCATTGACCCCGCAGCGGGTAAGGAAAGCGGCAACATAGGCAGCCTCAATCCGGTTAGCGTTGTTGGGAAAAAATAATCCGATTTAGAGAAATTCGAAACGACAGGAATGCACAATGAAAGCTCTTGAAGGCATCAAGATACTAGATTTCACCCATGTTCAATCAGGCCCGACCTGCACACAGCTTTTGGGTTGGTTCGGCGCAGACGTGATAAAAGTCGAACGGCCCGGTGTCGGGGATGCCACGCGCAAGCAACTGGTTGATGTGCCCGGCGCCGACAGTCTGTATTTCACCATGCTCAACCACAACAAGCGTTCGATTGAGCTGAATTCAAAAAATGAGACTGGCAAGGAGGTTTTGACCCGGTTGATTCAGGAATGTGACGTCATGGTCGAGAATTTCGCGCCCGGTGCCCTAGACCGGATGGGGTTCTCTTGGGAGCGTGTGCAAGAGATTAATCCGCGCATGATTTTGGCCTCTATCAAAGGTTTTGGGCCTGGGAAATATGAAGATTGCAAAGTCTATGAAAACGTCGCCCAATGTGCGGGTGGTTCGGCCTCGACGACGGGATTTTTGGATGGTCCTCCGCTTGTGACTGGCGCGCAGATTGGGGATAGCGGAACAGGGTTACACCTGTGTTTGGGAATTGTCACCGCGCTTTTCCACCGCGAAAAGAGCGGCCGGGGTCAAAAAGTGACCGCCGCGATGCAGGATGGCGTACTCAATCTTTGTCGGGTCAAACTGCGCGACCAACAACGGCTCGAAAAGGGTCCTTTGACCGAGTATTCACAATTTGGTGAAGGCATTCCCTTTGCAGAGGCCACGCCGCGTGCTGGCAATGATTCAGGGGGCGGTCAACCGGGCCGTATTCTCAAGTGCAAAGGCTGGGAGACAGATGCCAACGCCTATACATATTTCATCACGCAAGCTGCAGTTTGGGGTAAGGTTTGTGATGTGATTGGCAAGCCTGATTGGAAAGACGCACCGGGATATGTGACGCCGGCAGAGCGTCTGGATAAGCTGAACGAGATTTTTGACGCTATCGAAGCTTGGACAATGACAAAGACCAAATTTGAAGTCATGGACATTTGCAATCCGCTCGATATCCCGGTTGGTCCGATCCTTTCTACCAAAGAAATTATGGATGATGACGGTCTGCGAGCCACAGGAACGATCGTCGATGTCGATCACCCAGAACGGGGACGTTATGTCAGCGTCGGTTGCCCGATCAAATTGAGCGATAGCCCTGTCGAGGTTACACGCTCGCCACTTTTAGGCGAGCATACAACCGAAATCCTGTCGGATGTTTTGGGATACGGCGGTGAAGATTTGGGACGCATTTTTGACTCTGGCGCCGTCGGGACCAAAAAGGCGGCAGCACAATGACCGATAAGATGCGCCTGATCATTATGGGTCAACAAGCGTTTGGCAAGGATGTACTGGCGAAACTTCTGGAGGCGGGGCGCGACGAGGTTGTCGCGGTTTACTGTGAACCGGATCGCGCGGCAAAGCCGGTCGACCCCATCAAGGAATTTGCCTTGGAGCAAGGCCTGCCAGTTCATCAGCCCGCAAATTTTAATGATCCAGAAACTCTAAAGACACTTGCGGCGACCGAAGCCGATTTAATGGTGATGGCTTTCGTCAATGTGTTTGTTCCAGAAGCGGCCCGCGACACGCCAAAGCATGGTTCGATTTGTTTTCATCCGTCACTTTTGCCGTTGCACCGGGGCCCAAGTGCGGTGAATTGGCCAATTATTATGGGATCTGAAAAATCTGGCTATAGTTGGTTCTATCCGTCAGATGGTCTGGACGAGGGTGACAGCCTGTTGCAGTGGGAGTGCCCGATTGGACCCGATGATACGGTGATCGACCTCTATTTTAAAAAGATTTACCCATCGGCGGTTGCCTCTGTGTTGCAGGTCTGTGATTTGTTTCGCGGTGGAAATCCGCCTCATATTGTTCCCGATGAAACGAAAGCGACATATGAGCGGCGCTGCTTGAAAAAACATGCCAAGATCGATTGGAATAAGCCTGTCGGGCACGTCTATAATTTGATCCGTGGCACCAACCCCGCGCCCGGGGCTTGGACAACGCAGGATGGAGACGAGGTGCAGGTTTATGACGCCTCACGTACGTCTGGTGATGGCATTTCAAGCAAAATTGTCGAAATCAGCGATGCAGGTGTGACCGTGCAATGCGTTGGAGGGCGCATCGTGATCAAACGGGTGCGGCCCGCCGGGGATGGCAAACAAAAAGCAAGTGATTGGGCCGCCTCTGTCGGACTCTCGATCGGTGATATGCTTGGTTCGTGACGAGTAACAAAAGTTCTACTGTAAGGTTATGAAATATGTCTGATATCGAAATTGCACGCGCGGCTAGTAAAAAACCGATCCAAGAGATCGCCGCCAAAATAGGCATCTCAAATGAGCATCTTTTGCCGTATGGGCATGACAAAGCCAAGGTATCCGAAGCGTTCATCAAGTCGCTTTCAAACGAAAAAGACGGTCATCTGATTCTTGTGACGGCGATCAATCCGACACCGGCAGGCGAAGGCAAAACAACCACAACGGTTGGTCTGGGTGACGGCCTGAATGCGATTGGCAAAAAGGCAGCAGTTTGTATTAGAGAAGCTTCGCTGGGACCCTGTTTTGGCATGAAGGGTGGGGCAGCTGGTGGCGGATATGCTCAGGTTGTTCCGATGGAAGAAATGAACTTGCACTTCACGGGCGATTTCCACGCGATTACTTCGGCCCATAACTTGCTGGCAGCGATGTTGGACAACCATGTTTATTGGGGCAACGAATTGGAAATTGATATCCGTCGGGTCGCTTATCAGCGGGTGATAGATATGAATGATCGCGCCTTGCGCCAGGTGGTTTGCAATCTTGGCGGGGTCGCCAACGGTTTCCCGCGCGAAGCCGGGTTTGATATCACCGTCGCCTCGGAGGTGATGGCGATTTTATGTCTGGCGAACGATCTGGCTGATCTTGAAAAACGTCTGGGCGATATCATTGTGGCTTACCGTCGCGATCGTTCTCCGGTCTATGCCCGCGACATCAAAGCTGACGGGGCGATGACCGTTTTGTTGCAGCAAGCTATGCAGCCGAATATTGTGCAAACGCTTGAAAATAATCCGGCTTTTGTACATGGTGGGCCTTTTGCCAATATTGCGCATGGCTGCAATTCGGTGGTGGCCACCAAAACGGCATTGAAACTGGCCGATTATGTGGTGACCGAAGCTGGCTTTGGTGCCGATCTCGGAGCCGAAAAGTTCATGAACATCAAGTGCCGCAAGGCCGGTATTTCGCCACAGGCGGTTGTGCTGGTTGCCACGGTACGCGCGATGAAGATGAACGGCGGCGTCGGCAAGGCTGATTTGGGGACTGAGAATGTCGCGGCTGTTCAAAATGGCTGCTCGAACCTTGGAAGACATATTGAAAACCTGAAATTGTTCGGCGTCCCTGTTGTTGTGGCGATCAATCATTTTGTGACCGACACAGATGCCGAAGTGGAGGCGATCAAAGCCTATGCCGAGTCTCAAGGCTCGGAGGCGATTTTGTGCCAGCACTGGTCAAAAGGCAGTGATGGCGCAAAAGATCTTGCAAAGCGGGTTGTTGAGATTGTTGAAGAAGGCAGCGCACATTTTGCACCGCTCTATCCAGACGAGATGTCTTTACTTGAGAAAATCGAAACTGTTGCCAAGCGGGTTTACCGCGCCGACGCGGTCATTGCCGATAAGAAAATCCGGGATCAGCTGAAATCCTGGGAAGATCAAGGATATGGCCACCTGCCGGTTTGCATGGCCAAAACTCAATATTCCTTTACCACAGACCCAACCCGTCGTGGTGCGCCGACCGGCCACAGCCTGCCTGTTCGAGAGGTCCGTCTGTCAGCAGGAGCTGGATTTATCGTTGTGGTCTGTGGTGAAATTATGACGATGCCGGGTTTGCCAAGGGTCCCTTCAGCCGAGGCGATTTGCCTGAACGAAGAGGGGTTGATTGACGGGTTATTCTAACGCGCAAATGATAGAACATATGATACATAAATATTAAGGGAGGGAAATAAATAAAATAAAATGTAACGGCATATACAGGTGTGGCCGATTAAAGGACGGGCACTTGCTGCGCTTTGAAATAAAAAAAGTGCAAACATAGGGTATAGTAGTTTTAAGATTAAGAAAACAAGGCTGCATCAAGACGGTCTAAAATGGGCGAAAAATTATTTCGCTTGAACACTGAAAGCCAAATAGGGAGGACCCAATGGTCTATATATCTAGAACACTTGCAACATTGGTCGGAGCGGCGTCGCTTGGACTAATGTCACTATCTACGGTAGCGGTCGCATTTGAGCCCACGAAGCCAATCGATTTTATAATCATGGCCGGTAAAGGCGGCGGTGCTGATAAAATGGCGCGGCTTATGCAAGCGATTGTTGAAAAGGAAGATCTCGCCAACCGTCCATTGGTTCCGACCAATAAATCGGGCGGGTCAGGTGCAGAAGCTTTGATCGCAGCCAATGGTGCCAGTGACCCTGATCATACAATCATGGTGACCTTGAATTCGTTCTTTACCACGCCGTTGCGTCAGCCGGGTCTTGGTGTCGACATTATGACATTCGCGCCTGTTGGCCGGATGGCAGAAGACACATTCCTGCTCTGGGTGCATAAAGACAGTGGCCTTACAACCTTTGAGCAATTTGTAGATGCTGCAAAATCTGCTGGTTCTGGCTGGGTTATGGGCGGCACTGGTAAAAACTCTGAAGATAATATTATCACTGATTATCTGAACGGGTCTTATGGTTTGGACATTAAGTACATCCCATACAAAGGTGGCGGAGCTGTGGCAAAAGACGTGGCTGGTAAACAGGTGAACTCGTCGGTTAACAATCCATCTGAAGCGCTTGGCTTTTATGAAAGTGGTGACATGGTGCCACTGGTCGCATTTACAGACGAGCGTCTGCCAATGTTCCCGGACGTGCCAACCCTGAAAGAAAAAGGTGGCGATTTCAGTTATTTCATGCAGCGTGCTGTTGTCGGTGCACCGGGCATGTCTGACGATGCGCTGGCGTATTACACAGACCTGTTCACCAAAGTCTACGCCTCTGATGATTGGCAGGGCTATAAATCCAAGAAATCGCTGATGGGTGAATTTTTGGCAGGTGACGGCCTTAAGTCTTATTGGGATGTCCAGCGTGATCGTCATGAGGTGATTTTGCGAGCCTCTGGCGCGATTAAGTAAGAAGACTAAGGAGAGCCCAAGTTATGCGCAGAGCAGAAATCATCGTTGCCTTTATTCTTGGGCTCTTTTCTATCAGTCTGATGTGGAAATCCGGGGAGCCACCCGCGTGGAACCCCGATATTGAGAGATTTGCCAATATCGGATTTATCGACGGCGAAGGACCCGGTAGCGGGTTCTGGCCCTTCTGGTTGTCGTTCGTGATGCTGATCTGCTGCATCTGGATCGCGGTAAACTGGTACCGAAAAACTTCGCCGATGAGCGTCAGCACCGATCCTTTTCTAGACGCTTATGGCAAACGCATGCTCTTTGTGGTCGGTGGTGGATTACTTGGGTTTTTAGGGCTAATTTTTGTTATCGGATTTTACGGTGCGATGTTGGTTTTTCTGATTTACTATATGCGGTATTTGGGTCGCCATAGTTGGTTTACAACGCTGTCGATATCGATTGGTATTCCGGTGTTTAGTTTCTTTTTCTTCGACATCGCAATGCGTATTGTCCTGCCGAAAGCGCTGACAGAACCGCTGTTCTTACCGCTTTACGACATCTTCCTGTAGACAAATTAATTGGGACTGTAAGTTATGGATATTCTTCAAGCACTTATCGGTGGCATCTTTGTTGCTTTAGAACCAATCAATCTTGGTTTGGCTATTATCGGGGTCGTTGTCGGACTTTTCGTTGGTGCGATGCCCGGCTTGGGATCCGTAAACGGAGTGGCGATTTTACTACCTTTTACTTTTGTTATTCAGAATTTCACCGGTGGGGCGACTTCGCCAATGATTTTTCTTGCGGCGATCTATTATGGTGCCATGTACGGTGGCGCTATCTCATCGATCACACTGGGTATACCGGGGGCGTCAACGGCTGTGGCGACGACGTTTGATGGACGACCCATGGCCCTGACTGGGCGTGCACATATTGCGCTTGTCACGGCGGCGCTTGCGTCGTTTGCTGGCGGCACAATCTCCAACGTGCTGTTCACAGGGTTTGCGCCAATGCTGGCGTCTGTTGCCCTGTCGTTTGGAAATCCAGAAATCTTTGCGCTCATGCTCTTGGCGTTTGCGACATTTGTCGGTCTTGGTGGTGATGACATACCGAAAACAATTTTTTCCATCTGTATCGGCTTGGTACTGGCGACGGTCGGATTTGATATAATTTCTGGCGAACCCCGGCTCATTTTCTTTGATATTACCGGGTTTTCACATGGTATTCGGTTCCTTGTATTGGCGATTGGTGTCTATGGAATTGGTGAAATGCTCTGGACGATCAATGCGTCCCGTGACGGATCCTCGATGAGCCAAGTGGATGTCAGTGCAAAAAATATTTTGCAGGCAATCAAACAGTTTCCCACGGCTTGGCGAGGCACAATGATTGGCTCCGCTATGGGCTTTTTTGTCGGTATTTTGCCTGCGGCTGGGGCAACCCCCGGATCCCTGATGTCTTACGGTGTGACGAAACTGACTTCGAAAGACCCGGACTCCTTTGGCAAAGGATCGATGGATGGTGTCGCCGCTCCAGAAGCGGCCAATAACTCGGCATCGACGGGGGCGATGCTGCCAATGATGACGCTGGGCATCCCTGGATCGCCAACCACGGCGGTTTTACTGGCGGGCATGGTCATTTGGGGGCTGCAACCCGGCCCGTTGCTTTTTACCAACCAGCCGGATTTTGTCTGGCCTTTGATTGGGTCCTTTTACATATCGAACATTATCGCTGTGCTGGTGAATTTGGCGTTCATCCCGATTTTTCTCTGGATGTTGCGGATGCCTTTTACAATTCTGGCGCCAGTTATTTTTGTGCTGTCTCTGGTTGGGACATATGCGGCGTATTTGGATCTTTTTGATGTTGGGCTGATGGTGATTGTTGGCTTGGTTGCCTTTGTGTTGCGCATTCTGGACTATCCGCTTGCGCCGGCGGTGCTGGCTATTGTGTTGGGTCCGATTGCAGAACCCAAACTGAGGCAGTCGTTGCTGTTATCTGACGGAGATTGGTCGATCTTCTTCACGCGCCCGATTGCGGGCCCGATCACTGTGGTTGCGATCATCCTTATTTTGCTGCCGCTGTTTAAGGTTTTGCGCGACCGGTTTCGTGCCCCGCAGGCCAGCGCGTAATTGTGTGTCGCGAGTGATATGTTTGTGATGTTAAGGCGGACCGCAGTATCAGGTGTGATACAGCGGTCCATCTTTGCAGGCTATAAGAAGATTGCGGACGACAGAGGGGTCCTATGACACAACACAATGAGGCTGGACTGCAGCCCCAGATTTATCCTTTTTAACAAACAGGTGTTTTTTTGTCGGGTACAGGACCAGAGTTTGATGCGTGGAATCCGGGATTAAGCTCGGATATTCCCGCATCCCTTGTGCCGCGGGTCACGCTCTATGATGCCAAAAACACCGACACCAGGTATCAAGACGCAAAAGATGCGGCCAATTTTTGTGGGCTCAAGCCTCATGAGGTGGTTCTATTTAAAGCAAGCCGCTTGGCCATGCACGAAGTTCTCATTCGTGTCACAGCAGATTTGCATGTCCCGGATGGCCCTAATTATGCGGATCTGGGTTTGAGCCTGCGGCGGATGGCCAACCAAATTTTAATCCATCATGTGACCCCTAGAATGGCAGAGTTAGAACAGGAATATGACCGAAACCGCCGCATAATCCGTGACAGACTTTCCAGCTATCTTGATGCGGATGTCTATGGGATCGGAGCAGCACTCGAACCTCCTAAAAAGCGCTCTTTAAAGGATTGGATTTTTGGCAAAAAACCGGACGTCAAAGTAGAGCAGACATCGTCTGACATGCTCGCACTCGCCAAGTGGCAGGCAGAAGCTTCTGTCACTGATGTGGCTCTTGATTTGGCTTGCTTAAAGGCGCTGCAAACAATTGTCGGGGGCATTATTGGCCGGCGGGGTCGATTGGTGGCGGATAAAGATTTGATTATCAAACTGGCGTCAACCCTAGTTTGCAATGCCTATGGGAGCCGGTGCATAGGGACATTGATTGGTCCTATTTTACGCGAAGCGGCACAAGTTGAAGGGTATCGGTTGTTGCCACATCAGGCTGAGCCCTTTGTGATGAATGTCAAAGGCGCCTCTGCTGCTGGTAAAAGTACGATCCGTCCGTTGCAGCGGGAACTTGCGACAAGGATCGGGGTTAATTGGGAAGATTTTGCCCTAATCAGTCCTGACTATTGGCGAAAATTCCTGCTTGATTATGAAAGTATTGGAGAAGACTATAAATATGCGGCGATGCTGACGGGGCAGGAACTTGAAATTGTCGATAAAAAACTCGACGGGTACATGGCCGATAAGGCGGTTCGCCGGGAAATGCCACATCTTTTGATCGACCGGTTCAGGTTCGACAGTTTCGACCCGTCTCGCACAAATCATGAGGGGGGGCGTTTGCTCAGCCGGTTTGGTCACACGGTGTTTATGTATTTTGTGATCACGCCGCCAATCGAAACAGTTGAGCGTGCTTGGAAGCGCGGAAAAACAACCGGCCGCTACAAGGCGGTGGATGATCTTTTATATCACAACATCGAAGCCTATACAGGGATGCCCGAGTTGTTTCTCAATTGGGTGAATAAGAAAAAGCAAAAAGTGCATTTTGAGTTTCTTGATAATGATGTGCCTTTGGGGGAGCGTCCGAGAACCGTCGCCTTCGGTTGGAACAGTAAGATTACCATTTTAGATTCAGACTGCATGCGCCGCCTGAACCGGTATAAACACATTAATGTAGACGCACTCCGGCCCGAAGATGTGTACCTTGAAGTGGATGAAGACGAACAGGATTTGCTTTTGACCTTCATTGGAAATATCCCCAACGTTACCTTCGTTGATCCGATCTCTTCAGAGATTTGCGCGGAAATCCATCAAGGCAAGTGCTTTTTTGAGGTTTCCGGGTTTCTTAAGGGCAATGCGCTTGAGAACATTAGTCATAATTATGCGGCGGGTGACCGGTCGGGTAAGCCACAAAATACCACACCGCTAGACAGCGAGACGTTCACCTTACATCAAGAAGAGAAATTCACCATAGGAGTATGGGGCAGTGAATGTGCAAGCTAGCGCACCATATTAATCGCGCCAGAACGTTTGCACGTTCATACCCTCTTTGGTGACCGCATACCTGTTACAGGCTAAGCTGAAGGGTGTATGTTAGGTGCGGTTCAGGCTCTGGGATCGTTTAAATGTGGCCAGCATTCGTGCCAGTGCCGCCATCACAAAGAGGGCGACAGTAGTAATTTTCCGCGATGCTGAGCCTGTTGCATCATCAGGTGTGCGTCAGCGGCTTTTTCAAAACCAAAAACGTGGTGCGTTTGAGCGGCCAACCGACCTTGGGCAAAGCTTGGCCAAATTTTAGCTCTCAGATCGGCGGCTACAGCGGCCTTGAACCCATCGCTGCGGCTGCGCAAGGTCGAGCCGGTATATATCAACCGTTTGAGCATGATGGGCATGAGGTTGATTTGCATTTTTGATCCAGCATTAAAGGCCAGTTGGATGATCCGTGCATCCGGGCTTGCGGCTTTGATATTGCGCGCAACATAATCGCCACCGATAATGTCTAAAATCAGGTTGGCACCTCCGGCGGCGCGCACCACTTCGACAAAGTCTTCACTCTCAAAGTTGATTGCGCGTTTTGCGCCAAGCGAACTGACAAAGTCACAATCGTCTTGGTTGGCACAGGTGGCGTAAACATCTAAGCCTAAAAGCGCCCCGATCTGTACGGCTGTCGATCCGATTCCCCCCGCGCCGCCATGGACCAGTAGTAGGGTTCCAGAGGTGATTTTTTGCTCAAAGAACAAGTTGCTCCAAACGGTGAAATATGTCTCGCAAAGGCCTGCAGCATCAATCAGCGAAACGCCCTTGGGAACGGGCAGGCAGTGGGCCGCATTGACTGCTACATATTCCGCGTAGCCACCGCCATTGGTCAGGGCACAGACAGTGTCGCCCGCGGTCCAGTCGGTCACTCCGTCCGCTCGGGCAACAATCTCGCCGGAGACTTCCAAGCCCAAAAGGTCAGAGGCGCCTTTGGGGGCTGGGTAATGTCCGCGCCGCTGTACCAAGTCAGGGCCGTTCACCCCTGCGGCAGTGACCTTTATCAGCACTTCACCGGTTTGAATTTCGGGCATCGGTCGGCAGCCGGTTTCCAATACCTCGGGTCCACCGGCGTCCCGCATTTCAATTGTCTTCATGCTCTTTGGCAATTTTTTGGTTCCCTGCTTAAAATTTTCTGGTGAAAGCGCTGGCTTAAACCTAGTCTATGCCCACGGTAAGTATGGCGAACAAAAATGACAAACACAAAGCCTTGGTGCAATGATGCCGGAACTGCGTGATCTAGAACTTTTGGTGTCGTTGTCGCGACATAAAAATTTTTCGCATGCGGCGGCGGATTGCAATATTTCCCAGCCCGCATTCTCGACCAGAATTCGCAAGCTGGAGGAGGGATTCAAACTGCCTCTTGTGCGCCGGGGCAATAGCTTTCTGGGTTTCACGCGCGAGGGTGAAGTTGCGCTGAAATGGGCCCGCAAACTTTTGGCTGACGCCGAGGGTATGCGACAAGAGATCAACGCGCTCAGAAATAATCTGGATGGCAAGCTGACGCTTGGTGTTATCCCGACGGCCATGCCCTTTGCGGCCCGTGTCTCGTCGCAACTGCGTCGGAAACATCCAAACCTGTCTATTGAAATTCATTCCCAATCCAACCGTCAAATCACACGACGCTTGAACGATTTTTCCCTTGATGCGGGGATCATGTATTTTGATGACGCCGATCCGGACACGACCGTCAAGCTCTATGAGGAACGCTATGTGCTGATTGCGCCTCAAACACTTGCGTCGGGATATGAAAATCAGGTGACCTGGGCCGAGGCGGCGCGGTTTCCATTATGTTTATTGACCCCGGATATGCGCAATAGACAGCTGATAGATGCAGTGTTTGAACAGGTTACAGCCATGCCAACGGTTGTGATGGAGGCCAGTGGCTTTACCGCTGTTCTGGCTCAGGTGGCCAGCGGAAACGCTGCAACGATTGCCCCCGTGAGTGTGGCAGAGACATTTCTTGCTCTCAGTCTTACAGTACAATTCGACCTTGTGGAACCGGTGATGACCCATCCAATCGGCTTGTCTATTAAAGACCAATCACCCGTGCTTCCTGTAGTGCAGGCGCTCAGGCAGGCCATAGATGCCTCATTATAATCAAATCGAATAGCGTGTTATAATATTAGTATTGGAGGCTATCGCCACGACCTGTAATAGAGGGGTATCTAGGGAGAGCTTATTATGACTGTTACCGAAGTGGACGCAGGTGTCTGGAAATCCGGAAAAGGCAAGGGGCGTCATACGCCCAAAGGCCGACAGGTTGAAGATAAAGCCTGGTCAGAGGTGTGTGAATTGCTTGCTAGTGCACCACGCCGTCGCGATCTGTTGATAGAATATCTGCATCTTATCCAGGATAAATACGGTTGTCTAAGCGCCGCCCACCTCCGAGCATTGGCCGAAGAGATGCGCCTGTCGATGGCAGAAATCTATGAGGTAGCTTCATTTTATGCGCATTTTGATGTGGTGAAAGAAGGCGAGACCCCCCCACCCGCGTTGACGATTCGCGTCTGCGACAGTCTGTCTTGCGAATTGGCCGGGGCGCAGGCGCTGAAATCGGCTTTGGAGCAGGGACTGGATTCGTCCCAAGTCCGCGTGTTGCGGGCACCTTGCATGGGCCGCTGTGATACCGCTCCGGTTCTCGAATTGGGCCACGCGCATATTGATCACGCTACACCCGCCAAGGTGACCTTGGCGATTGCGGCGCGCGATACCCATCCGCGTATTCCAGAGTATGAGAAATATGACGCATATGTTGCCGGGGGCGGGTATGAAACTCTGGCCGCGCTGCGCACCAGTGGCGATTGGGAGGCGGTGCAAGAAAAGGTTCTGGCCTCTGGTTTGCGGGGCCTTGGCGGGGCGGGGTTTCCGTCTGGAAAGAAATGGGGTTTCGTGCGCGCCAACCAAGGCCCACGCTATTTGGCTGTCAATGGTGACGAGGGCGAACCCGGTACGTTTAAAGACCGCTATTATCTGGAACGCACGCCGCATCTTTTTCTTGAAGGTATGTTGATCGCAGCTTGGGCCGTCGAGGCGGAAAAAGCTTTTATTTATATGCGTGATGAATATCCGGCTGTTTTGCATATTTTGGCAGAAGAGATCAAAGCCCTCGAGAGTGCCGGTGTCGTGGCACCGGGCTATATTGATCTGCGCCGTGGGGCAGGGGCCTATATCTGCGGCGAAGAAAGTGCAATGATTGAAAGTATAGAGGGCAAACGTGGTCTGCCGCGCCACAGGCCGCCGTTCGTGGCGCAAGTCGGTATTTTTGGCCAGCCCACTTTAGTGCATAACGTCGAAACACTGTATTGGGTGACGCGGATTTGCCGCGAAGGTCCCGAGGTTTTGTCATCGACCGAATTGAACGGTCGCCGCGGTTTGCGCAGTTATTCAGTGTCGGGTCGGGTGAAAAACCCGGGTGTTTACCTTCTGGCGGCCGGATCGACGATTATGGATGTGATTGAGGCGAGCGGCGGGATGTTGGAGGGCCACGTCTTTAAAGCCTACCAACCGGGGGGGCCGTCATCTGGATTGTTGCCGGCCTCTGTTAATGATGTCCCTTTAGATTTTGATACTCTTCAACCGCTTGGTACTTTCATAGGCTCGGCTGCAGTGGTTGTTCTTTCGGATCACGACAGCGCAAAAGATGCAGCTTTAAATATGCTGCGATTTTTTGAGGATGAAAGCTGCGGTCAATGTACACCTTGCCGCGTTGGTTGTGAAAAGGCTGTGAAACTGATGCAGGCTGACAACTGGGATCAACCGCTGCTGGAAGATTTGTGTACGGCTATGGGTGATGCTTCGATTTGTGGTCTTGGACAGGCGGCGTCCAATCCCATTCGGTCGACGATGAAACATTTCCCGAAAGAGGTTTGAAGCATGTCTGATAAAGTACAATTTACGCTAGACGGCCAAACGGTAGAGGCTGAGGCCGGTATGACAATTTGGGAGGTTGCTAACGGCCGGGGTCTGGTGATCCCACATCTGTGTCACAAGCCCGCACCGGGATACCGCCCGGATGGAAATTGCCGCGCTTGTATGGTCGAGATTGAAGGCGAGCGCACCCTGGCGGCTTCGTGTATCCGTGAACCCAGTCAAGGCATGGTGGTGACCACTGATTCAGCCCGTGCCAGCAATGCGCGCAAGATGGTCGTTGAAATGCTGGTTACGGATCAACCGGCGCGCGATGTTGCCCATGATAAATCCAGCCACCTTTGGGACATGGCAGATTTAAGTCAAGTGTGCGAAAGTCGCCTTCCGCCGCTGGAGCCGGACCGGGTGCCTTTGCTGGATGACAGCCATGTGGCGATGTCGGTTAATCTGGATGCCTGTATTCAATGTGGGCTCTGCGTGCGTGCGTGTCGCGAGGTTCAGGTCAATGATGTGATCGGTATGGCCGGGCGGGGTCACAACGCGTACCCAACCTTTGACATGGCAGATCCAATGGGGGCCTCTAGCTGTGTTGCCTGTGGCGAATGTGTGCAGGCCTGTCCAACCGGTGCGTTGATGCCCTCGACGGCGGTTGATGACGACCAGATTGGAGACAGCGCTGATTACGATGAAGAAATAAAAAGCGTTTGCCCGTTTTGCGGTGTTGGCTGTCAGGTCTCTTTGAAAGTCAAAGATAACAAAATTAAATTTGTCGAGGGTATAAATGGTCCGGCTAATGAGGGTCGGCTATGCGTTAAGGGTCGATTTGGATTTGACTATATTCACCACGACCATCGCCTAACAAAGCCACTGATCCGGCGCACTGATGCGCCCCCGAAAGGTTTGAACGTGGATCCGTCCAACTGGTCTAAGTTTTTTCGCGAAGCCAGTTGGGACGAGGCGCTTGACGCCGCAGCAGATGGTCTGAATACGCTCAAGGCGGAAAATGGGGGGCGGTCGGTTGCCGGGTTTGGCAGTGCGAAATGTACCAATGAAGAAGCCTATCTTTTTCAAAAAATCATCCGTCAGGGTTTTGGCCATAACAACGTGGATCACTGCACCCGTCTGTGCCATGCCTCTTCCGTGGCTGCATTGATGGAAAATGTTGGATCGGCAGCGGTGACAGCGACGTTCAATGAGATCGAAAATGCTGATGTGGCGATCGTGATTGGCGCCAACCCGATCGAAAACCATCCCGTAGCGGCGACCTATTTCAAACAGTTCACGAAGCGCGGTGGCAAGCTGATTATAATGGATCCGCGTGGTCAAGCGCTCAAACGGTTCGCCAGCCATATGCTGCAATTCCGCCCTGGGGCGGATGTGTCGATGCTGAATGCGATTATGAATGTGATCGTCGAAGAGAACTTGTATGATCAGCAATATATCGAGGCCTATACCGAAAACTGGGAGGCGGAAAAGGCGCATCTGAAAGATTTCCCACCGGAAAAAATGGCCGAGATCTGCGGTATTGACGCAGAGACGCTGCGCGATGTGGCACGCACTTTTGCCGGTGCCAAGGCGGCAATGATTTTCTGGGGTATGGGTGTGTCGCAACACATCCACGGCACTGATAACAGCCGTTGTTTGATCTCGCTGGCGCTGATGACTGGCCAAGTTGGCCGGCCGGGATCGGGTCTGCACCCGCTGCGCGGTCAGAACAACGTGCAAGGCGCGTCCGATGCCGGCATGATCCCGATGTTCCTGCCCGATTATCAAAGCGTGACCGACGACGGGGTGCGCAGTGCTTTTACCGAAGTCTGGGGCTCTGAGGATTTCAGCAATGAAAAAGGTCTCACTGTGACCGAGATTATGGATGCGGTGCACGACGGAGAGATCCATGGCATGTATATTTTGGGTGAAAATCCGGCGATGTCGGACCCCGATGTAGAGCATGCCCGCGATGCGCTGGCCAAATTGCGTCATTTGGTGGTGCAGGATATCTTTATCACCGAGACTGCCAATTATGCCGATGTGATCCTACCTGCCTCGGCGTTTGCCGAGAAATCCGGTACGGTAACCAACACCAACCGTCAGGTGCAAATGGGTCGGGCAGCGGTGTCACCTCCTGGCGAGGCGCGGGAAGACTGGTGGATCGAGGTGGAACTGGCCAAGCGGCTCGGTCTGAATTGGACGTATACCTCTCCGGCGCAAGTGTTTGATGAGATGGCGCTGAATATGCGGTCTCTGGACAATATCACTTGGGATCGGTTGACAGTTGAGAATGCGGTCACTTATCCATCTCTATCAGCGGAAGACCCCGGTCAGGCGATCGTGTTTGGTGAGGGCTTCCCGCGCAATGATGGGCGGGCCAAATTTACACCAGCATCGTTGATTGCACCGGATGATGTGCCTGATGCCGAATATCCGATGATATTGACCACAGGCCGTCAGTTGGAACATTGGCACACTGGGTCGATGACGCGCCGTTCCAAGGTTTTGGATGCGGTTGAGCCAGAGGCCAACTGCTCGCTGCATCCCAAGACGCTGCGTGCGCTTGGTGTTGTCGCGGGCGGTCACGTGCGGTTGAGTACCAAACGCGGGAGTATTGTGGTCATGGCCCGCGCCGACCGTTCGGTGTCGGAAGATATGGTATTCTTGCCTTTCGCCTATGTCGAGGCAGCGGCTAATATCCTGACCAACTCTGCGGTGGATCCCTATGGCAAAATTCCCGAGTTCAAGTTCTCGGCGGTCAAAGTCGAGGCGGCCGATGGGAGCAAAATAGCAGCTGAATAAACTGTGCATGGCGCGTATTTTGTCGCGCCATGCCGCAGTTTTATATTGTCGAGGGTGATAGCGTGATGATCTGTGATCGCCCTCGTGCCCAGAAAACCTGACACATAGATCGTCGCGGTCCGGCGTTTTTTGCCTTTGAGCGCCGGGCACTAGACACAGCTAAATGTAATTTCTGTTCTTGGAAGGTTGCCCAGTAAATACGGGGGGCGCGAGTCTAACGTGTCGGTGACAAGAAGGGTTTGACCCAGAACCATACAATGGTTTTCAGCCTCTCTTAGGGCGTCAATTTTTACGGCGCCAAGGCCATGAAACCCACTGGCGGCTTGACGGGTCAGGATATATTGATTGTTGCCAAGTCTTGCGACACCGGGGTTTGAGGGTGAACACCCCTGTAAGATGGCCAAGACAGCCAACAACGGCGTGAAAAAACCTACTCTTTTCATATTATAATCCTTTTTTATAATTTTATGGCGGTTAGCCGGAGTTTGAAATTTGGTTCAGAGACGTCATAATAATCGATTGTACTGTCAGTTATGGTGTAGCCTACACCAAGTGTCACACTGCTAAACAGCTGATAGGTCACGTTGAAAGAGGTGGTTTTTTCGTCCCAATCAACGCCGAATAATTTCCCGCCTTTTGCTGCGCTATACCCCGCCGATGTCATGAGCGGTTTGCCCCAAGCCTGCATTCTCAAAGAGCCGGAAAGTGATTTTCGGGTCACCAGTGTATTTTCCAAAGGCTCCCCCAAGGTGGCGGATATTTCTGAGAACAGGCCATTATTGTGAATGGTCTCAATACCGAAAGTCAGCTGGTTCTGGATATAGCTGGTGGCAAAATAGCGCTTTACCCCCACCGTGGCGTGATGATGTGTGAACGGGGCCGAGGTAAACAGTCGCACGGCCGATACGCTGAAGTGGCCGCTGTTCTGGTCGGTGATATCCTTGTGGGTGCGCTGGGTGCTGCCGCAGACATCCAGATGCCAGAGGTCTTTGAGATAGTTTTTAGCACAGGCACTGGCCGACAGTGTCGCAATACCGATGTGATGGGCGGGTGAATGCGCATAGGAGGCGTCAATATTCATATTCAAATACTTACCCCGCCCATAAAGGCTGCGACCGCTTGTTCCGATGCCAGCCCCGATCACCACGCCCTTTTTTTTGATAAGATGTGGCTGACCGGTAAAGCTGTTCCCCCCCAAAACAAGCGGTTTTTCGGGGTTGCCGCCGTTGATATTTGATGAATATTTTAAAATTGGCGACAGATACGGCTGGAAAGTGGTTTGTTTGATCCGACCTTCCAAGCCCAAGCCGGTGCTGAACCCTTCGCGCTTGAGGCGGTAATCCAACACTTGGACGGTTCGCAAAGACAGCGCGGCCTTATCGCTGCGTTCCAACATGCAAAAATTGGAAAGCCGCTCATTCGGGCTGGAAACAAGACAATTAGCGTCCGACCGGGTGGCGGCAAAAATCGCCGCACTTACCCCACAGAGCAATATCCCGGCCCGCAATACTGTGTTTAGCATCAACGGTGATTACTGCGATTTCTTGCCGTAAAAGGCCCCGGTATAGTTTTGGGTGTCGTTACTATAGGCGAGACCATGAACACCCTCGGCACCTGTGCCGGCAAAATAACCACTTATGCTTGCGCTGATCTGATCGCCGCCATTTAAGCCAATGAGCGCATCATCAGTCGAAAATGCTCCGGTTACGTTGTTTATTACCATAGGGACTGAAGGTTTTGTTTTGAACACCATTGCGGGAATATCTTCACCATTCTTCGTGGTTATGGCTGTCATTGTGACTGTCTTGGTTTGGAAATTCGCTGTCATGTTAAAATTAGTGTCTGTGCCATGTAGGTTAACGTTGCTGTCTTTTCGGATAATAGCAGTTCCGTTATAGTTCTGGTCACCGCTAGGAAGATCGGATGGTTTCATGGAAGGAACCGGAGAGCCCGCCGATTGCAGGCCTATTTTTCCGCCAGTGTTCAATTCATGGATCGCCACAAATTCGCCGGCTTTAGTTAAGGTATCGCCACGCGTTTTTATCTTAACGTGACGACTGCTCTCGTCGTAGCCACTGCTCTCTATCGTGTACGAATTTTTACTAATCTCAGGGCGGTTTGGTTTGGTTCCATCCCATGTGATCGTGCCGTTCAATATTTCCTTTGCCAAGCTCGGGTCGGTAGATGATAGGACAGCGTTGATTTTATCATCTTTGTCGTCGGTCTCAAAATCGAGCAATTGGCCATAGATCACGTTGGAATTTCTGGCTGATGGGTTGGTTGTGGTTTTTTCTGGCTCGACTTTATTTGGACCGGGTGGGCTGGGTAAGTTATTTTGGAGATTGTCGTCGGGAACTATAGATCTATTGTCCACATGAACGTCTCTGTCGCATCCAACAAGAACCACAGCGCTTAACAAAGCGCCAAAAATGCATGATTTAGTCATATCAAATACCTGTATAAATTTTGTTTTTTGTCTTTAGTATGGGTATATATCTAAAAAGTATAGTATCATTTAACAAAATATTAATAAATATTTCATAACAGAATTAGTAGGGCTGTTTGGAACTGTAATTTTTACAATATATTTCAATGATTTGAATGAATCTACTTCTGGACCCGAGACAGAATCACTTTGTGATATGGTGCGCTAATCTGGCCATACTCTTGCGTTTATCTGGCCCTCTGTCAGGCGTCGCGCTGTCAGATCGGCTATGGCAGCGCGCGATCTTATCAATTTTCAAGGCCTGACGGTTGCCTGCAAAAAGGCCGGTAGACGCTGCGCTTATCAAGGCCTGTTGTTTGGTCTCTATAACGGGGAGCCCCGCCAAATGTACACGTTCATGCGCGGGGATTTCGGATACTTTTATCCACTTCGGGCCACGTGAGGATGCAGGTGACATAGCCCGCGTCTGATCGATCGCGAAAAAATAGTTGCCGTCGCCGGGAAAATGGCTGGTTTCTACGAACAACTCGTGCAAGGGTAGATCAATAATCCAAAAAATTCCCGCCAGAAATTGGCAAAACCTATTTTTTATGATGACGACACCAACTTGTAGTGCCATCCAAGCACTGGCTTTTACTTAAGTAAATAACCAATTTGTGATAAATTTCTATCAATTTTAAAAGTGACTTTACAATGATCGAATTTGAAAGTGTCGATAAATATTATGGGGCTTTCCACGCATTAAAAGATATATCTATCACGGTTCGCGAAGGTGAACGAATGGTGATCTGTGGGCCATCTGGGTCGGGAAAATCTACGCTTATCCGCTGTATAAACGGCTTGGAGTTTCATAATTCGGGAACACTGACAGTCGATGGTATTGAGGTCCACGCCCATTCCAAAAAGATGCCAATACTCAGACAACAGGTTGGTATGGTCTTTCAGCAATTCAACCTGTTTCCGCATTTGACGGTTTTAGAAAACCTGATGATCGGGCCGATGAAAGTTCGTAAGCTGGACCGCGATGCGGCCGAACAAGTTGCCCGTAAATATCTTGGTCGCGTGCATATCCCCGAGCAGGCGGATAAATATCCTGGTGCGCTGTCGGGCGGCCAACAACAGCGTGTGGCGATTGCCAGATCGCTGTGTATGGAAAGCCGTATTTTGTTGTTTGACGAGCCGACTTCGGCGCTTGATCCTGAGATGATTAACGAAGTGCTCGACGTTATGGTGGAACTGGCTGAAACCGGAATGACAATGGTGGTGGTCACCCATGAGATGGGATTTGCCCGCAAGGTTGCCGATACGATGGTGTTCATGGAACAGGGACGCATCGTCGAAGTCGCCAGTCCCGAGACATTTTTTACCAATCCAGCCAGTGAGCGTTGTCAGGCCTTTCTCCAACAAATTTTGGAGACTTAAGATGCCCATAGCCTCTGTTTCCAAGTCCCCTAAAGGACGCGCGTTGCCAAGTCCGCCCGCGTTCCGCCGAATGGTCGACTCGACCACATTTTCGGTTCTGCTGTTTGGCGTGGTTGTCAGCCTAATTGTCTATGGTGCCTTTGTCGGGGCTCAATCGATGGGCTATAATTGGCAGTGGTACCGGATACCGGCGTATTTTTACACTGTGACCGAAGACGGGTTTCAATGGGGCGAAATCTGCACCGGTTTGGTGCGGACCCTGATGCTGTCGGGAACAGCTTTTGCGCTGGCGGTTGTTCTGGGATTGATCGTGGCGCTGTTGCGTCTTTCGGGGTTGGTTGTTGGCACTGGCCTTGCAATTGCCTTTCTGGAAGCCATCAGAAATATCCCGCTTTTGGTGTTATTGTACCTGTTCTATTATGTCCTTGGCCCAATTTTTGGCTTTGATCGCTATTGGGCGAGCATCCTGTGTCTTGCAGTGTTTCACGCGGCTTTGATTTCCGAGATTTTTCGGGCGGGCATAAATGCGGTGCCAATGGGCCAATGGGAAGCAGCCACCTCGATTGGCATGTCAAAGATACAGGCTTTTCGATACATTATCCTGCCGCAATCAATTCGCTTTCTGTTGCCACCGATGACGGGCGAAGGGGTCCATATGATCAAGTCCTCGGCCATTGTCAGCGTGATCGCGGTCGCCGAACTGACCACGGCGGGGCGCAATATTATTTCAGACACGTATATGAGTTTTGAAATCTGGTTCACGATTGCAGCCGTTTATATGGTCGTAACTTTGATCCTATCGCTTGGGGTATCGGTTATCGAGCGCCGATATGCCGTTGATTGAAAACGAAGCCAACATTTGAAGGCTCTGAAAATTATTAAACTAAACTATTAAACTAAGGAGAGATAAATGAAACTGACACAAAGATATCTGGGGGCTACACTGGGCTCATTATTGGCTTTGGCTGTTGGGGTCGGGTCAGCGGTACCTGCGATTGCTCAAAGCACAACACAAGCACTGTCAAGCGAAAGTGTGATCGAAACGATCAAAAAACGCGGCGTTATCAAGATCGGCCTCTCACTGTTTGTGCCGTGGTCTATGCGTGACCTGAACGGTGATCTGGTTGGCTATGAACCTGATGTCGGGCGTCAACTTGCAAAAGATATGGGGGTCGAGGTCGAGTTTATTCCCACATCATGGGACGGTATTATTCCCGCGCTTGTTTCGGGTAATTTTGACGTGATCATTAGCGGTATGTCAATCACGCCAAACCGAAATTTGACGGTTAACTTTACAGAGCCTTATGCGTTTACCGGTCTGGCAGTCTATGCCAATAAAAAGATCACCGACGGGTTCTCGCGTGAGGATTTTAACGATCCAAATGTCACCTTTGCGGCCCGGCGCGGCACCACACCCGCCGCGGCGATTGTCAAACAATTTCCCAAAGCAGAAGTTTTGTATTTCGACGAGGATGGCGCAGCAGCGCAGGAGGTCTTGAATGGCAATGCCCATGCCACGATGGCCGCACAGCCAACACCAAACCGCGAGGTCGAAAACTATCCTGAAACTTTGTATATCCCGTTTGAGACACTCTTTGATCCGCGCGGTGAAGGGTTTGCCCTGCGCAAAGGGGATGCCGACGCCTTGAATTTTTTTAATAATTGGATTGGGGATAATTGGCGCTCCGGTTGGCTGAAGGAACGTCACAATTACTGGTTTGCTGGTACCGAATGGAACAGTTTGGTCGCCGAGTAAGTGTCTATTTTTTGCCCTCCCTCCGGGGGGCAAGCCCCCAGACAGGATTATTTGCGTGTTCAAAACTCTGAAAAAATTGCAATGGCTGGATTATGTTTTGCTAATGCTGGTGATTGGCTTTTTTGCCTATATCTGGTGGCAGATCGAAGGCAATCTGAATTATAAATGGCGCTGGCATCTGATCCCGAATTACATCCTGCGCTACCATACCGTTCGTGAAGAATGGTTTGCCAATGTGATACTTCAAGGCTTGGCTGCGACCGTTCGCATCAGCATTTATGCCAGCATGTTGGCGGTGATTTTGGGGATTATACTGGGAGTGGCGCGCTGTTCGGCGAACCTGACCGTGCGCATGTTGGCGCGCACATATTTGGAAGTTCTGCGCAATATTCCACCGTTAGTAGTGATTTTCATTTTCTTTTTCTTCTTGTCGGAACAATTGATCCAAGCCCTCAACATTGAAAGTTGGGCGCGCGATATTGCCCGCAGCGACAACAATGGTGTCTGGCAGTTTTTCTTCGGCGATATGCGGCGGTTCCCCTCGCTGGTTTCGGGCATTATCGTGCTTGCCTTGTTTGAAGGCGCCTTTGTGGGTGAAATTGTCCGTGCTGGGATACAGTCGGTCCCAAAAGGTCAGCACGAAGGTGCGCTGTCGATTGGAATGTCGCGTTATCAGGAATTGCGCTTTATCGTGATGCCGCAGGCATTGATGCGCGTGCTGCCACCACTGGCGAACCAATTTATCACCTTGATTAAAGACAGTGCGATCATCTCACTGATATCTGTGCAGGAGCTGACTTATAAAACCGTTGAGGTGGTCTCGTCCACCCGGCTGATTTTTGAGGCTTGGATTACCACTGCGGCCTTTTATTTTGTTTTGTGCTTTGGCTTGTCGATGCTGTTCAGGAAGCTTGAGAAAAGCTGATAATCGTGTTTTGACACGGCCCGTGTGTGGCAGGACTTTTAAATAAGGTAGCCCTCAATAAATCGGCGTATCTATCAAGCGGAGACCTTTGTCGCAGAGACGCTGATCAGATATAAATCTGTAAAAACCGTCACTGACCCGAGTCTGGATCATCCACAGTGATTTCGGCAGCTCTATCAATTCTGGATCCTGTCCCTTGTGCTGGGTATAGGTGTGTTGGTCACAATGTTCATGGCGAAATTGCTGATGCGGCAGAATAATTAAAAAGCCGCAAATATTTCCGATCAAATCATTTAACCACCTGGTTTGTCTGAGCGGATCATCAGCGCCTTTAGTTCCCGTCGGGTCAGGGCACCATCGTTCATCGCTTTGGTGATAGGTGTACGCACAGTATGGGCCAACAAACCTTCAGTCATTATTAAATGCACTTTGCCAACAAGAACATAAGATCCTTATGTGTACCTATTCAACCTGCTAAGTCACGATTTCAAAGAATTCCACAGCCGGTTTTTCAGCCCGATAGGGCCATGCGGTATGCGAAAGGCCAGAGCATCCTCGGTGTCATATCTTAGGCTTGATCTTCGCAGTGATAGGTTATCTCATCGTGGAGCATCTGGATGATTTCGCTACACCCCGGATGGTGCGATAGGGGAATATTTTCATCTTGATCGCTCAGGGAGATTTAAGAGATTTTTAGATCTAATCCCCCGTTGACCAAGGATACAACCAATTTATACGCATGGACATAGGGTTGGCCACTGCGATGCATTAAAAGACCGTCTCTTGCCTTAACGAAAGACACTTCGGACTGATCTGTTGTGGCAGTAAAAAATTGCTCCCAGGAATGTCCGTCGCATTGGCCAGTGCATTCATCAAGGCCAGCTGGACAGAGACATTGCCATGTTCACCCTTTAAGGTCATCGCTGTTGTGACGTCTAACGCCTGCGCCATTTGTACAAGTGTCGCGCCCTTAGGGCGACGTGCAGCCTCAACCACTTTATTTATGGATATCTTGATCAGCGAATATATCTCAAATTTAGGCGGAAAAATAAACAGAAACCGGAAGCGACGGCTGCAAACGACAGACTTGCGCGTTGCCGGTTTAGGTCGTTTTGATCTAGGGTGCCCGTCGTGTATGACTGGGTGGAAAGCCAAATTCATGCCGGTAATATTTGCTAAAGATACGACGATTTGAAAATCCGGTTGCCAGTGAAATTTCCAGAATTGACATTGAGGTATGTTCGATCAAAAGCCGCCCGTGTTGCAGTCGCAGTTTGCGGTAATAGGCTTTCGGGGGATGATCTAAATGCGCTGCAAACAGCCTTTCTGTTTGCCGCATGGAAAGGCCAACTCTGGCCGTAATGTCTCGCACTAAAAGTGGGTCTTCCAGATGATTTGACATGAGGTCCAAGATTTGGCGCAGTTTTGGTGGAGCGTCGCGTAAGAACCCTGTCTGTTCGCGTGGTTGATCGGTATTTCCCAGACGCGGAAAGCTGATCATCAATTGAGCACATAGCTGTTGGGTGAGATCGTCACCGACGTGTCTTTGAATGAAGGCAATGACCATATCCAGCGTCGCGGCCTCGCCGGGGGTGCTGGTTACATCGTTCGAGGTGACAAATAACGCATCGCGCGCTGAGATATTATGGTGACGTTCGGCAAACGCCGGCAATGTTGTCCAATGGACCGTCCCGGCTCCATTTTGCAACAGACCCGCATCGGCCATTTTCCAAGCGGCACAACCAGTGCCGAGGATTTCCGTGCCGGCACGATGAGCAAGCCGCAGCAATTTTTGAATGTTGTCCTGAGATTTGTAAGGCGAGCGCAATCCGCAACATAAAAACAGTGCCCTAGCGCGATCTGGTCCTTTAAGCGCCTGCAGACTGTCCGAAAAAGACAACTCACAGGTTACATTAAGCCCTGTCGTCGAAGGCACTTGCCTCTCTGCGACGGAACCGACTTCGACACGCAGTGTTGTTTGGGGATCCAGAGCGCTGAGCCTGTGCAACGGCTCCAAAATTGCGCCAAGTGATAAATGCGAAAACCCTGGAACCAGAACAATCAAAATGCGCATTGCGTCTTCCATTGCGTTTATGTCGCCTTTCAATACCCTTTTTACGCGAGTCTTATCCTAGCAGTGATACAATGCAATTAGGAATTTGGAGACATGCCATGACAGCCTATCAACACATTCGGGTAAAACCGATCACTGGCGCGATGGGCGCTGAAATTTTTGACGTCGATCTCTCGGCGGATTTAGATGACGTTACCTTCGCTGAGATTAAACGGGCGTTTCATAGTTATCTGGTGTTGATCTTTCGCGATCAGAACTTGACCGATCAGCAACAATATGATTTTTCAGCGCGCTTTGGCCCGATCATCCCACACCCCTATGTCAAGGGACTGCCGGACATCCCGGAAATTTTTAAAATTATTCGCGAACCCGGTGAAAGTTATAGCTGGGATAGTTTTTATCATTCAGACCTGATGTTTCTTGAACGTCCGCCGATGGGCGCGACGCTTTATGCAAAAGAGCTTCCTCCCTATGGATCAGATACGGCCTTTACCAATTTGTATCTCGCCTATGAGACACTTTCTGACGGGATGAAATCCTTATTGACGGGGCTGGAGGCAGTGAATGAATCGGGCAACCCACAGCAATATTCAAACCGCTATCAATCGATGGACGAACTGGCCAAAAATGATGCAATGGTGGCCACGCACCCTGTGGTGCGGGTGAACCCCGACACCGGTCGTAAGGCGCTGTTTATCAGCCTTGCGTTTACCACGCGATTTGTTGGCATGACCGAAAAAGAAAGCCTGCCCCTGCTTGAATATCTCTATGAACACGCGATACAGGCGCATTTGGGGTGTCGGCTTGCATGGCAACCCGGATCAATGGCGATGTGGGACAATCGGGTGTGCTTGCACCATGGCGTCAGCGATTATTTTGGCGAAGTGGCCAAACACCGTCGCGTCATGCAACGCGCCACGATTCAGGGTGAGATACCTATTGCGGCAACAGCTGCAGGGCCTAAAGCGGCATGAGCCTCACAAGGGATTGCGGTGGCGGTACGCGCCGCCCGCCCGATCCGTCAACGCTTGGTCTGTTAAAATGACTGGCATTTCAAATTTGCCGGAAATTGATTTTTCTGCGGCTCATTATCGCAAAGCCCCACTGTCAACGCTGGCAGGCTATGCGAAACGATTTAAACTCGCGCGTTCGGAGCGCGGTGTTGAAATTCTGGATTATGACCTGTGTCGCGACGTCATTGTTAACCGTCGTTTTGGCACCGCGCATCCCGGGTTGATGGCGCTGCTCGGCATGCCAGAGGGCCCTGCATTGCACTATAAGCGCCATTCAATCTCGTTTCACAATCGCGGCGAGACTCGGCGTCGGCTGCGAGTGCCACTTACCACTTTGATGAGCCCCAAAAGCTCAGAGCAGTTTCGTACGGGTATCAGACAGGTGGTTCACGAAACGCTTGCAAGCCTGCCTCGCGACAGGCCAATCGACCTTATTGCGGCGCTGTGTGATCCCATTCCCAGCCGGGTGTACTGCTATTGGGTCGATGCCCCGATGGCGGATGCCGACTTTATCGCGCGCAGTTCGCATATTGTTCAACAAGTGCATACCCGTAACCCCGAGACCACGCAGGCAGTTACAGAGAGTTTCAAGGCGCTTTTAGAGTATGTCGACCGCCGTATTAAAGCCGTCCGTCAAGCCCCAAGTGACAGCCTTTTATCGCAATTGATCCGCGCCGCAGAAACGGGACAACTGAGCGAAAACGACCTTCGCAACTGGGTGGTCAAACTGGCCGAAGCAAACACGGATAATTCGTCGCACCAAATCGCGATTGCGGTGATTGAATTGTCCTCGCGACCGGAGATTTGGGCGATGCTTGCACGCGATCCGTCACTGGTGCCGCAGGCTCTTCGTGAGGTCATGCGCTATCATCCCAGATCGTTGTCAACCTCGCGGGAAACACTTGAGGATGTGAATCTAGCGGGGGTTTCGCTCCCCGAAGGCACAGCGGTCTTTGCAAATATTGGTGCGGCGCATTGGAATGAGAATTATTTTCCAAACCCCGATCAGTTTGACATCAACCGTCCCGACAAACCTGCGCATCTTAATTTTGGTGGTGGGGTGTTTTCTTGTATCGGACGGTTTGCGGTTACAATCGAAATTGAGGAGGTAATCGCCTATATGGCGGCGCATTTTCCGGCCCTTAGGATCACAAAATCAGTTTTTTCGCACTCTGCGATGTTCACATCTGTCACCGCATTGGCAGCAGTATTGGACGGATGAATTATTCAGCCCAGTTTCTAAGATTTCCCAGCGCAATTTCCAGCAAACGGTCCTATATCCCAATTTATTTCAGCACAGCATTGGGGGTGATGCAGTTGGGTGCTTGGGCTGCGTCAGGTCCTGTTGTTCAGGCCAAAGTGGATACTGTTACACCAAATTAAAATTACCGAATTTGAGATATACTTTCCATCATGATCTGCGCGGTCTTACAAAAAGCATTCGCATCAGAATAATGATTGCAAACTTCAGAAAGATCGGTGTCGAAACCCTTAGATTAGGCCTTTAGACTATGTTTTTATGCCGCTCAGCGGGTGACCCTTTTTTACGTCAATTGCGGTCTCCCTCATCTTAGAATTACGAAATTATGCTTGAGCGGTCCGTTCGGTTTTTCAAGTCAATTTACATATCGTTCTGACAATGGATTGAACTTTCAAAATGAAATCACTGACCTCAATTTCAACCTTGCTTTTACTTGCTCGTGTAGGAGGGGGCTAAGTTAGACCAGCATCCCGCGTGCGGCAACGGGGATTACGTCTGCTATTTTGCCGTTGCGCACTGCCACCAATTGATCGACCATATTGACCGCCACGCAGACATGGTTGGGGATGACCCTTACGATATCGCCAATTGCGGGCTTATGGGCGCATTTTGAAAGATCGAGAAACCCGTGTTCTTCGGCAAATTTATGGATGCGCGCTTTGGGGTGCTCAAGGATCAACCCAAATCCGTCCAATCCCCCGCTGTCCGAGGTCAATGTCTTTGAGCCGGCATCTAGAATACCGCGCTCTGATCCCGCTCGGCTTACCACACTGGTGAAAACTTGAAACGCGCAGTCCTCAAGCGTGGCCACGCCGGCTTTTATCATCATGCGATCGTTGAAAATACATGTGCCGGCACGATGTTCAGTCGCACCTTTCAGACTGCCAATATGGCTAAAGTTCGGGGTGCCGCCGGTTGAAACAATCTTGGCAGACAGTCCAAGATCGCTGAGGCCAGCCGCGGTGTGATCAAAGAACACCTGAGTTTGTGACCAGCTATCAAGAGAGGGGTAAAATAAAAGCCCGGCAAAATTGAGATGCGGGTCATCGCGGATGACCTTGGCCAGTGTCAGCGCTTCTTTCGGGGTTTCGACGCCTGCACGTTTTTGTCCGGTCTCGCATTCTATCAGCACGTCCATTGGTCGGCCGGCTTGGGCTGCCGCCTGTGAATATGCGCTCAGAGACACGGTATTGTCGGCGCAAACTTTCAGTGGAAGGCGTCTTTGCAGTTTGGCCAGACGCCCCGAGCGCGCTGCACCTAACAGGTTGGTTGCGATTATGATGTCGGTGATGCCCGCGTTGGCCATTACCTCGGCCTCTCCCAGCTTTTGACAAGTGATGCCCCGTGCGCCCGCCTTGATTTGCAAATTTGCCAATACTGGCGATTTGTGTGTCTTGATATGCGGCCGATTGGCCAGCCCCACTGCATCGCAACGGTCTTGGGCTGTTACAATGTTGCGGGCAACCAGATCGAGGTCGATTACTGCGCAGGGTGTGCCAAATCTCTCGATGATTGCCGTCTTGAGCGCTGTCATCTCTTGCGTCATTTTAAACCTTTTTTATCTGCCTGTGCTGCAGGACGGGGCGCACCAGGGGTAAATTGTTGCCCTCAAAAGGGTCGCGTGGTGGTATGGACTTGTGAATGTTTGGCCTATTTCGTGAATTTCTACAATGTCTCTGTAAAACAACTGCGGTATGGGGTGGTTGTCTGGGTACGGTTATCACAGGGCGGCTGTCATTTGATTGCGATCTTTTTCAATTGCTTGCACCTTGAATTCATTGACAGTCTGGTCCATTTTCGCCATCCACATGACCGTTAGCTGTTCGCACTCGTTGCGCTGCGGTCCTGCAGCTTTCACCTCTGTGAGGTGCAGTGCCATGACATTGGTGTATGGGTCTGTTTATTTGTCGCCTAAGCGTGATCGGGGAGAAACCATGTCACATTTGCAGTTTGCTAAAGGAATTTCCAGACTGGGAACCGAATCCGCCTTTGTGGTTTTATCGCGCGCGCAAAAGCTTGCCGCCGAAGGGCATGACATCATCAATTTGGGCATCGGTCAGCCGGATTTTCGCACGCCCGAGCATATCGTTCAGGCGGGTATTCAAGCTCTGAAAGACGGCCATCATGGGTATACGCCGGCCAATGGGTTGCCGCAATTACGTGAGGCGGTGGCACAAGACCTGCACCGCCGCCATGGCGCGACAGTTAGTCCGGACAATGTAATTGTGGTTCCGGGTGGTAAGCCGACCATGTTTTTTGCGGTGTTGATGTTTGGCGAGCCGGGGGTTGAAATCATGTATCCCAACCCCGGGTTTCCGATTTACGAGTCCGTTATTCAATACAGTGGTGCGACGCCGGTTCCAATTGCGCTGCGCGAAGAGAACGGTTTTGCCTTTGACGCGGCAACGGTTCTGTCACAAATAACCGATCGTACGCGGCTGATTATTATCAACAGTCCGGCCAATCCGACTGGCGGGGTCACGCCAAAGGCCGAAATTGACAAGCTTGTGGCAGGACTGGCTGCGCACCCGCAAGTGGCCCTTTTATCGGATGAGATTTACAGCCAGATGCTTTATGATGGACGCGCGCATGTCAGCCTGCTCAGCTATCCTGAAATTCGGGACCGTTTGATTGTTCTGGACGGCTGGTCGAAAACCTATGCGATGACTGGCTGGCGCATGGGCTATGCGGTTTGGCCGGACTCCATGGTTGATCCGGTGACACGCCTGTGTATCAATGATCACTCTTGCGTGAATGCTGCAGCACAGTTTGCCGGCCTTGCGGCCCTGACCGGACCCAAAGACGCCGTGGATGAGATGGTACGCCAGTTTGACAGCCGGCGCCGGGTGATCATTGAGGCTTTGAACGATTTGCCGGGCGTGCGCTGTGCAGATGCGGCGGGCGCATTTTACGCGTTTCCTAATATTTCTGACACCGGCCTCAGTGCGAAAGAGGCGCAGGATTTGTTTTTGGATCAAGCCGGTGTTGCCACGGTTGCCGGTACCAGTTTTGGGGAGCACGGCGAAGGCTTTGTGCGGTTTTCCTATGCCAACAGTACCGAGAATATCCTGCGCGCTGTCGACCGTATTCGCCCTTTGATCGGGTGAGATGACAAACATGCCTGACTTTGGGACGCCATTGGTCGTGGAATGTCCATTGATGACTGACCCACAAGGTGTGGTTTATCGGGTAACCTCTCCAACGATACATCGCTCGGATCCCGCATCAGAAAAATGTTTATGGCATGCGTCAACAAAATGCTGAACCAATCGGCGCGGTCGGGATTTGTCATACGCAATGGCCAGTGTCAAAGGCGGCAGAGGGTCACTAATAGGAAGCCCGACCAAAGAGCCGCCTTCATAGCTTTGTTGGGTCAAGGGCTGCATGTTGAGAATTGCACATCCATGGCCTGCGCTGACAAGGCTGCGGACCATTTCCGTAGAGTTAGCCAAGGCGGCAATGGAAAACGCCTTGGATTGGGTTGCAAAAAGCCCGCGGTAATAAGCTGCTGCAACGGGACGGTTTAAGACTACCATGGGTTCGTCGGCAATCTGTGCCATGCTGATGCTGCTTTGGTCCGCCAAGTGGTGTGATTTGGGCAAAACGCAGTAAGCCGGGGCCTCGATTAATACATCAAAACTGATTAACGGACGTACGTCTTCGCTGACAAATATAATGACATCATAGGTGCCGTTCAGCAGACCGTCTTGGGCAGCGTCGTTGTCACATTCCTCAAGATGCAGCACCAGATCACGATTGTCTGGCACGAAGGAGGACAGGATTTTTGGTAGGAATGCAGGCGCAATTGGCGCATAATACCCAATACGAAGTGTGCCGTTTAACGCCTGTTTTAGGTCATCACCTTCCGCAAGAATGGCTTGGTAATCCTCAAGTAATCGTTCGAATTTTCGCGCCACGGCCAACCCGCTTGCATTGGGTTTTATCCCTCGTGACCGCTGTCGTGTGATTAGGGTCAGATTAAAGGTGGCCTCAATCTGGTCGATTGCCGCTGACACCGCCGACGCGGCAATGTTGAGCTTTGCCGCAGCCTTTGCGATGTTGCCCATGCGCAAAGCGGTTGTAAAATACTCCATCGCTTTCAGGGATATAGCCATCTCTACCTCTGATTATCAGATTTAAAAATAATAATTAAACTGTTTTTCAAATGAAGGCAATTCTGGCAATATGACCCCTGATGCAACTCCAAGCAAGGCGATTTAGATGGCTGACGCCCCTCTCAAAGGTTGGAATCATGTTCCCTCGGTCCCAATTGAAGTATCGCCATTTTTCAGATGGCCGTTGCGCCCGATGGAGATGCTTGCCTGGGTTTGGAATTCTTGGTTTTTGATCACTGAAAAACTTATTATCGTTGGTATCGCCTTTATTTCTTTTTATTGGTTTCAGCCATCGCAAGACGAAACCAAAGCCTTTGCTATTGGATGGATTGCCGAAATGTATGTTCGCAACATCGTCTTGATGTCTGCGGTGGCAGGCGGATTACATCTGTATTTTTATACTTTTACCAAACAGGGCCAGCATCTGAAATATGACCCCCGGCCGCTGATGAAGAATGGTCGCCAATTTACCTTGGGGGGGCAAATCAGAGACAATATGTTTTGGACTTTGGTCAGTGGTGTCACAATTTGGACGGCTTATGAGGTGCTGATGTTTTGGGCCTTGTCCAATGGCTATGCTCCGATGCTGACGTGGGCGGCACATCCGGTATGGTTTGTCTTGATGTTTCTGCTGATCCCCGCCTGGGAGAGTTTTTATTTCTATTGGATACACCGTCTTTTGCACGTGCCGTTTTTGTACAAGCATGTGCATGCCCTGCATCATCGCAACATCAATGTCGGGCCTTGGTCCGGCCTTTCGATGCACCCGATCGAACATATCATCTATCTTGGCACTGTACTGATCCATTGGGTCGTTGCGGCCCATCCCGTGCATATCCTATTTCATTTGCAGTATTATACGCTCACAGCGGCGACCACCCACACAGGCTTTGAAGGTTTGGTGGTTAAAGATGAGAACCGCCTGAAACTTGGCACTTTTCATCATCAGATGCACCACCGTTATTTTGAGTGTAATTACGGGTCTCTGGAAATTCCTTGGGATAAGCTGTTTGGCTCGTTTCACGATGGGACAGAAGAGGCGAATGAACGAATGAAAGAACGGCGCAAGCAAATTATGGGAAAATGGTAGATGGCAGGATGAACCGTTAAAGCCTTGTTATCGGCCAAGGGCAATTGGCAGCAGGCCTAGGGTTCGGGAGGGGCGCTAAGAAGAGGCGGCCGCAGTCGCGCAAGCTGGTTACATATTTCGGTAGGGCGTCAATTGCAGGATCCGCCCATTGGCGCTTACGGGTTTATGCAGATGCAACTGTGCAGAAATATACAGCATATATCACTGTAGGTTATTTCCGACCCAGTGATTAGATGGTTCAAAAAACGGTTACTTTAGGTTTCAGCTGATCTATTTGACGTTCCAGACAGCCCGTCAAAAACGCCTCCAAGAAACGGCTCAAACTTTCGCCATTGGTTCGAACTGCCCGTGTACACTTCTTTTCGCACTTGCTGTTGGGATGCTGTATGTACGCCCCGTTGGTTTTTATGGGGTGATAGGCAGGCATCTTCCCATTCCAGGCCAATGTGCTTAATTAGTTTTTTCGTTTGATCTTCTTGATGCACAGTCAGTTGATCGTAATCAAGTTGATAGATGCGATGGCCATAATGTGAATGCCAAAACGTCATTAAATCATCATACATATGATAATATTTCACCAAATCTTCAAGATCACAGGAATATGCCAGTTCTCGGGAGGCAAAATAATGCTGGTAATTTGACCAACAAATCGCAGCGGGGTCTCTTTTTATATGTATAATTTTTGCTTCCGGTAGGGAGTGACAGATTTGGTCAATATGCAAAAAATTATGT
>Ga0209251_1000326_pt1 | contig 43531 bp, 32 predicted proteins | sample SaaInlV_100m_DNA_6_FD_184665 | JGI IMG/M metagenome (GOLD analysis project Ga0209251, IMG submission 184665) | Marine microbial communities from expanding oxygen minimum zones in the Saanich Inlet - Saanich Inlet SI073_LV_10m_DNA (SPAdes) (version 2) | ecosystem: Environmental > Aquatic > Marine... | reverse complement strand
GGGATTATTGTCTTCTTCTCATTAAGAAGTGCAGGTATGATTAGGCATATCCCCAAGGGTTTGTCCATAAAACCCATTTAAACGAGTTTCGCGAATACAAGGGGTTGCCGTCTACCCTGTTCGTGCCTTCCCTCATGAACGCCAGCTCGGAGCCTCGCAGCAAACACCGAAGGCTTCACAGCATCTCTTTCAGACTGGTCTTTTGGTTTAGGTTTTTCAAAGACTGTTAGATTTTGAGCAAAAAAACATCCCATTATAACCAGTTCAGATTCGTTGGGATGGTATGAGAAAAATCGCTGTCTACCTAATGCTCACACTGCTCGTTGCCTCAAGCCTCCCGTTGAATGCCAGTGCGGATGAAACACAAGATATTCCTGCGAATGCAGCCGCTACCGGCATTCACGACTCGCTCGTGGCAGCCCTTGCTCACGCAGGCCTTGTTGCTACGCTTCAAGGCACAGGCCCCTTCACTGTCTTCGCTCCAACCGACCAAGCCTTTGCTGATGCCGGCATCGATCTTGCTGATTTCGACACGCCTGAAGAAAACGATACCCTAAGCGACATTCTCCTTCACCACGTGGTGTCGGGAGAAGTTCCTGCAAGCGCTGTTACTGATGGGATGCTTGCCACCATGGTCAACGGTGATAAGGTCAAGTTTGGCGTAAGCGGCTCGACAGTGACCGTTGGTACTGCAACCGTCACACAGGCAGATGTTCTCGCCTCGAACGGAATCATTCACGTGATTGACACAGTGTTGATGCCACCTGTTGACATCCCTGCAACCGCTCAAACAACCGGCATTCACAACTCACTTGTGGCTGCTGTGATTCAAGCAGATCTTCTGGCCACACTACAAGGCCCTGGCCCATTCACTGTCTTCGCACCAACTGACCAAGCGTTTGCTGATGCAGGCATCGACTTGGGCGCTCTTGACACACCAGAAGGAAAGGCAACCCTCTCTGACATCCTGCTGTACCACGTCGTCTCCGCCGAAGTTCCAGCAAAAGATGTGACCGACTGTATGTCGGCCAATGCTGCAAACGGCCAACCACTCTCTTTCACCGTCGGTGATTCAGTGATGGTCAACGACGCTGTTGTTGTGGCAACCGATGTCGTAACCAAGAACGGATTAATTCACGTGATTGACAAGGTCCTCACCCCATCAGACACACCAAACGACATCCCACGCACTGCTCAATGCACTGGCATCCACGACTCACTCGTCGCTGGTGTGATCCAAGCAGAATTGTTGGAAACCCTACAGGGAACAGGACCGTTCACCCTCTTCGCACCAACCGACCAGGCGTTTGCTGATGCTGGTGTTGATCTCGCCGCACTTGACACGCCTGAAGGAAAAGCTGCCTTGACCGACATTCTCCTGTACCACGTCGTCAGTGGAGAAGTTCCAGCCTCCGCTGTGACTGACTGCATGTCCGCAAACGCCGTCAACGGGCAACCACTTGCGTTCACTGTTGATGGTGGCGTGATGGTCAACGACGCAACAGTGTCCCTTGCTGATGTCAGCACAAGCAACGGTGTCATCCATGTCATCGATAAGGTTCTGACCCCAACTGACAGTCCAAACGACATCCCGCGCACCGCTCAATGCACAGGCATCCATGATTCACTTGTCTCAGCGGTTGTGCAAGCAGAATTGCTCGAAACCCTCCAAGGTGCCGGGCCATTCACTCTTTTCGCACCAACCGACCAAGCCTTCGCCGATGCCGGCATTGATCTTGCAGCCCTCGACACACCTGAAGGAAAGGCAGCGCTCACTGATATCCTGCTCTACCACGTGATCGCTGGTGAAGTTCCATCTTCAGCGGTCAGCGAATGCTTGACTGCAACCACCGTGAACGGCAATCCGATTTCATTCACCGTCGGTGACGGCGTGATGGTCAACGATGCAACGGTCACGCTCGCAGATGTGAACACAAGCAACGGTGTCATCCATGTCATCGATACCGTGTTGACGCCAACTGCAACGCCCAACGACATCCCACGCACTGCTCAATGCACAGGCATTCACAACTCGTTAGTCGCTGGTGTCATCCAAGCAGGTTTGTTGCCAACACTACAAACCGATGGACCATTCACGGTCTTTGCACCAACCGATCAGGCCTTTGCTGATGCAGGAATTGTTCTCGCAGACCTCGACACCCCAGAAGGCCAAGCAGCCCTCTCCGACATCTTGCTTTACCACGTGATTGAAGGCGAAGTCCCAGCCTCAGCAGTCACCGATTGCCTGTCTGCAGAAACCGTCAACGGAAACCCACTCTCCTTCACAGTTGGCGACAGCGTGATGGTGAACGGAGCCACAGTCACCGCAACAGATGTGGCCACAAGCAACGGAATCATCCATGTCATCGACAAGGTGCTGACACCAACCGCCACGCCAAACAACATCCCACGCACCGCTCAATGCACGGGCGTTCACGACTCACTCGTGTCCGCAGTCATCCAAGCCGAACTGCTCGAAACGCTCCAAGGCGAAGGGCCGTTCACGCTCTTTGCACCAACCGATCAGGCCTTCATTGATGCTGGCATTGACTTGGCTGCACTTGACACTCCGGAAGGAAAGACCGCGCTTACAGACATCCTGCTTTACCACGTGGTCCCGAGTGCCGTTCCAGCCTCGGCAGTGACCGAATGCATGACGGCAACCGCCGTGAACGGACAACCACTCTCGTTCACAGTTGGCGACAGCGTCATGGTGAACGGTGCAACTGTCACCTCTGCTGATGTCAACACGAGCAACGGAATCATCCATGTTATCGATACGGTGCTGACACCGACCGCCACGCCAAACAACATCCCACGCACTGCTCAATGCACTGGCGTTCACGATTCGTTGGTCGCAGCCGTGATCCAAGCCGAACTGCTCGAAACCCTCCAAGGCGAAGGGCCATTCACGCTCTTTGCACCAACTGACCAAGCATTCGCTGATGCTGGCATTGACTTGTCCGCACTCGACACACCAGAAGGAAAGACCGCTCTTACAGACATCTTGCTTTACCACGTGGTCCCGAGTGCCGTTCCAGCCTCCGCAGTGACCGAATGCATGACGGCAACCGCCGTGAACGGACAGACCCTGGCTTTCACTGTCGGTGACAGCGTCATGGTGAACGGTGCAACAGTCACCGCTGCTGATGTCAACACAAGCAACGGAATCATCCATGTTATCGATGCGGTTCTCACGCCAACTGATGCACCCAATGACCTCCCACGCACCGCTCAATGCACCGGTGTTCACGATTCGTTGGTCGCAGCTGTGATCCAAGCCGAACTGCTCGAAACGCTCCAAGGCGACGGACCGTTCACGCTGTTTGCACCAACTGACCAAGCATTCGCTGATGCTGGCATCGACTTGGCTGCGCTCAACACGCCTGAAGGCAAAGCTGCCCTCACAGATATCCTGCTCTACCACGTGCACGCTGGCTCGGTGCAAGCCTCCGACATCACGGAAGGCATGATGCTGCAAATGGTGAACGGCGACAACACAACCCTTTCGCTCACCACCGGAATTAACGGCGCCAACATCACCCTTGCTGATGTAGCAACCGCAAACGGCATCATCCACGTCATCGACAAGGTGCTCATGCCGCCCACAGATACCGTGGATGACTCAAGCGATTCGACTGCAGGTACATCGGACGAAGACGAAGGAGGATGGCTCACCATCCTCTTGGTGGTGCTTGTTGTGCTTGGAGGAGGCGCAGGTGCTGTGCTCTTCATGCGAGGCCGTGGTGACGATGAACCCGAACCTGCAAAGGTAATCGGCCAGGCAGGCATGATCTCTCAATTGACACCCGTCGAAGCAACACCTTACACGCCACAGCCGACCACTGCCTACGCAACCCAAGCCGTCCAACAACCGCAAGTTGTGCAGCCTATTGCCCAAGTGCAAGCCCAACCCGTTCAACCAATCCAAACTGTTGAGGTCATTCCAGCCGCTGTTGCAGAGCCAACCGTTTTGCGCCAGTGGACAGACGGAAGTGGATACACTTGGAGAGCCATGGATGACGGAAACACGTACTGGTGGACCGGCACTGAGTGGCAGAAATACGCTTGATTGATTCACCCCGGCTTCCGGGATCTCGCTTTCCATGGTCTCGACAAGGGTCTGTGGAAATGCAGGCCACCAATCTCAGCACGGCTTAGGGATTAAGTACCGTCGGAGAACCACTGAGGACATCATTGGCCCTTCGTCATCGGGACGAAGGAGGACCGTGGTGGAGGATTGGCCTCATGACTGGTATCGCACAGAAACTCGCATCGAATCAAAAACAAGTTGCAATTTCTGAGTTTTTCGAGAAAAACAAGCACTTTCTCGGATTCGATTCCCTTGCTCGATCCCTCATCACTGCCGTGAAAGAAGCGGTCGACAACGCTCTGGATGCTTGTGAAGAAGCGCGTATTCTTCCAACCATCAGGGTTGTCATTGAGAAAATCGATACCAAGAAAGACATCATCAAACTCATTGTAGAAGACAATGGCCCCGGCATTCCCCAGAAAAGCATCGAAAAGGTGTTTGGACAACTGCTCTTTGGTTCGAGGTTTCACGCCATTCGACAATCTCGAGGTCAACAAGGAATCGGAATCACTGGCGTGGTCATGTATTGCCAGCTAACGACAGGGCGGACGACGCACGTACGTTCCAAAATTTCAGTCGAACCAACGGCTGCAGTGGTCGACATTGGCCTTGACACTCGGAAAAACAAAGCCACGAAGTCCAACCAAGGACGAGAGATTTGGTACAACGAAGACGGGTCGGCAAAAGAGCACGGCACTGAAGTAACAGCTCAAATGAAGGCAAAGTACCAGAAAGGGCGCCAAAGCGTTTGGCAATACCTCCGTATGACGAGCATCGTCAATCCGCATGCAGAAATCACATTCACCGATCCCGAGGGTGAGGTCCACCATTGGCCTCGAGTGACCGAGCGCCTCCCTACCAAGGTCGAAGGCATCAAGCCGCACCCGCACGGTATCGAATTGGGCCAACTGCAGCGAATGGCCTCTGAATCCACCGATTCAAGGCTCACTGTGTTCCTTCGAATGAATTTCTCTGGCGTTTCTGCCCGAGCAAGCAAAGAATTGTGTGTTGCTGCTGAAATCGATGAAAAAACAAAACCGAAGTCGATGAATGCTGATCAAATCCGAGCCTTGCTCGAAGCATTCCAAGGCGAACGCCACGTCAAAGGAAAACCGGTCAAGTTACTCAACCCGCCAACAAATTGTCTTTCACCGATTGAAGAGATGCTGATCAAGAAGGGATTGTCCAAAACAATCGATTCTCGATTTATTTCTACCCTCACTCGTGTGCCTGCAGTGACGCAAGGCAATCCGTATCAAGTGGAAGTAGGGCTCATTTTTGGTGGGAACATGCCCGCAGACAAACCCGTTGAAGTTCTTCGGTTTGCCAACCGGGTCCCCCTGATGTATCAGCAAGGCGGATGCCTGTTAACCAAAGCAATCGAAAGCGTTGATTGGCGCCAGTATGGTCTCGACCAGCCGGGGGCCAAAGGCGTTCCAAAGGGGCCTGCAGCCATTTTGGTGCACCTTGCAAGCACCAACGTTCAATTCACATCCGAAGCAAAAGAAGCGCTTGCCGACAATGGAGAAGTCATCGAAGAAGCACGAAAGGCGATGCTTGAGATGGGCCGCGGTTTGAGGAAGCACTTGGATAAGAAGAAGAAAATGGCCAAGACAAAGGAAAAGTTCGAACTGATCAACGACATTCTTCCTGCGATTGCTGAGAAATCAGCACATATCCTCGGGCGTCCTGTGCCTGACCTTGCGGGGTCCATCACGAAAATCATGTCGGCTGTGATTTCCGAAACAACAACCACTTGGAACAAGGAAACCAAGCAAACCGATGTCTTGATCACCCTTTTCAATTACACCAGTAGGGTTCGAGCCTACACCATTTTAGCCACGTGGCCGGAAAAGGCTGGGGCAGAAATGGTCAACAACGAAACGGGTGGACGAAAGGAAGCAACAGGTGTGTGGGCATGGAAACTTCCATCGCTTGAACCTGGTGAACGGACCATTATCGGCTACAGCTTGGGTGGACTCGAGCGAGGTGATTGGACTGAAACGGATGTGTTCTTCCGCGGCTCTCAAGATGTCATAGGCGCTAGCAAGATGGACGAAAAATTCCTCGAAGAAATTCGAAGACAAGAGCGTGCTCTTAGCGAACTAGGCGACGCGGATTCAACTCAAGAAGAGCCTGCAGAACCAATGGGGGAGCCAACCGTAGCGCCACCGAGTGGCCAGACCACACTGTTCGGAGGTGATGTTTGATGACTCGACGCCACACCCCGGAAGAGACAAAGCAAGCAATGCATCTGATTGTCGGTGAAATGTACGACCGCATCGTGAAAGGTGAACCGCCTACAATGACGTTGCCTGTCCGTACCAAGAACAACATTGGATTCGATAAGAAACTCGGTGTCTACAAGTACGGAAAAAAGCAATCCATTCGGGATGCAACAAGCCTTGGGTCTGCGAAACAATTGCTTCGAGCCCTTCACGTCGTTGAATTCATCGAGGAAATGTTGGTTGCTGGAAAGTCCTCAACCCTGAGAGAGATGTATTACATTTCAGAGGCTTGGGGCCTTGGAAAGTTTGGGAGCCAAAACGAGTCCAACAACCTCGCAGAAGATTTGGAAATTGTCACAAAGTGCTTGCGAGAAGATTTCAAACTCCGTCCTGAAGAAGACGGAGCGAGGATGATCGGTAACCTGACCTTGCGAGAACGCAATCGAAGGGGCGAGTGGATGCGCATTAACGCCCGGGACGATGTCGGCGATTCTGGATACGGCGTGCCATACAATGTTGAAGCTGAAAAGATTGAACTGCTCGAGCACGACATTGATTTCATCATGGCCATCGAGACAGGTGGTATGTTCGACCGATTGATTGAGAATGGATTTGATGAAGATTACCGATGTGGCCTTTTGCACTTGAAGGGGCAACCTGCTCGTTCGACTCGACGAATCATGAAGCGCATGAGCGAAGAATGGGATCTCCCAGTCGTTGTCTTCCTCGACGGTGATCCGTGGTCCTTCCGAATTTTCGCCTCCATTGCATATGGTGCGATTAAGACGGCGCACATCTCCGAATACTTGGCGACACCATCTGCCACATACCTCGGAATCACTGCTGATGACATCGTCGCCTATGACTTGCCGAACGATGATTTGTCAAAGAAAGACATCGAAGCGCTCAATGCGGAACTTACGGATCCACGGTTTGCTGATGGTTGGTGGCAAGAACAGATCAACATGATGCTGGAACTTGGAAAGAAGGCTGAACAGCAATCATTAGCGAAGTACGGTCTTGATTTCGTAACTGAAACATATTTGCCGGAAAAGCTCGCTGAACTCGGTTTGGCTTGAAGCGAGGATTCATTTGGGAAGAGTGGTAGGTGAAATCATGGCTCAGTCCACACGCAACCCATGGCCTATGCGCTTGGCCATTGCTGGTGCAGTGCTGCTTATTCTTGGCGCATTTTTGCTCAATTCGCAAGGCGATGCCATCGATGAAGCATATGATCCAAGGGTCATGGCCGTCGCTACGGCGACCGGCGCTGGCAGTGAAGTTGTGAACCTCGAAGAGGGGTGCTACTACGCTGTGACCCTCGAAGGAGAGAACAATGTCGACCTCAACCTTACTCGAATCGAGGGTTCGGCTCGAGTTGCCGATGCAGAGGAAAACAAGATTTGTGCCTCTGATTGGTTTCCAATGTCAGCCGATGCCACTGCGTTCATCATCACCAGTGGTTGGGACATAGAGCAAGAAGGAGAATACGCCTTGGATGTGACATGCCAAGAAGATGTTGATTGTGCCAATGAATCGGTCTACCTCGTCCACACAAATCCCTACCAATTTGCAATTCTTACGAGCCCAGGTATGCTGTTTGGTATGGCTTCGTGCTGCCTCGGTTTAACGGTGCTTCCCCTTGCAGGAGTCATCTTGTGGCTTGCAAGAATGAACCAGAGCAAGGGCTCTGTCATCATGATGAACCCAGATGGCACCATGACGCAGGCAACAGAACTCACGCCCGAGATGATGGCAGCTTTTGCGAAAGGAGAAAACCCACTTCAACCGAAAGTCGAGGCTCCTTTTGCAGACACCGGCATTGGGCAAACTGAAGAATTCATTGATGGAAAGCAAAGCGTGATGGGCGGAAGCCTTCTGACAACAGAGCAGGTCTATGCCCTCATGCGTGGTGATGTAGAAGAAGCAACACAGCAGGTCAGCGACCCGTTCGCCGACCGGCCAAGTCCAAGTTCAAAGAATCCCGTTACACCAAAGAAAGATCCAAACACCAAAACCATCACTTCGTGGGATGAAGGTTCTGATTCTTCTGTCGTCACTGGAGCCACCAATCGCCCGAAAATCAAACCTCTTCAACGGGAAAAACCAAACGAACCCTCCGACAAGGATTGGAAAAGTTGGGATGAATTGTAGGTGGGTGCATGTTCGAATCAATCCTTCGGGTGATTTTTGGCGTGATCTCTGTCGCTCTTCTCATTGGCGCCTTTGTCGGAGCTGAAGGGTTTGAAGACAGCGATTCGGAATCTGCAATGCTACCACCTTGCAGCGTGGATGAGGGGTTGCCTTTCATCGATGACGATGAAGTCACATGCTATTGGGGAATGTCAGAAGAAATCCTCGAATTGCCAAGTGAAATTGATTTGGCTGAGGTTTTAATTTCAGTGCAATGGGAGAAGAGCAACGTATGGATTGGCATTGCTGAAGCATCTGAGGCATCGAAGTGCACTCAGAAAGATGGCTACTATGAGTGCGAGAAATTCGCAATCGACCTTGTTGCCGGTGGCGAAGCATCCGATGGAGGATTCATGTGGAACGCTACAAGTGGGGATTATCGATTTGTAGCGGGTGGTGACGATGTGCAATCATTGCAACAATTCGAGGTCGAATGGAAATATGAGGCAACGCTGCCTCGGTCCACAGCATGGCCCTTAGTGGGCTTAGGAATCCTCTTTGCTGTGTTTGCAGCGCTTGGCCCAAAACGCGTGTGGGATTGGGTTTCAGACCTGATTCTCGTAGCTTAATCGGCGCCTGTGACTCGCTTCATAATCAAGATTCCACGGCTTATAATTGGGCGTGGCATTCATATGGGGCCCCGGTCTAGGTAACCACAGGTTGAGCACTATGAGTGATTTAGAAACCGCCCTAAGTCTCCTGCAAAACAAACTACGCCGTCAGATTTTGGAGCGGTTGGTGAGGGAGCCACATTACCCAATGCAACTTGCAAATCTCTTGGGCGTAAGTCAACAAGCCATCGTCAAGCATCTCAAGGAATTGGAACGCGGTAATTTTGTCATGAAAATGAAGCTTCCAAGCGAAAAAGGCGGTCCCCCACGAACCATTTACAGCGTTCAACAGTCGATGTCGCTGCGAATCGATCTCGGCCCTGACCTGTTCTCAGTCGAGCAACGGTCTTTACCGGCAGGTGGACCAATGCGGCTTTCCAATCGTCTTCCAACAGGTGTTGAAAACGTTGTAAAAACCATTAGTGGACGAAAGAAAATCTCCGTTGGTGAAGGCATCGCACACATTCAGCAGGTCACCGAAGTGCTCGAAGAGTTGGATCGGAAGCGAGATGCCCTTATCTCGTTGCACCAACACATTCGAAGTCGGGTGTCGGCTGGCGTGGATTCTGACTTTGACCATTATGAACAACGAAGCGTCGTCCACACCCTCATTGATGCGCCAACCTCACGACTTGATTTGGGCGCCTTAGCCAATGAGTTTCACTTGGATCGGCCTCAACTCAACACCCTGGTTGACGAGGTCAAGCGGCGTCTAGAACAGCAACTTTCGGAGCGTGCAGGCCACATCGTAGCCAGCAGCCCTGATCGTGACTTACGTTACTGGATTGGCAAGTGATGCCAACCGATTCGGGTGATTCTCGAATCAGTTGTCGTCCTTACCAAGCACCGAGATGAGCGAGGATTGCTCAGCAAGTCGCTTGTTCACGTCATCACGGCGTCCTTTACCAACGAGGTAAACAACTCCAAGCAGAGCGAAGGTCAACACAATCACTGCGAATGGCAGAGCGGTCTTTCCAACAACTTCACCTGCAACGTCAAGGAATGGATTCTCCGATTGAAGTTCAGTAGAGACCTCTTTCACGTTGTCTCGTTCGCTGGTCTCCACGATTTCGTTGAGTGGATCGACCACAACATAGACGCCATGGCTTCCCGCACTCACTGGGTAGAGGAGGTACAATTCAATCGACTTGGATTCTTCCGATGCATCAGGAGCAAGCAAAGCGCCGATTACTTGACGCATGACAATGCGGTCTTCTTCACAGCCGTTCTTCTTGATATCATTGAGCGTATCAGCATCCCCAGCGCTTGGGTACTCACAAAGTATGATTTCAATGTCAGTTGCGTGGGTGTTTCCATTGTTTTCGAGCACAACGCGGATTGGGATGGTCTCGCCAACCGCTGCTTGGGTAATGGAAGCCTTGACTTCGGTGATGTCCAAGTTTGGAGCTCGCAATCGGAGCGTGATGATGAACTCGTTTGTGTCATAGGATTCGCCATCCCATGCCGGGGAGTCATCATGATCGCCACCGTCCAGCATGTTACCCATCTTCGAGACAACCTTGAGGCCAAGGCTTCGTGTGTCGAGTTTTGCAGATGGTGCAATCGTCACAATCGCCACCATTTGGTGGGTGGTGTAAGCCGCCATTTCTGGCATGTAGTAACTGTCTGTTGATTGCACGTAGATACATTGGTCGTCAAGGGTGTCTGCGAAGACAACATCAGGATCCAATGCAGCATCTTCGTTTCCGGTTTGAACCGGAACTGACTCGATGATCTGGCAAGATTCCTCAGTGGTGAGATCCGTTCCGATCTGCTTGACCATTCGCCATTCAACGTTCCAGCCGCTGAGAACGCCCATACTGGGCAATTCGGACCAAATTAGTGCTTCACCGTCGCGCTGGGAGGTGTGGTTATCCAACCGAGCCCAGTCTGGAACGTTTCCGTTGTTGGTAATGTTCACTTCAAATCGAACGATTCGCCCAGGTGCAGAGGTCTTGACTGCGTTGTCGACGGTTTCATCCATCGAGATTTGCATATCATAGAATTCTTGCACATGGACCGCGATTTGCTGAGTAAAGCGCAGGCGAGTCAATCGTCCACTTGCATCTGGGTAGGATTCTTCCGAGTATGTTTGGAAGACCACAGTGTAGGTGCCTGCTTCAACCTGGTCGGGGACGTTGATTTGAACATCGAACACTTGCTGGGTGTCGCGGGTGAGTTCGAGCAAGTTTTCACGAGGGACTTCAATGTCCCAAATCACGTCAACACCTGCTGGGTCGGTGACCCGTGCGAGGCGGTAATCGAATCGGTCAGGACCGTTTCCGTAGTTGGTTACCGTGGTTGGGAGCACGAGTTCTTGTCCAGGGTTCACTGCCACGACCTCTTGTCCGTTCAAGGTCATCATGTCATCCTCGCTGATTTCAGCCTCTGCACCGAGTGAATACACGTGATTCACATTCGTGGAGAGGATCTTCGAAGCGGAAATTCGTGGATAGCCATCGAGATAGGCTTTGAGGACAACAGCTGGCCCGAGTCCTGCGGAGGCACGAGTTGGCGCACAGACTTCAACACCGACTTCGTATGTGACGTAGTCATCTCCGTTTGGAATGTTCCATGCACGAGGTGTTTCCATTGGGACATTATTTCCGCCTGGAGCGTTGGAGAAGTCGACGTTGACAACCCAGTTGTCTTGGCGCCATGCGTCAAGGGAGATGGTGTCTGGCTTTGCTTCTGGAGCACCGGGGGTGGTGAACACAAGGTTGCCAGAATCGAAGTTCTTGGTAACATCGATTGGGTAAGTCACACATTGACCTGGGTCGACGTATTCACTTGTATCGAAGATTTCCATAACGATGTTTCCAGTGGAGCGAATCGAAACGAAAATTCCCAGTTCAAGGATGTCGTACGTTCCTTTTTCGATGGACTTGATCGGTTCACCTTCAGACCAACCCTTCAGATAGATGACAAACGCACCGGGATCTTCAGATGTTGGCACCAGCACTTCGAGGTTCTTGGTCACCGACTGACCTGGATCAAGTTCCACACTTGTTGGGAAGTTGACAGCCCAGTTGAATGGAAGCAACCATTCTTGTTGGCCTTCGAGGGTGTAAGGGTCCCAGAAGATGAAGCGGTCGAACACGTTTCCAGTGTTAGTGATCGTGATGGAGAAGATCGCTGTCTGGCCTTGTTCAATGTCTGCCATGCTGTGCGACGTGTCCAAGTTGATGCCGTGAACGACGTCCATAAGGGTTCGAGTGGTCAGGTCCGACTGGATTGCTGGGTCTTTGTAGGACTTTGCAGTCACTCGGATGTCAGCCAACTCATCGCCATTTGCTTGGTACACTGAAGGTGCACGCACTCGGAGGTAGAACCGGATGTCTTCGCCACCTTCGAGGAAGATGGCGGTTTCTGGCATGACTGTCGTGTGGTTGTCTGCGAAGAACAGGGTAGCGGTCCAATTTTGTGGCACACCCGTAATGTTCAGGCCAAAGGTATCGGCCACGAGGTCCTTTGGTCCTGGCGTGGAGTTGTTCATGGTCATGTTGTAGATGGTTTGTTCACCTGGTTCGATGACGTGGTAGAAGGTTTCACCCTCTTGGAACTCAACATCCACTTGCCCTGTGAGAACGTGGGAATAGCAAATCGTGAAGCGGTTGTTGTTTGCTTCTTGGCTGCACTTGTTGGTGTCAGACCATGCAATGTGAGCGCCGCTTCCAAGGTCGTTGGAGAACGCTGGAGGCATACCGATGCTCGGTTGAGAACCTGCATTTGCTCCGAGTTTGTTGCTTGCCCATGAGGTGATGGGCACAATTTCCCAAGGATCGAGTGCGATTTCACCCTCACCCGTGAGGTCCGTCGAATTCAATCGAGTGTAGACGACTTCTTCACCTGCTGTTGCATTGCCCGAGTCAACCCACGCAATGTGGACATTGTTCTGATCATCGGTCAAGAGGGATGGGAACACGGAGTTGCCGCCAAATGGACTGTTACCAGAGATTCCGGATGGTGTCTCCACATTGGAGATGGCTGTGTCCTGAATCTTCTTGATTGCGTATGTGGATAGCCCTTCATCTGCTCCGTCCCAAACACCAGCACCTTGCAGACGGAGTTTGGTGTAGTAGACCTCGTAGTTGACGGCTTTTTCGAATCCGTAATCGCGCCCGTCCATCCAAGCGATGTGAGTGTTGCCTTGCATGTCCACGCCAATGGCTGGGTGGAAGGAGTAGGCGTCGTCGATGGTCACGCGGGTGTCGTTAACAACAACCAGGTGACCTTCAGAACCAAGTCCTGTGTCTTCAACATAGTTGCCGGAGACAACGGAGTGGCCAGTGCCGCCAGGGACCCACGTCGGGTCGTTGTTCATCTTCCCATATGGGTCCAAAACGGACATGTAAATTTCACGGGAGTTGTTGGTCGAGATGTAGACCATCGCTTCAACAAGAAGCGCCATTGCGTTTGCACCACCGCTGCCAGATGGGAATTCGTAGGCTTGCCCACCAGCATCAGAGGAGCGGAGGGTGTTGCCCGGGCAGTTTCGAGTTTGGGTTGAAACAACACCATTCGGGCATTGCACGAGATCCATGAAGTGGGATTGGATGTTTCCTGCGCCACCGTAGCCTTGACCGTAAAGGCCGACTGGAATGACACCTGCTGTTAGGCAGTTATCGTGCGCTTCTTCGATGGCAGTGAGGTCATCAGCCTGTTGCGACGGGTCACCGTCCTTTGGTCCTTCATCAGAAACTGGAATCACGATCTTTGTTGCGTTCGGGTTCCACCTGTGGTCGTCTTGGGTTGGCGGGTTACCTGGAACGTAGCCAGATGCGTCCTTCCAAGAGAGGCAAGCCCAGTTCGATCCTGGGCCCCAATCTTCGCCGGAGTATCCAGAGTAGGTGTTTCCGTTGTACACTGTTCCTGGGAGCTTTCGAATGCCGCCAGAGTTGTCGCCAGGGAATTGGCCAAGTGGTGTGTTTCGTGGACCTGCGTTTTGGTTCTTACCAGCGCAGTTTCCGGAACTTGCAGCACCTGGGAGTGTGTTGCCGAGTCCGTAGATGGTTTCGTACACAGTCATGTTTGCGGTTTCGAGCATTGGCTTGATGCCTTGGAAGTAACCGCCAGATGCGAAGTTGCCACCGTAAACAACGGTGCAGATGTCAGCCCACTCGGAATACATCGAACCAGAGGTGTCGACGATGAAAGCGAGTTCAACTTTACCGCCACGGGTGTCATCCCATGCGATTTGGACGTAGTCGTTGGCGTCAACAACAACGTCTGGATGTCCTTTGTGGCCGATGATTGGCGTGAGGAGGGTGTCATCGAAAAGGGTGACAACTGACCCAGTGGAAACGTCTGGTTGAAGCATGGTGTAGTAGATTTGTGGTTGGTTAAAGAACCGCTGAAGTTCGTCATAGGAGTCTTCCCAAACAATGTGGGCGTTTCCTTGACTGTCCAAATCGATTGAGGGCCAGTCGCGGTTCTGAGCGCGCATTGAGACGACGTGGTCATCGATTGCACTGAGTGTTCCATCGTCGCTTGCGGAGCCGTCCATAGGAGCTGCCCAAGGGTTGAGAACGGTGTAGACGATTTTGTGTTGGCTGGATTTATCAGTCCATACAATGTGAACACGGTCCATCTCGTCAATGACCATGTCTGGGTGCCAAATCTTGTGAAGTCCTGGATTGGTGATTTGGGTTGTGTCGATGAGGGTGTCGCCACGTGGTGAAATCATAGAATAGTAGAGGTGGAGGTTGTTTCGAGTCCACACGATGTGTACGTTTCCTTCGCTGTCGGAACCGACGGCGGCTTGTTGATCAGCTGCTGTACCGCCATCAACGACCTGAATCGCTTCGGTGACGACAACTGTGTTTGCAGATACGGTAACGGTTGCCATCAACAGCGTTGAGAGCACCGACAGCATCATGATTGATACGAGGCTTACTGACTTCATTTTTTGACCCATGTGTACACATCCAGTGGTGAGACCGGTTTTCTCTCACACTAATGGTACTTAACCGCGCCTGCCACATGTCATTTTTCGACCATTGAGAATGGCCGAGCTAAACGGGGGATTCAAGCCCATTCCGAGGGGTCGAAGCCGGACCCAAATGTCATTTTCTCATCGAATTCGATTTCGTGTTCTGTCGACGACGCACTTGCTGGCCCAGAAGGAGTGTTTTTACTTTCGACGTTGGTTTTCGGTTTTGGCCAATCATCGACCGGCCCTGACTCCCCGATACCTGGCCCGTAGGAATACTTGATTTCGTGAATGACGCCGAGTTTGGCGAGCCACAAATTGCGCAATGTGTGCATAAATTGGTTCTTTGTAAGCCCATCGAACCAAATCGGCAGACTGACGTTGAATGCTTGGAGTGGGCCAGCTTTCTCTTTACCGGTATGGCCCATGTGGATGCCCCAATCAACGGTGGATCGGATGAGTTGCAACCTTGCTTCATGGACCCATTCGAGCCATTCTTCACGGTCCTCTTCCATGTGCTTTGCCATTTCTTTCTGCTGGCCTTTGTCGACGCGAGTCATGCTTGATATCGCGACCAAGTCGCGACCCTTTGGGACAACAACGGCGAACATGTGACCTTGGTTGCCAGCGGGGTATTTGATGAGGAAATGGGCTTCTGCGCGCGGGTCCTGCTGGACCTTGACCGTGAGCCGTTCTTGCTTCATCCATGCTTGGATTTGCTGGATGACCGCGCTGGGGTTCATGGTTGGCGGATGAACTCCTCTCGTTTGAACCGCACCCTTCAATCAAAGGGACATTTTGTCCATTTCCCCATGGAGGTTCTTGAGCGCACCGCGTATGTTTTGTCGCTGCGCACCCCGGGTGTTTATTCGAAGAAGGAAGCGTTTGAAGTCCACTAGATCATCCCAGAACTTGGACCAAACTCGGCCGCTGAACCAGTAAATTGGGAGCAAGGAAAGGGCAAGGGTCGCAATAGCGAGCATCTCGTGAATCTGGCCCTCTCCATACACAGCAAGCCAATCAAATCCGATGAGATCTGTGAGCGAAGAAACGTTGCTGACAGCAAGCCACACCGCAAGAATTGTGAGAAGTGGCCAAAACATGAGGGAGCCAAACATAGCGGCTAAGAAATGGTATGATGTTCTTGCGTCAAGGCCTTCGTCCGTGGAATCACCCAGCAATCGACCCATGGCCACTTGACCTCCAAAGGCATACACACAGATGGGTAACATGAGTAAAGCGATCGGCAGGCGGATGAGGGGCGCGATGACCTTTGCTGGGTTGAACGTACGCAGATCTGTGCCTGCAGCATTCAGATCCCTGCCGTCGAGTCCACGGTCACTGAGCAACTGAGCAGCAGCCTTTGCAGGCGGGAGCACAGGGTTTTCGATGGCGGGAACTTCAGGATTCATGAGCGACATTCCGGCTGGTTGGAGCGCGTCTCGCAACGCACGCGCTGCAAGCACTTCCTCTCGCCAGGAAGAGAGGGGTTGGCCTGAACGGCGGGCTTCGACATGACCCATGAGGTGCAAGGCATCATACTCGCTCCAATCAGATGTGTTTGGCGTCATCGGGACAAGTTCGAGCCGGAGTTTGTCCCGAAGAGCTGTGACCTTGTCCGCAGGGGGCTCGCTCCATTTCCCGTCCTTGACAGCCTCGACCAATTCATCGGGGATGTCGTCGTCTACAAGTTGCAGTGGGGTGCCATATTCAACCCACTCATCAGTGCGAAACAGTTCGCGATTTCTGAAATGCAGACCGATTGGAATCACTGCAGGCAGTTCGTTGCCCCGAGATTTGGCGATGGCACCAGCAGCGAGAACGGTCCGCATTGGACCGGTCCGGAATCGAAGCATCGACGATTCGCTGTGGCTTGTTCCCTCTGGGAAAAGAACGCATCCAAATCCTTCTGATATTCCAGTGGCAAGCATCAAGAGTGAGCGGCCATTGATTTGGGTGGCTTCTTCTTCTGAGCATCCGCCGCGTAGAAGTTCTGCTTTACGAACGACGGGTTGAACCGCCATGCGCCGTGTCCACCAGCTGAGCAGTGGACGCGTAACGAGGTCGTGACGGCCGCCCAGCACAAAGAATCGGTTGTGGTTGAGTGCAATGGCGAGGGGGTCGATGAGACCGTTTGTGTGCCACGCGCAACACAAGTTGCCCCGATCGGTCGGCAGTGTGTCTCGCCCGGTGGCTTCACGGGTCCTGAATTGTGCTGCGCGCACGCGTCGAGCAATCCACCATGCAGTATGTGTCCAAACGAAGGACCCCGGTGTCGAACCATCGTATGAAGGAAGCGGAGTGGACAATAATTTGTCCATTTTCATCTTTGTCGCAGACTTAGAAAGAACGGGGAGTGCGTCCCCTCGGTGGTCAACTGCTCCGTCATCGATTCCACCTGATGTCAAATTATTCACCCCTCAACGATGCGGCAAGTTCCGCGAGCACGCTATGGTCCACATCGCCACCCATCAAAGGGGCTTTGGGCCACATGGCTTGCAGTGTTTTCCCTCCATCACCGGCTTGGCGGGGCAATACATGAACATGGACATGCGGTACTTCTTGACCAGCGAGGGGTCCATCATGCACACAGACTGTGAAATCCTTTGTGGAGAAATGATGGCCAAGAATCAGTTGAACTTCCGAAACGCCTTCAAACAACGCGTTTCTCTGTGCAGGATCTAGGTCGTTCAAACGTTGAACGCCGTGTTTAGGGACGACCAAGGTATGACCTGGAGTGCGAGGGAATATGTCGAGAAAAGCGTACCAGTTTTCACCCTCAGCCACGCGATGGGAAGGGATGTCACCAGCGACGATTGATTCGAACAATGTCGGTTGGCCCATGGTTACGGGAGTGCGTTCTCCTTTTCAGTGGTGCACCGGCATCGGGGGCCTTCGTTGCTTATTGTGGCGCCAAAACCCAGTTGCCTGCAGTCCCTTTGCGAAGCCCCAAAGTGGATGTTGCCCCTGTTTGGTCAACGGTGGTGTGGTGGAGAAGGTCTTCACTTTGTTCTGCGAAGTCAGTTCGTTGGTGGGAACCACGCGTCTCTTCACGAGAAAGGGCAGATTGAGCTGCGGCGAGCGTCAAACGGATTCCAGATTGAATCCTTGAAATTTCAATCATGTTGGTGTTTGCAATCAACGAGTGCTGGTCGAGGTGAATTGATTCTGCCGTCACGCTGAGCGCTTCCAACGATTCAATGCTGTTGGCAAGAGAGGTTGCATCACGGCCTCCCACCAGAGCGTTTCGTGCAGCGTCACGGAGCTTTGTAGCCACTGATCCAACTCGGATGACGGCCTCGGATGAGGCTTCGCAGAGTGCTGAGAAATCGGCATTGGCTTGTTCTTCGTCTTCTTGAGCAATGTTCGAGCCGCTGAGCTTGCGGTCCTTCACCCAGGTGCCTGCATGGTCGCCTGCAGCAGCACCGCTGCCGAGAGCGTCGAGCAATTGGTTTCCTGGCAAGGCGTTCACACCGTGGAAGCCTGTGCATGCCGCGTCACCGGCGGCATAGAGGCCTGTGAACCAACGAGACCATGCGCCATTCACAGCTCGGCCATGTTCATCAGTAGCAATGCCGCCAATGGTGAGCGATGGTCGGACTTCAACTGCGACGGTCTGCCTTGACATGTCGATACCTGTGCGTTGTGCTACAGAGCGGAACACGGAAGACCACCATGCTGAGGCATCGCCGAGATGCCGTGCATCCACCACAGCTTGCTTTGCATCTTGAACGGCAGCGCAGATGGCATTTGTGGATTCGTCGCCGAGATCGAGATCGCTTCCGTTGGCCTCATGGAGCGTGGCTCCAGCACTGAGGAGGCCTGCTGGAAGAATCATGTTCGTGTCCACGATTCCAAGCGGCGTGTTGCTGATGAATTCCATGTTACGAAGTGGGAGGCCGGCTTGAAGAGCCAAATCCATGCCGATACCAATGGCGCCATGGGAGAACACACCCTCAAACCCTTCATCTGCGAGAATGACTGCTTTCGATTGGATCGAGAGAATTCGTCCGTTGATCATGTCTGCGACTGTGATGCCGTGGACGGTATGATTTGAGTGAATCAGTGAAAGCGGAAGGTGGTCACCTCGACGGACAACGCCGTAGCGCATGCATTGCTCTTCGAGGGTTTTCTGAACCTCGCGGGCCGTTGCATCGCCCGCATCTGCGACACGTGGTTTCGCATGACCCATTCCTTTCGAAACAGATGGAAGGCCTTGGGAGTCACGACGGAAGTTCACGCCCCAGCGTTCGAGCAAATCGAGGTTTCGAACCGCATCAGCGGTTCGCTGTGCTACAATATCTTGGTCGCAAAGGAACGCTCCGTTGCGGATTGTATCTTCTCGGTGACCCCGGTTGTTCGACTCTTGAATCGGAGCTGCAAGTCCATCTCGGCCTGCATCATTGACGCTGCCAAGTGCGTTGACTGTGACCATCAAGGTCGATGCTCCGTGCTTTGCTGCTGATGCTGCGGCACGAAGTGCTGCTGGTCCGTCGCCTACTACAATGATGTCCCATGCTTCCATGTACCTCACATCCGGTAACTACTCCGAAGCACGACTTGTCCATAAGGTGCGCGCTTTGGTGGGTTGGGAGTCAACTGGGTTGAGGGTTGAATTATTGGTTGGCAAACAGGGTACTGCGAGACATTTGGAGGAACCAAGCCTCAAGCAGAGAATGATGGCATTGGCAACTCGCCTTTGCGCCGAGCCTGCTCGAGTTTCCGAGTCCGGATTTTGCTCTGACTTCCACCACTCCGTCGGACGTCAGTTCGAACGACTTGAGATTCGAGGACAACACCGTCATCATCTCTCAAGATGACTTGAACATCGGCAGGACCTGCGAAATCCTTTGGCCATGCAACCCCAATCCACAAGACAACACCTCGCTCAAGATATCGAGGGATCCAATCGAGGGCATCGTCTTCTGAAGGGTGAGAGAGGGACACTGCTTGGCGCGGTGGTGGGCAAGGGCTGAGTTCGAACCGGTGGTCTCGAGTTTCAGGCTCGCCGTTCGGTGTCAAAACTTCAACCCGGACATGCCGTTCGGTGAAGGTTTGATTGTTGAGCGCAATGAACAGGTTACCAGCGCCTGCGTGGCATGTTTCGTCAAGAGCGACATCCATTCTCCATTCTGCTCGGAGAAGAGGTGGCGCACCCGAGAGGAGGTCGTATTGCAACCGATCAAGCAGCAAGAAAGCGCCTGGTTGCCACCCTCGGGCGTGAGCGATCAAGCGTTGGAGACTTCGCCAATTGAAGCGGCTTTCTTCGTCGAGGAGGAGGCTTGCCACGCGATCTGCGAGAAGGAAGGCTTTGAATTCCTCAAACGCCATCTCAACTGTGATTTCTTCTTCCATGTGAAGGTGAAGAATGTACAGCAGCCGTTCCAAGGCTTGTTTGGAAATGTTCCCCGGAATGAGGGCTTTCTTGAATGCCCTGCGCCACTCTTCCCATTCAAGGAGCAAATCGGGGTCAAGATGGGCGACGAGGAGGTCGCCAAGAACGCTCCCCAGTTGAGTTGGGTGGTGCGTTGGAGCATGGAAAACAAGGGAGGGGAAAGGGTCGCCTTGTTGGCGTACAAAGTCGTAAGAGAACATAGAGTGGAAACTTTGCGCTACACCGCCTGTCATGGCCACAAGGAGGGCGAGGTTCCAAGCAAGGGAATTTGGTTGAATCGCTGAAGCGAGAACAAGCAGGGAGAAGGATATACTCGAAAGAACGGTCGCCATGAGGTTGTTTCGACGTTGGTCGCGTAGACTCTCAAGGATGCGGTCCATGCCAGGCTGGGCGCGTAGAGCGTGTCGTTTTCCGGCTTGAACCCCGCCTTGTTCTCGGAGGGATATTCGCGCCTGCATGGCTTGCCATGATGCTTCACCAGCGATAACGCTGGGGGCAACTGCCAGAGCGATTGGTAAGGCCAAAAGGAAAATCCAACCACCAATCTCGTCAATTAAGGCAGGCTCCAGAAGGCTGATGAATGAAAAAATAGCGATGACGAAGCCATTGAACGTACGCCATAGCATAAGCGATGGTTTCCGGGCAAGGCGCCCGATCATCAACCGTCGTTTTTCGAGGGCTGCCCACTGTTGTTTGGTGTGTTCCAATGGATCTTCGGAGTGCTCAAACCCCTCCCCATACGGGTCTGGAAGGGCAAGATTTTTTTCAAAACCTGAATCTTTACCGACGCTCGATGCCATGGGCCTCAACCAATCTCAGAAGGTGGTTGACTTTGGCTCTTGCCTATGAGAGGAAGCCAAACCGACGGTTCATTCAACAGACAAACGAAAGGCGGACGTGCCAGGATTTGAACCCGGGATCTTCGGCTTAGGAGGCCAACGCATTATCCAGCTATGCTACACGCCCAGTTTGAACGGTCGGCCTTCCAATCATCATGTTTTCGCCTGAGCATACCGTTGGCCGATTTCTGCTGCGTTCAGCAAAAACCGCTCCAATTCGATGCGCCCTTGTGTCGATTTATGGAGCGCAACATCGCATTTAGCCAACTCAACGAGAAGTTCGGTTAACAGATGTTCTTCGAGTTGCATACGGCCAGCGGTCAACAAACGATGGAAATGAATCACGACATCTTCTGGCTCGAGGTTGTTCTCGCCCATCACTTGGTCAAGAGCGCCCATAGCGCCTTTCAACACCCTCGAGTTCTTCATGCCCTTCTTTTCCCAACGCCAGTCATGAACGCGGTTACGAAGCGCTTCTTCGAGGACCCGTTGCATTTCTTTCACAGATGTTGCGCTCATCAAGTGTTGTAGGTTTTTTCGGTCGCTAAGCATTGACCGGTGACCAAGCAACTCTGTGACAAAGATCGCCTTGCGGAGGTTGCCGTTTGCAATGTGTGAGATGTCACCAAGAACGCCCCTCGCAACATCAATCTGCTCTTCTTCAACGATCGTAGCGAGGCGCGCTTCGATTTCTTTCCGGCTTGGTGGGGGAAGGCGGATGTGTTGGGTTCGACTTCGAAGCGCTTCGATGACCCGCGAAGGCGTGTGCGTGGTGAACATGAACCTCGCACTTCCACTGGCGCTTTCCATCATGCGACGTAGGTACGATTGGCGAATCGTCCCTAGGTGGTCGGCGTCTTCGATGACGATCAATCGAGACACTGGCGCCCGGCCTTGATGTGTGGCTGGCGTTGATTCTTTTCCGGCAGGGGCGGGCGTCGTTGCTGCCGTTCCTGAAAAGGCGGCATCGTAAGCGTCGAGGCTTGTGCGGCCTGCTAATGTGTCACTTGATGAGGAGCCTTCAGGGCGAAGAAATTCTTCGAACTTCGACATTGCCCCAGAGGTTCGGGCCAGATCACGGGCTTGGAGAACGTGCGTTCTTGCCTCCCACGCGGGACCCAGCACTTGTCGGGCAATCAGCCTCCATGCAGCGGTTTTACCGACACCTGGAGGTCCTGAAAGAAGAAGGTGAGGTGGATTTGCTTGAACAGCAGTCCGTTCGATGGTCGACTTTACTGCATCGGGAAGCAAGAGCTCGTTAAACCGAACCGGTGCTTTCGTAGCAAGCCAACTGGACATCATATGTCACTGGTTGTCAGCGGTCTTTCAACCCTGCGCGTGGCAATGTTCACTCTGCGACAAGCCGCTTGGTACCGTTGCGTCGGAGTTTCATGAAGATTCGAGATCCGCATGCCTTGCAACTGATTCCGTTTCGCTCGCGATGGAACGATTCGAGGCTTCCACACACTGCACATTTGTAATCGACGAGTTCAACCATAGTGTTCGACTCCGTTTCATCCGACCTGCCTCCCTCTCTTGAACCTGTCCGTCGCGAGAATGACAGATTTTGAGCGGGAATGGCGCGCTCAACAAACTTCGCTGGCCATGCCACCGACGAGCGGTGGGACCATTCGAACCTTCTGAACATCGCTGAAGTCCATTTGGGCAATGTCGGCTGCTGCTACCATCGTGTTGTCCACGAACACCCATGCGCCGTTGCTTTCTGTCGCTTGTTCAGCGATCTCTGCTTGCGTCATTTGAACGGTGGTGTGGCCAGTTGCGTCGGCAATCTCCACGGTGAACGTGGGCTCTGCTCCGCCAACAAGACCCGGCATCAGCTTGAATTCGTCTGTTGATTGGAATGCCATGGTTTTCAGTTCCTCAGCGGAAACGAGGCGGTCGTTAACGAACACCCAGGTTCCTTGGGCACCGGTCGCCTTGGCAACGATCTCCGGTTTGGTCATTTGTGCGACGGTGTGGCCGGTCGCATCTGCTATCTTCACTTGGTACAAAATTTCACTCATGTGTAATCCTCCTTGGGATGATAGAACCCTTCAGAGTATATGAATAAACCAAGAAAGCGGTCAAACTTTCGCCATGAGTCCTAAACTCAGGGGGGTTGGAGAGATGAAGCGAGTGTTGGTCTCTGTTTCCATGTCACACCTTCGAATAAGGTGCTTCAAGAGGGTGAGTGGAGCCGACCGAGGAAGGAGTCCGCGCCGATATTCGTGGATGACATCAAGCATTTCTTGGCGTTCGCCTCTGGTGAGTTTGGAACTGACCCGGCCAAGCACACGCTCCATGGCGTGAGCGATCGGTCCTGGTTTGGTCAAGACATCGAGTGATTTTTGAGCGGCCGTCATGTATTGGAGAGCGGCGTGGTCCGGATGCTCCCCTTGTTCGAAAACACGGGCGAGAAGGCGCCCGAGTTCTCGCTTGGCCTTTGGTGAACGGCTGAGTAAGAACAATTTGTTGGTATTGTGGAATCGCATGAGTTTGTCTGCAGTCCAACCGCCGCGCCCTTCTTCGAGCCATAGTGAAAAGAATTCCACTCGGGCGAGGAAGTGTTCTGCTTGGAGTGGATCGCTGAGCCGTCCTTCTTCAATAACCGGAATGTGGGGGTTGAGGGTTGTGAATACCAATGCAAAGAGGCCAGTCCCATTTCGGATGGCTTGAGGTTGATCGTCTCGATACACCCGTACTCGCTCCAAACCACAACTCGGAGAATCTTTCTTGAACACAAACCCGCAAATTTCTGCTTTCATGAGTGCATCCGATTGAAGTTCAGCGTACTCCAGCATGTCTTGTGTGAAATCATCATCTGTTTTTGGGTTGACAAGGTGGATTTTTCCATCCCTGTTGACGAGGCGGATGGTTGGGCGAGGTGTACCCATGCCAATCCCGACTTCCGGGCATACCCCGATTAAGTCAAGGTGATGTGACCAGGAACGGGTCAAACTGCGGAACTCAGCACCGTCTCCGTTGTAACGTACTTTTTCCCCCAAGAGGCAAGCGGATACGCCGAGTTTTGGCATGTTGGGCATACCTCGTGCTTTGTTCATGAGTATATCAAGCGCTGTTTTGGCGTTCACCGCCCCAGCCGGACATCCTTTGTGTTGAGTGTGGCGCCCACTCCGGGAATTGAACCCGGGTCGCAGGAATGACAATCCTGCATGATAACCTCTACACCAAGCGGGCTTATGCAAACCATCCGTTACGCAACCGCTATTTAAGCCGCGCCGTGTGGCCCGAATGGGGAGTTATCCGTGGCGGGAAAAAAAACATCTGTAGAACAAACTCGTGAAGAAGAAAAAAATGCACAAGTTGGGAACATGCTTGATGCTGCGTTTGGTGGATTAGGTGGTCTTCAAGTGACGCCTGAGAACAACGAAACAGATGTGCAGCAGGAGATTCTTTCTGAAGAGCCCCCTGAAGAGGCATCCCCCTCAGAAGAGACATCTGAATCAACCAACCCATCCCCCGGCCCCACAGGCCCTCCTTCTGGGCCGCCATCAAAGCCTCCGAGTGGTCCACCCTCAGTCCCCCCCTCTGGCCCACCTTCAGGACCGCCATCCGGTCCGCCATCAGGACCCCCTTCCGATGTGCCGTCCGACATTCCTGTTGATGAGCCAGCTGAAATCGCCGTTCCGGCGGCTGAAGAGCCAATGGAATCTAAAATTGAATCACCAATTGTTGAGCAAACAGCCGAAGAAGTGACTGAACCGGCCAATGTCGAACAACCAGTCGAGGCCGAGCAACTGCCTGACAAACCTGCACTGATTGAGGCCCCTGCCCCCGAATCACCAGAACCTGAGGAGGTGGTTGAAACAAACGCAGAAACAGAGTTAATCCAATCAAACGAATTGCGAGTGCCTGCAGTGGGAACACCGCCAGGCATGACTTCAGATCGTGCAAACGCAGCGGAGGCTGAAGTGGCCCGTCTGTCTGCAGAGGTGGCACGCCTTCGCCAGTCGATGGCCGGCGCTACTGAAGTGATCGAAGAATTGGAAACGCCCCCGATGCCTCCTGCTGTTCTCAAAGACATCGTCATTGCAGCGCATATCGTGAGCGATTTCGCCCGGCTCGCTCGACAGCTCGATCGTGAACAATTAATCAGAGCGACCATGGGTACGATTGCAATGTTGCACCCAGATGATACGAGCATCATGATTTCGACGAGGAACATGACCATGCTGCCTCGGTTGGATGAACGTGGATTGTGTGCGGCACGTCTTGGTGGACAAGCCCCTCAATTCGCTCCTGAAGATTGGCGCGTCCTCCAAGTGGTCCTTGCATCTGCGAGCCTTGCCACAGGTGGACCTGCAGCGGTGATTCATTCACACGGAGCGTACACGACAGCGGCAAGTTGCGAAAAGGATCTGGTCGTTGTCTCACCGATTGATGAAATCGGAAAGCGAAGCATTGGTAAGGTTGTCATTGTGGATCCTGATGACGAGAACCCTGATGATTTCCTTCGCCAAATCATGGAAGCCCTGCAACAGGGCGGCATGCGATGCGTTGTTGTTCGAGGTCGAGGCGCTTACGCTGTTGGGCGGGATCTCGATCAGGCATGGGCAAACGCTGCAATGGTCGAGCACAGCATGCGAATCGTCTTGCTTGCCCGCCAAGCAAACCTGAAGATCTGATTCACTCGTTTCGAAGTTCAACCGATTCGAGGAGCGCTCTACGAGTTCGAAAATAAGGACAAGGACTGTGCTAAATCCATATACGCAATTCTTTCTCTGTTGAGACTGGTCATCGAAACTCGCTTCACATTTCGACCTGAAGGTGGTCGCCTTCGATTCGAGTGTTGTAGATGTGGAGGTCTTTTTGCTTCGACATTTTACCAACGAGTCTTCCGTAGGCTGGTAACAGGGGGAAGGGAGACCATTCCACCAATTCGCCATTGCTCAGGTCATGGGTGGTTTGATGCAATGGGCAACGTATGCATCCATCCTTGATTTTGCCACCGACGGCCAGCGGCCAGCGCATGTGTCGGCACAAGCCTTCAGTTGCGATGAATGAACCGTCGATATGGCCGACCATCAGCACCTTCGCTCCGATTGTGACCATTTTGGTTTTTCCGGGTTTCAATTTCTTGACTTTTATTGCGTTCTTCCAGACCATTCCATCACCTCAGTTTCGAACCTTGGCCATGCCGCCGTCTAAGTGGAACACTTGCCCCGTCAAATTGTCGGGTGCATCACACAACAACCATCGCATGGTCGAAGCAATTTCTCCTGGCTCATTGATGCGCTTAAGGGGGATCATGCCAACTGCCGCCTCACGCATCGCATCGGATTTGAGAATCTGACTCGCTAACCGGGTCTCTGTCAGCCCGGGTGCGACGGCGTTGACCCGAATACCTCGCTGACTGTAGGTTGAGGCTGCAGTTCGGACCATTGATTCGATGCCGCCTTTTGCTGCAGCGATGGCTTCATGGTTGACAAGACCGAGGGAGGCTGCAACGCTCGAGGTGAATACCAATCGGCCACCACCACTGCGGAGCATTGTTTTGCAGGCAGTGGAAAGCGTGAGGAACGCACTCGAGAGGTTTGTGTGGATGACTTCGTTGAAGGCATCGAGCTTCACGGCATGGGGCGGGCGAATGAGCAAGGAACCGACCAAATGGGCGACGCCGGCAATTGTTCCATCACCTCTGTCTTTTGCAGCTTGCACCGCTTGTTGTACGAGATCAGCATCCAATGCATCGCCTTGAATCAATTCTGCACCACGGTTTTCCAATGTTTGACATCGCGCTGAATCACGTGCCAAAAGGGTCACAGCGTGACCATCATCAAGAAGTGATTCGGCAAGAAGGAGGGCTATGTCGCTGCTTCCACCAACGATAAGGTAGGATTGTGGCATGTGGCTGAATTTTTTCTACGGCCATTTATACCTCTGTTTCAGGGGCGACAGCACGGTTGGGTTTAGAAAACCCGTAGAATTGATGCGAAATCGACAGCAGGCATATACGCATTTCAGCCTCAGCAGAAATCATGGTTGTGATGAGCGATGTGTGGTGGTTCGTAGGCCTCGGAGTTTGGTCGGCGGTCATCGTAATGGCGATCAAACCGCTTCATGGATACTTCATGAGCAAAGGCTGTGAAAACATGGTCGCTGTTTACTACAACCGAAAAGTCGCTCACATGCTCGCAGGTGGCGTTCCAATTTTGGCCTCTCCGATTGTCTTCACCGACCCAGTTTGGCCATTGCTTGGGGGATTAATTGGTGCAGCAGTGTTAGCAAGCACGCATATGCTGGACCGACGGTTGTGGTGGATGCAGACAGAACAGAACATGAACGACGCAACGTTTTCACTCATGCTTGGCCTGTCCGTTTTCGCTTTGTGGACATACTCAGATGAGCCTTGGTTGGCCGTTCTGCCCGCCTTTTTCATGGCCTTTGGAGACGGCGTCACTGGAATCATCCGAAACAAATTGTTTGCCAAGAGGACAAAAAGCGCCTGGGGGAACTTGGGCATGGCCATCGTTTGTCTGCCTGCAGGCTACCTGATCGGCGCATCGCTTTCTCCGGCGATTCCAGTATGGGGCACGATATCAGCAGCGGTTGCTTCGTTTGTTGAACGGTATGAATTTGGCCCGATTGACGACAATGTATTGATTGTTGTAGCATCGAGCATCGTTCTCTTGCTTGGGCTTGCAGTTGGCCCGTTGTAGGTTCATTCAACGATTTTCAACACTGTAAATTGTTTTCCATCATGGCCCCACTCAACGAGTCCTGGCTCTAGGAAACGGAAGTGTTTGGTACCGAAATCAATTCCAAAATCAGGATGGGGGGTTTCAAGTTGAAGCGCCAATCGGATGCTGTAACCGCCCATAGAGCCAACTGCGGCTGTTCCCTCAATGCCGTCGATGAGGACGGGATGAAAGGCCGAAAGTTGGGCTGGCCGGGATGTGTTCATTGGGTGGTCGTCAACCTCCAATTGGAGGCTCTCTTCTGTCGCTGGAATAGTTTCTTTTTCCATGGCCCCTTTAGCGTTTGAGGGTATATCAAGGTACCTTCATCGCTCGCGCAACTTCCGAAGCTTGTCTTGCAGGGCTGATTTTCGTGCATCTTTTGGGCCCTCGTCTTCTTCCGAATTGGTGGATAAGCGACGATCAAACACGCTGCGCTCCCAAACATGAACATCGCCGTTTTCACAACCAACGATGAGCCGCTGTTCGTTTGAGTGCATGAACCGCACATGCATCTGAGATGAAATGGCCAAAACATCACCCGATTCTGCGTTGACTGCTTCGAGACTGCCTTCAGAACCAGACCAACGAGCGATCCAGTGCGTTTTTGCACCATTGGATTCAAACCCTCCACAATGAGATACGATTGGCACACCTTTCAGGCACCATCGTTGTACCCCCTTTGCATCAAAAGCGCAAGCATCGCCACCCTCATCGGCAACAACGATTCCATCTTCGAAAGATGCAAGCGACTCGATGCCGCTTGAACGGGTGAGAACGATGTTCGACATGTGGTCAGAAACCGTTCCATCGGCATGGCCAAAGAACAGGCTCGTCTTTCCAGCCGATCCGCAGGTGATTGGAGAATCCACTGGACCTTCGATATGGGTCAGCGATCCATCTTCACCAACCGTTGCAAAGCCGCACTTCGGACGACCAAGTCCAATCCAAAGGGATGTATCATGCGCCAACATTGTCCATGGGCGCTCATCCATTCTTGTGACCCATTGTTCATCGCCTTTGAGGTCATAAGCCCACACGGCTGATTCAATGAAATCATTGTGTTCGATGTCATACACGGATGAAACGGCATGCACAACTTCGTTGTGTATGACCGTGGCGTCTGCACTGCCTTCCAGTGCGTGCGTCCACCGTACGTCGCCTGTGTTCTTCTCGATGCAAACAAGGTGGAGGCCTGCTGTTGCAATCACGCATTCGTTGTTGACAGCAAGATCATTGATTCGGTCGTTGAGTTGTGTGCTCCACAGCAAATCGCCCTTTTCATCCCAGCGTTTGAGCGCCCCGTTCCATCCGCCGACAAGGACCGAGTGATCCTCATCCAGGGCAACTGAAGCGACCGCTTCACCAAGCGACCGCGACATCCATGTTGAGGCGAGGAGGTCCATGCCCTGCTGTTGGGTGGCGTCAACTTAACTTGGACGGTTGAGATGTGTCAATTTGCAGCGGGTTGGTTTTGATGACGAGGATCAGTGAGTGGGATCCTTGGTCGTGGAACAGCAAACGTCAGGCCTAACGCTACCAGTCCCAAAAGGCACGCTGAATAGTAGTGGCCCATGCCGAAAAAGGACAGTGCAGCCGCTGTACGGAGCACAAGCAGCGAGCCGCTGCGCAAGGCCCAGACAGTGAAGCCTGCTGCGATAAGCGCGAGGCCCATGAACCCGAATCCGATGGTGATGTAGACGCCTGCAGCACCTGGGTCCATGAGTGGATGCTCCATTTGACCTGGTGTCATGTCGATGTTGCGGATTTCACATTCTTCTGCACCGTTGGAGCATGGTGCTTCGGCGAACGCCTCTTGTGAAGGGACCGTGAAATCAAGGTTGGTGAACCCAATTGGCTCAATCATTGCAGGTGGCGAAAGCAGGACACGGTTCGCGAGAACATCCCGCTTACCGTCGCGCTCAACGATGATGTCGACCCGCGCTAGCCCCGGATCAAGGCGTTCGAACTCAAATTCGCCCGAAGCTCCAGTTTTCATTTCTGAATAATTCCATGACCCGCCTTCATCCCACGAAACATACACGGTGGCATTGACCAAAGCCTCGCCGTTATGATCGCTTACAGAACCTCGGAATGTTGCCGTATCATCGGGTGCCGTCATGGAAAGCCTGTACACGAATTCATCCGGGCGTACAAGACCTGAATCGGCCGATGCGTAATCAAGGCCGTTGAGAAATCCGAGCATGCAGATGAACAGGACGAAAGTGGCAATGGCTTTGCCCATTGGGTGTAAGTTTGGATCTTCAATGGTAAGAACAGCGCTGGAAGATGAGAACAGCATCGCAGACTTCGGTTCGGCCAATCCAGTGAGGTCATCGAGGTAATCCTCTTGTTCCTCTTGGATAAGGAGCGGTGCCTCATCGCCCTTCTCGTCCATGAATTGACGAAGAGGTCGTCCTACTTGACCTCGATGCGGCCCTTGGAATGAGCGATAAGGCGGGCTAAGGCTTGCTCGTGAATCCAAACCGTCATCGAAATGAGACCATCTTCGAGCCGTTCTGAATCAGTGACGAGACCTGCATCATACACATCTGAAACATAGCCCTCGATGCCACGCGGGTTTTGTTCGGATGCTGGAAGAAGGAGAAGATTGACTTGGGGGCCGAACAGATGAAACAGGATGGCGTCTTTCAGTTCCTGCATCCCTTCACCGCTGTGTGATGAGACAATGTAGGGTTCAGGTAAACCAAGGGCGGAAACAGTGGCAATGGCTTCTTCGACGTGCTGCTGGGAGGCTTGGTCGACCTTCGTTAGCACCGTCATCACATGATGCTTCAATGAACTTGCATCGTTTTGCCATGGAAACTCCTCATCGATTTCCTCGCCATAGAAACGAGTGAAGACCTCTTGCCTTGAGGTGAATAATTTACGTTCCAGTTCAACTGGGTCATCGCTCACATCTGCCAGAATAAGCAACAGGTCTGCTTCCAATGCTTCAGCGAGCGTGGCCCGAAAGGCATCAAGGGTTGCCGATGGAAGATGGTCGATGAACCCAATCGTATCTGCTAAGAGAACGCGAGGACTTGCTTCCATTCGTCCAAGGGTTGTTTCAAGGGTCGAAAACAACTTGTCTTGCACGAGCACTTCTTTGCCTGATAGATTCAGGAAGAGGCTTGATTTCCCTGCGTTCGTGTACCCGGCTAAACCAACCGTCATCGCCCCACTGCGTGAACGCTGACGCCGGCGTTCTGACTGAGCCCCTGCGTGCTTTTGCTGCCGCTTTCTGAGGTGCGTCAGCTCTCGGTTGATGTTGTCAATTGAGGCTTGTAATGCTGTAATACCTCCACCACCGTACCCGGCACGCTCACCGGTTGTCGATTGATTGGCTAATTCTCTCAACACGGTCCGGTCAGATTGCAACCTTGCAATACGAACTTGGGTTCTCGCCTCAATCGATGCTGCATGAGAAGTAAACAGAGCAAGAAGCAATCGAACGCGGTCCCATACCTCGACCTTCACAGCGTCACTGACACCAACGAGTTGCCTTGGCGTCCCATTTGTATGAAGGAGAACTAGATCGACACCCGACCAAGGATGATTTCTGGTTCGCGTTGAGAGTTCATCTGCCACATCTTGGAGGCGCCCTTTTCCAAAAAAACCGCGTGGGTCTTCATGGCCTGGTTGATGCAGTGTCTCCGTGATGGTGATCCCCATTGTTGCGACCAGTGCAATGAATTCAGAGGCATCCTCGTTGCCCCTGAGAAGGAGGATTGCTTGACGGCCTTCATGGTTGGTTCGCGCCTCACCAAGCGTCACACCCCCGGTGCCCGCCAAAACAAACGGGTCCTCCTCCCCCTTGGCCATGTAAAGGCGTTGAGTCATCGTCATAAGAGTCCACCTCAACCTCAAGCCATGGTCGAAGGGCATACGGTCACCGTGGAATGGTCAGGCGACCCTTCCCTCGGAACCCTGTTTCTAGCTGCGGCATCGAGGCCGCACTGCAAAGCCACGCTCAAGGAGCATGGTGGTGAGGCGAATCTCACGGTTAAAGTCCACCATACTTCGTTGCAAGAACTCAGAAATGTTGTTGATGAGTTGATGATTGCTCTTGCTGACCTTGAAGGTGAATGATCAATCCTTCAAGTCAAGAATGACCGGGGCATGGTCCGACACATCAAGACCGCCTTGTCGTTCGATTCTGATTGATTGGAAACGCTCAGCGGCTGCATCATTGAGAAGGAAGTAATCGATTCTCCATCCGCGATCCTTGATGCGAGCTTGGCCTCGATTGGACCACCATGAGAAAATTTTCTCTCCTTCGCCGACGTGTTGTCGGAAGACATCATGCCAGCCATCGTTGAGCAATTCAGTGAACCACTCGCGCTCATGTGGAAGAAACCCGCTGGATTTCGCGTTGCCTTTCGGGTTCCAAATGTCATCCTCAGTGTGAGCGATGTTGAGATCTCCACAGACAACAACTGGGGTTGATTGAGACAAGTAAGGTCGCAAAAAATCTCGCCATTCTTCCATCCAGGCTTCTTTGAATGCTTGACGTTCCTCTTTGTTCGACCCGCTCGGCAAATATGTATTGATGCAGGTGAGTTCGCCGTGCTGAGTGACAATCACTCGGCCCTCCGTGTCGCCTAAATCAATTGATCCACCCTTGCCAGTGGCCACTGAATCAGTTGGGTTTCTGCTTAAGGTGGCCACACCAGAGTAGCCCTTCTTTTCGGCTGCGTGGAGGTTCACTTCGTAGCCATCAGGCCAGTTCCAGCCTTTGGGCAATTGCTCGGGAAGGCATCGCACTTCTTGCAGCATCCACACATCGGCGTCAAGCGAGTCAAAATATCCATCAATCCCTTTTCGAATGGCAGCACGAATGCCGTTTACATTCCATGAAACGAAGCGCATGGTATGTCCTTGCGCCGCCGGTGAATAAGTGTTCAATCGATGAGTTTTGAGATGAGACGCCCTGCTTTTCGACCCGATGCGACCGCTGCGTCTGCCAAGCAGTGTTCCTGCTCGACCCAAGCGCCAGCAAGGACAATTCCGTGCTCGGCAAATGTGAGTTGAGTCAACCCTTCGGTAGGAGGTTCATGCAAAGGAATCGCTTTTTGTCGCCCATCTTGTATGATGTGTTCGCGCCATCCAAGCGCGCGCTGATCGAGGAAAGACTCCAATGCAGCCAGACGTTCCTCGGATGATTCGAAGGTTGTCGGGCCAGCATCTTGAGCAAGGCCACCAACTGCAATAGCAGCTAAGTGGGAGCCTTCCAAGCCAAGTCTCGGCTGTATTGAGAAATAGTCAACAATGGCCATTGAGCGTTCGACATCAACAACAATCTGGTGGTCGCTGAAAGGTTTCGAATCGAGCCCTACCTCAACAACTGAAGCTGTTGTTCGCTGAAGGGAATCAAATGCTCCTGCGGCACTTGGATCCATGTCCGCAACAAGCCGGTGGGCTGTCTTTGAGCCACAGGCGAGAATGATGGCATCGGTTTCGATGGTTCGCCCGTCTGAAAGGTGGGCTTTGCCGCGTTCAATACGAATCACGTCCAATCCGCATTCGATGAACACGCCAACCTCATCAAGTGCTGCAGCCATTCTGCCAATCAATCCAGCCCAGCCTTCATTGCTCACCAACAATTGACTCTTGTTAAGCGCCGTGAGGCGATTTTGATGGATTTTGGGGGCCCCCCAATTGGAGACAAAATGTGCGCCTTGCACAATTGCATTGCTCAAATCACCTGCTTTCATAGCGCGCTTGTTGAGAGCGGCAGTCCGCACATCACCGGTTGGGCGGATCGCCCCTTGGCCAAGAATTTCAACTCGATGTGGGCGGACAGGGCGTGTCGCAAGACGCACCCTGCTCAGTCTTGTTGCGAGGGAGTGGAGTGGGCCATTTTTCATCAGCAGGTGAGGGCCATAACCAATCGCAAAACCATCCAGTGGTTGGCTCGTTGCCCTCCCACCGATTCGCTGGGCCCGCTCCAGTGCCACGACATGGTGGCCTGCTGAGGTGGCTTCGAGTGCCGCTGAAAGACCAGCGAGCCCCCCGCCGACAATCAGAACTCGGGCCATGGTTGCCCGAACGAGCGTCAGGACATGAACCCATTCACGGTACAATTGGTGCGGCATGTTCATGGTTGTTCGACCAACAGAGAGGAAATCATAGGCGATGTGCAATGGACGAACGACCCCTTATCATCGACGTAGTTGACAACGGAGGACAGTGGACGCACCGTGAGTGGCGTATGCTGCGCTATCTGAAAGTCGACACCAAAATCATCGAAAACACAACGCCCGTTTCCGAGTTGCGTGAAGTGGATGGAATAATCCTATCCGGCGGAGCTGCACGCGTTGGACTTACCGGTGAATTAGGGAACTGTGGCGCCTATCTCGAGTTAGATGTACCAATCTTAGGCATCTGTGCCGGCCATCAATTCATGGCTCGATTTTACGGTGGCGATGCTCGGGAATCTCCTGAGCCTGAATTCGGGGCCATGCAAATTCAACTTCACGATGGTGGTGGCACGATTTTTGATCGAACAAATGAATCCCAAACCGTGTGGGAGTCTCACAACGATGAGGTCCACGAAGTCCCTGATGGATTCTTCATCACTGCCAGCAGTGATTCTTGCAAAGTGCAAGGCATGGAAAACGAGAACGGCGATCGGTTTGGCCTTCAGTTCCATCCTGAAGTCAATGATTCTGAATTCGGAAAGGAAATGTTTGAGAATTTTGTCGAAGTGTGCCGAAAAGCAAGAGCGAGTAAGTGAACTCAACCTTCTTCATCGTAGGGGCCCTCTGACAATTCCTCTTTCTCGCCTGCAAGTGCTGGGAAGAAAAACCACAACACGGGCAATATGAACAGGGATTGAATGTTCTTCCCGGCTTTTGCCGTTAGTCTGGATTCAAATTGGACCCATGAATTCGCATCTTCGCTTCCAGGTTCTGGCTCTTGATTGCGAACATCTGACTGGTTTGCCTTATCGACCAAACCAAGGTCATACCCGTTGAACATCATATCAAAATGGACACCGAGAGGGGCAAGGGAGATGTCGATTGAACTGTCTCCATGAACCATGGCACCATCCTCAGTTTGTGCCACAAAAGTCTCGTTTGCAAGGTCCCCATTTTGGCCGCCATTGCCTTCTTCTTCGCCATCATTCTCATCCCCCGCTAGATCGCTCAGATAGGCGCCCGGTAATATCAACAAAAAGCAGGCAAGAGCAGCGACCCATATCACTGCTCGGAAAGTGGCCCTAAAGCGCATGCCAAGCACCATCGCCAACTCACTCATGACGAGGAAGGCGAGGCAGGCTTTTGTGAAGAGGCGAGCTGCCTCAAGCCGATTTTTATCCTCCTTGCTTTCCGCATCATCTTGTCCATCAGTGTCTGATGGCGGCGAATTCGATTCCGTAACATTGTCTGCTGGTGGCTCGTAATCCCTTACGAGCATGTAAATCGCAAATGATGTCGAATTCTCAATCTTCACATCAATCAGCGTCTGTTCGTCGTCAACAGCCACAATTGCCTTGATGTTGCTTGGTGAAGGAACGCCTTCTGTGTACCTGCCTTCGAACTGGACCACCAGCCAAGCTGAAAGCAAGACATGAACGGCAATCAGGACCGTTGCCGTGAGGCGTACGCCAGCACCGAACTTCGTCGGCGCAGGTCGCAAAGACATGGCTGCCCCTGACCCTCATCGTACTTGAGTTCTCGATTCAAGCCTCAGAGCGACGACCAACAAAGATGCCTGCGAGTGAAATCACAGCGAGCACTGTGAGTGGCGAAAGTGCCGGGAGAAGGCCTGCATCTTCGGCAAGTTCTTCCGCAGTTTGTGGCGGGGTTTCGCTGCCTGTGTCTTCATCGTCATTGCTTGGTAATTCGATCTCACTGGTATCGACACCAGCGTCTTCGAGGTCTTGTGTAATTTGATCCAGATCGTGGTCTTCGACGTCCACGATGTCTTCGATTTCTGTAGCCGTTTCAGCCTCATCTGCTGCCGTACTGGCAGGAACACCGGTCAAGTATCGGATGCTCAATGAAACTGGCGCCTCATCCAAGTATCCTTCAGTTGCTGGCCCAGCAATCAAATATTGACCGTCGTCATCCATTGCGTACACACCAACGCCAACCATTGCGGCGTGCTCCGAACTCCACATTGGAGCCCACATGCCATCGTTGTATGGAGGTTCTTCGGTCGGAGCAACATCTTCAAATCGATTCTCGAGGTTCATGCCAAATTGTTCGAGCATTTCATCGATATCGGAATCCATAAACGCCTCGGCAATCGCCATCAATGCATCGCTTGGTTCAGGCTCTTCTTCGACCGTGAAACATTCCGATTGTGTGTCAAAAGCTTCAGTCTCACCGGTTTGAGTCAACTCCATGTGCATGCAGTATTCGCCTTCTTCAAGCACTGAAACATCTCCAGACATCATGTAACTGTTTTCGGTGCCATCAATGGACATTGTATCGAGGAACAATTGATTGCCGTCTGTATCGACAATGGAAACGGTGTAACTCGCATCCCCATCTTGACCCCAATCGCCTACTTGTGTCTCAAATTCTATGTTCATATTTCCGGTGTTCACATTATGCCAATCGATTTGCGGACCAACCCACGTATCGCCGCACATGCTCGAGAATTCCATCACAACGGTGCCGTCGGATGAATCAGTCACTGAGCCGCTTGTGCAGTATTCGTGTCCGCCGTAAGCGGCCGGGGATGCGGTTTCTGTTTGGAAGCCGACTGAGCCATAGAAATATTCCATGTTCTGGTCACATCCATTCCCATCACACATGGTCTTTTGTTGCTGGGAGAGGGGGGTTCCATCAGCTGTGGTGAGCATTGCTTCAATCACATAGTGTGCTGTTGCACCTTCGTCTTCCGCCGTTGCACAATCTGCATCATAATCGTTCACTTGGTCCCAGTCGACCTCAGTGCCATCGTCGCAGGTGAACATGTCGCTCTCCGAGCGTCCTTCATATTCGTCTTCACTGTTTTCACAATCATTGGACCAGTCGTTTACTTGGTCCCAGTTGATTTCCATTCCATCATCGCACATGAACATCTTGCCATCTGCGTCAAAGGAAAGCATCTCTTCGTCAAGAGCGATGGACAATGAAATGGATTCTCCCCAACTGTCCCAGTTGCCAGACATGTCCATCTCATCGGAGCCATCCCAGCAATCTTCATCACCGTCATTGACATACCATGCGTTGATCCATTGGTCGCCGCTATCGCACAACCATTGGTTTTCGTATGGATCATAGTCCTCGCCCTCTGCATCGTCATCTCCGAAGATATCGAAAATGTCATCGCTGATTTCTTCAGTTAGATCATCGATCACTGCTTCCGCGAATGACTCGCTGGCTCCGCCGATTACCTCGCCCATCATGAAAAACATGAGGGGATTGCCCGGCGGGCAATCTTCGCATGCTGAAACTGATGTTGTGAGGCCTGCCCCATCACCGAGGTCAACAGTGAGGTCATCACTCATTGAGAATTCCATCTCTGTCCCTCCTAGGAGTCCAGATTCAAAGGTTCCGGATTCTGTGATGGCGTCTGAAAGTTCAATGTCGAGTTCGCCGGCGTCGAGGCCGATTTCTTCGGTAGGAATACCTGTGACGCTGAAGGCATAGTCGAGGGCACCTGTGTAGGTGCCAGAGATCGCACCGCACATGTCATACACAGAGCCTTCATAGACGTGCGGTTCTACACCGTCTTCGATCATCCAGTCGTTCATGCAGCTCCAGTGAGTGTGGTCGTCTGCTGACATTTGCACATAGATTGGGCTCGGTTCACCGAATCGCCATTCAGAGGAGGATTCAGTGATTCCGTACGAGAAGGAGACGCCAGTGTCGAAGTCGATGTTGACCTCTTCCCCGCCACCAACAAATGCTGCATCAAACTCAACAACGTCTGAGATTGAGATTTCCATGCTAAAGTCCATGTCGGCTCCGACGAGGTTGTAATCATCGTCGAGGTATTCCGTGTAGGCGATGTCAACAGTGAGAACTTGAGTACCACTGAATGTTGCATCGATATCAAAAGAAGTGTCAGTTCCACCAAAAGATGCTGCTTCGAGCCAGTCGGTCATGAAGATGCCATCAATGAGAATGCCGTGTCGGAGGGTGACATCGTCTGTTCGGCTCCAAACGGTGACATCCTCGCCGTCCAAATCTTGAATGACTTGGGGCGTGATGTTTTCTGTATGGTGCACATACACATTTGAGGAACCAGTGATCAGTTGCCCCACAATCAAGTTGAGGCCTGCATCATCGGCAGCACCCATCACTTCGCTGAGCATATCTGGAATATCGAGGCCCGTCACATTTGTGATATCGGAATCCAAACTGCTCCAATCATATTCGACGCCGTAGTAAAATTCAGACGCCTCTGATGGCGCCGCAGCTACAGTTCCTGCTGGCACAAGGGCCACAAGAAGGAGGGCAGTCAGCAGCAGGCTTGGCGCGGATGTTCGCATGTTCATGGTCAGGCCATTGCAAAGCACGATATATTATTGTTGGCGACCGAAAAGCCCGATTTTCATATGCTTATACCCTAAATTTGTCTGGCATAACCATGGCGTTGCTCAACTTGTGGTCATTAGGACATTTCGCTCAGTGGGGAATTATTGGCTATGTATTGAAGATTGGGTGGGTCCCTTTCTTGGTCCTTTCAATCGGTTGGGAGGTTTTGGAATTGTACCTGCCCTATGAATTTGCATCGGAAGAATGGAGCAACAAAATTTCTGATGTCTTCGTGAACTGTAGTGGATTTTGGCTTGGGCGCACGCTGAGTGAATCAGCGCCAGACATGGACGAAGTCCGGTGATTCAACTCGAACGGGGCCCTGTCATCTCTTCTGGACGGACCCACTGATCGAATTCTTCGTTGGTCAGATAGCCGAGTTCAAGGGCTGATGCTCGGAGCGTGGAGCCTTTCTCATGGGCGTTCTTTGCAATCTTTGCTGCCTTATCATAGCCAATGTGGTTGTTGAGTGCCGTGACCAACATGAGTGAATTTTCAAGGTGGCTCGCAATGTTTTCCTCAACGGGTTCCATGCCTTCGACGCACTTGGTTCGGAACGCCCGGCATGAGTCGCTCAGCAATTCAATCGAATGTAGGAGGTTGTGAATCATCATGGGTTTGTACACATTCAATTCGAAGTTCCCTTGGCTACCACCAACAGTGATGGCGGTGTTGTTGCCCATGACTTGAGCGCACACCATCGTGAGGGCTTCAGCTTGGGTTGGGTTGACCTTTCCAGGCATGATTGAGGAGCCAGGTTCGTTGGCGGGAAGAGCGAGTTCTCCGAAACCACATCGTGGCCCTGAGCCGAGCCAGCGCACATCATTTGCGATTTTCATCAACGACACGGCGAGGGTGTTGAGGGCCCCAGAGGCAGCAACAACTGCATCGTGTGCGGCAAGTTGAGCAAATTTGTTTTCTGCGGTGCAGAATGTGAGGCCGGTGATGTTGGCGATTTCATCAGCGACCATTTGAGCAAACAGAGGGTGGGTGTTGAGGCCTGTACCGACCGCGGTCCCACCCAAAGCAAGCTCAAACAAGTCATCGAGGGCGAAATCAATCCGGCGAAGATCGGCGTCCAATTGTGCGACCCAGCCTGATGCTTCTTGGCCGAGGGTGAGTGGTACAGCGTCCATAAGATGCGTTCGACCAATTTTGACGATACCGGACCATGCCTTTGCTTTTTCATCGAGTGCGTTGCGAAGCGCTCGGACGCTTGGAAGGAGCTCGTGTGTGAGTGCTTCTGCTGCAGCAATGTGCATGGCGGTTGGGAAGGTGTCATTGGAGGATTGAGCGCGATTGACGTGATCGTTTGGGTGAACCGGCGTTTTCGATCCAAGAACGCCCCCTGCCATCTCAATGGCCCGGTTCGCGATGACTTCATTGGTGTTCATGTTGGATTGAGTCCCGCTCCCAGTTTGCCAGATGCGCAGTGGGAAATGATCGTTCAGTGCACCATCGAGCACTTCTTGTGCAGCAGCGATAATCAACGCTCCAACCTCTGGGTCAAGCTGCTCGAGCGCCACGTTCGTTTTTGCTGCAGCCTGCTTTAGAATTCCAAAAGCACGGATCACTCCGAGTGGCATGGTGTCTGAACCAATGTCGAAATTGATGAGTGACCGAGCGGTTTGACACCCGTAGTATTTGTCGGCTGGAACTTCGAGTTCGCCCATGGTGTCCGCCTCAATGCGTACATTTGCCATGTTCCGCCGTGGAAGCGGTACTTCTTCACCGTTCGTACGGAATTCCCCTTGATTGCATCGGAACGGGCGAGTCCGTTCAGTGCAGGGTGTGCCTGTGTCAGTGGCTCGTTCACTCCATGATGGAGACGCGGATGATTTGCTGTGGTACTGCTGGGCGGTCGCCGGGGAGTTTTTGGCAACCTTCGATTGTCTTCACGACGTCCATGCCTTCAACAACCTCGCCAAAGACAGCGTGGTTTCCATTGAGCCAGGGTGTAGCAACTGTAGTGAGGAAGAATTGGGAGCCGCCCGTGTTCTTTCCTGCATTGGCCATGGAGAAAATACCTGGCTTGTCGTGCTTCAAGCGGAGGGCAGATGGCTCGCAAGGGATGTTCCAGCCAGGGCCGCCTGTACCAGCTCGGCGAGACATTGGATCCTTGGAATGGGGGCAGCCGCCTTGAATCATGAAGTCTTCAATCACACGGTGGAAGTGGAGGCCGTCGTAGTGGCCCATTTCGACTAATTTGACGAAGTTCGCCACTGTGTCGGGGGCACTTCCGTGGTAAAGTTCGATCGTGATGTTTCCGGCGCTTGTCTCCATGAGGGCGTGCATGCTTCGCCCACACGGAGGGGGGTCAAGAGCATTCGCTTTCACAAGGGCTGAGTCAGCATCAGTTGTTCAGATATGGACGGAAGTGTTGATCCGCATAGGTTCGGGCCGCGTCAGCAGGATAGCCAGCGGCAATCAGTTGCTGCTCGTAAGCGAGTTGTTCAGCCGTGATGGTTGAGTCGTTTGCTGCCGGCAACGCTGAGGCGTCGTAGGCCTTCTGCTGTTCTGCAAATACACTCGATTGGCCACCAGTGTTACGGCCACGGAGGAGGAGTGCGGAAACAAGCCCGACCACGATGAGTCCAACAAGAGCGTACACAATCATAGGTGACATTCCAAAGATGGTCGAATCGGATTGAACATCGGTGACATCAGTGTTGTCCTCGGTTCCATCCGTTGTCCCATCGGTGTTTCCATCGCCGGTGTTGTCGCCAGGTGTTGTTGTGTTGCCATCCGTTGTCGTGTTTCCACCATCTGTGCCATTGTCGGTGGTCCCATCGGTAGGGTCGACTTCACAACCGTCAGTTCCAACTGTGGTCCCTGTTGGCGTGTTTGGACAATCGTCATCGGCGTCAAGAACGCCATCGCCATCTGCGTCAACAATGGCTGCAGGACAACCATCGCCGCCTTCTCCACCTGCTACTCCAGGTACATCTGGGCATTGATCGCCTTCGGTTCCCAGTGGGTTGTCGCCGAACGAATCAAGGTCGGAGTCGAGGGCTTGGGATGCATCGAGTGGCCAGAAGTCATTCAGGTTCGATACGCCATCTTCGTCGATATCAGCGCAACCAAATCGGTCGATGGTTGATTCGCCGAACGTGGTAGGGCAGTCATCAACAATTCCGTCACCGGAATCTGTTGTGTTGAAACCGTCCCGGTCGACATCGTTTGCCCACAATTCTTCTTCATTCTGAATAAAGAAAGATTCGCCAATGTGAACGTTGTTTTCCTCGTCACTTTCAACGAGGTCGTCGTTCACATCAATGGTGAGGCGGCATGTGTAATTGCCTGATGTGGTTTCATCGGGCGTGGTGTAGAACTCGGAATCAGCACCGAACGTGAGGTTGCCTTGAGTCGACACCGTCGAAGTCGTGGTCACCATTCGGGAAACTACCGCACCCATGTCATCGAGCAAATCGATGTGAAGAACAATTGATGCATCGTTGCCTGGGCCTCGTAGGCTGACAAGTTCCCATGAGATTTGCACTTCTTCCCCTGATGTGTGGTCGAGGGGGCATACGAGCGTAGAGATTGCGACGTCAGCTGGTGCTGCACCCACCGTGTTGATGGAGAGGTTGTAAAGGCCAAAGGCGCCTGCTGCATCAACCACAACGGTGTAATCCTTGGTCTGGCCTTCAAACTCAGTATCGAGTGTTTGGAAGACCATTCCGTAACTTGTGTTGTCTGCTGAAGCAATGAGGTTGCCACCAGCATCTTGAATTGTGACGGTGAATGGAAGGCTTGTGTCTGCTTCAAAGACAAGGTCGAAGTTTTCACTGTCGCTGATGCTGAATGCGTAAATGTCGAGATCGTCTGCGCCAGAGAAGCAACCTTCGCCGCTCATAGAGGGGTTGGTACCGAGGTCAATTCCGTTACCGGCGGGTGCATCTTGGCCAATACCCAAATCATTTTGTTGGCCACAATTGAATGAATTAGGGTCGACGCCTTCTGTCTCGATGATAAGGGTGTAAACGCCAAGGGAGAGGTATGCATCAACGCTGATGTAGAATGTTCCACCTGTTCCCGCATAGGTTGCATCATCTGCTGTTGAGATCGTTTCGTCGTTGGAACCTGACAAGTATCCACGTTCGAACCATTCACCTGCGCTGTCTCGAAGATAGACATCTGCGTCTTGATCCGGGGCGTTTACCATGGTCACTGTGAGGTTGAGGCCTGGTGAAACCACGATTTCGAACCAATCTGCAGCGTCAACGTCTTCGTGAACGCATCCGGTGATGGTCATGGATACATCCTCGCCAAGGAGAAGAGCGGTGTTTTCATCTTCCCCGGCATCTGCACCAGAGCCAGCATCGTCTTGTGATGGACAGGCAGTGGCTTTCGTATTGACCAAAAGTTCGTCATCTGCAATCTCTTCGTTGTCCAATTCGCTCTTTTCGCTGATGAGTTCTTCAGAATCTGCCATGACGATGACACTGTAATTGCCACCTGGTGCGCCCGCTGGAATGGTTGCCGAAAATTGCACAATCTCTGATTGATTCACATCGATTGAAGGAACGCTGTAGTTGCCGAGGGGTAAATCCCAATCTGGGGAGAGTGCTGCGTCAACCGAAAGCCAAACACTGAGGGTGCTTGCAGGAGCCGGCAAAGAGCCGGTGTTGTTCACTTGAACATCAATCGACACGCTTGTACCTGCGATTCCAGTTGTTGGCGCTGTCAAATTTGTTATGATGAGATTTGGTTCTGGTGTCGAGTAATTTGTCCAAACATCCAATGTCCAGTTCACAGCGGTACCCGATTGGGTGATGTTGAGGAAGTATGTGTCACCAACTCCGTCATAATCACCGGCTTTGGTACTTACGAACCCTTGCGTGCCGACATAATCGATTGTTTCGTCGTTTGAATTTGTAAGACGGAATGTGAAGAAAACCGTTTGATCCATCGTCAATTGTGCTTCGATGTTGTGGTTTACTGGAACATCAAAGGCGAGCACGTCATTGCCTTCTCGACCATCGATGCAGCCAGTGTAAGAATCAGTTACATTGGTGCCAAGGGGTGTCGAAGCTGCAG
>Ga0209251_1000324_pt1 | contig 43604 bp, 32 predicted proteins | sample SaaInlV_100m_DNA_6_FD_184665 | JGI IMG/M metagenome (GOLD analysis project Ga0209251, IMG submission 184665) | Marine microbial communities from expanding oxygen minimum zones in the Saanich Inlet - Saanich Inlet SI073_LV_10m_DNA (SPAdes) (version 2) | ecosystem: Environmental > Aquatic > Marine... | reverse complement strand
TGGTGCATGGTTGCTATCTTCTTAACAGCTATTCCAATGTCGATTATCACCAGCAACATCTTTTTATTTTTAATAGCGTTCTTTTCTTTCTATTTGGCTTTTTCAGGCATCCGCTTTGCTAGAAACAGAAAAGGTATAGCTACTACTTTGGATTGGATTGCTGTGGGATTGATGCTTTTATCCGGAGCGGGGATGTGGATACTGGCTGCAATTTACTTCATGAATAACAACTCTCAATACATACCTCTTTTAGTTTTTGGGTTTTTGGCTATTGTTTTGGGTTACGGTGATTTTAAGAGTCATAAGAACAAAACAGCCATCGGAAAAGAAAGAAAAGGAAGACACTTGGGCAATATGATGGGTGGAACCATTGCAGTGATTACCGCTGTTTTAGTTGTGAATGTTAATATTGAGCCTGTGTGGATATGGTGGGTTCTTCCAACCGCATTGATAACCCCCGTTATTATTTGGTGGAAAATTAAAGTCATGAAATAAAGTTACACGCTGTGTAATAAGAGAATGAAAGTTTGTTGATATTGATGAGAAAATTAACTATCAGCAATCGATTATGGTAGATAGAGAGTTACACGAAAGTTACACACTTTTATTTTCGTGCTTGTAGCCCTTTGTCTATAAGGCTCTGTAAATCAGCGACTATTGAGTGGGAGTAAAAACACGCGTTACAACCCCCGCTGTTAACTCAAACTGGCCTATTAGATCCAACTGATTTCCAATAGCGCCGGCGAATGCCGCAAAGTCCTCTGATCCTAGTCTACCGAATTTGCGTTATGGCTAAGGTCTTGCGGCCATTAGCTTGTCATAGAATTAGCACTTTCGAGGGTCGACACCTGTTTAAAGACGGTTAATAGGACCAAACTTGGCCGACGATGTTCTGAGAGATCAACATGGCACTCAAATCAACAATTTACAAAGTAAAGCTTAACGTTACCGATATGGATCGGCAGGTGTATCAGGAATTCCCGCTCACCATTGCCTGCCACCCTTCGGAAACCGAGGCTCGTATGATGCTGCGTATTTTGGCGTTTGCGTTACATGCGGATGAGCGCTTGGATTTTGGTCGTGGTATCAGTACCGATAGCGAGCCTGATCTTTGGCAAAAGTCATTATCCGATGATGTAGAACTCTGGATAGACTTAGGTACACCCGATGAAAGTCGGTTGCGAAAGGCCAGTGGGCGCGCTGAGCGAGTGAAGCTCTTTGTCTATGGGGATCGCTCAGCATCGGTATGGTGGTCTAAGCAAGAAACCACACTTAAGCGTTTTGACAACCTGAGTATTGTGCAGATTTCAGACGACTCCCTAGCGGCGCTGACGGCCTTGGCCGGCAGTAATATGTCGCTGCAATGTATGATTGATGACGGCCAAGTGGTGTTCAGCAGTGCAGACCATGACACGCTTGTTGATCTTGATCTGCAGATACTAAAATCTTGAGTGTAGCTGCTCCTAGACCCTAGTCAGTGTGGCGTCATTTCAAGATTATGTGCGGTGAATTATAGCCCTGCTATTGAGTGCCAATAGGAAGAAGTTCTCTAATCCTTGGTTAATCCTCTTGCGAATAGGGGTATTCGCGTGGAGTAGGGCTTTTGCTCTTCGATATGCTGGGTGAAATTCGAGAGTAACTTCGTTCGGCGTTAGGAATTCAGATGCTACGACCACTTGCCAACGGTCTAACCTCCACCGTAAGTCAATCCAAACCTTGAGATGGCTTTGGCACTATGCGCCTCGTTTGCCGCTGGTGTGCAGTCGAGACTGTAATCCAGACCGGTCAAAAACTGGTCCAATTCGCCTTTTTTTAATCGGCACCAGTTTTGGAATGTACTAACATCGAACAGCACCCAAAACAGAGTTTTTTGTCCATGGAAAATAAAGTGACACCCGAGCTGCGCGATGCGCCAATTTATCAGACGTTCAGCGAGCTGTTCGCCAAGGGCTTTACGCTCGATACGACGACGTGGGTGTTTGTCTTAGCTATACATGTTGCAGCGGTTGGACTCGGTGCTTGGGTTGGTCTTGCTGCGCCGCACGAGTGGGCGTCGGTAGCACTCGTCTGGGCGGCACTACATTTTGTTATCGGCTCTTTGTCTACGACGGTCTACAGTCACCGACTGATTACGCACAGCGCCGTTAAGGCGGTATCTGTGCCGGTGCACCTGTTCTTCTGTCTCTATGGTCAAGTTCTGAGTGTGCAGGGTAGCGTTCGTCGCTGGTCGGCGAACCATGTTTTGCATCACGGAGTGGACCGTCACGGAAAAAAGGAGCTCGACCCGTACAGTGCGACCTGGTTTCCGGACACGTTGCGGAACTTTTTGTGGTCCCACACCTTAACGCATCTCTTTAATCATCCAGATTCCGAGGAATACACACGGGCACACAACGCGAAGCGACATCCCGTTATCGTGTGGCAGGATCGGTACTACGGTGTGTTGATTGCGTTTTGGATTTTTGTGGTTCCCCTTGTTTTGGGATTTTTATTGGGCGGATTGACGGGGGCCTTGTCATTACTGACGGGTTCTCTGGCCGGTAGCGTGGCCGTGCAGCACAACACGTGGACAGTCAACAGCGTTACCCACTTATGGGGCTGGACCAAAGGCCTCAAGAGCTCTGCAGTGAACAACTACATTTGGCTTGGGCCGATGGGCGAGGGTAATCATCACGCTGATCACCATGACTTTCCAAGGGACTATCGAAACGGATTCGGTTGGTCGGGTTGGGTGCTGGACCCGACTCGCTATGCGATATTGGCGTTGAGAGGTTTGGGCTTGGTCAAAGGTCTAAATCACGCAAATCGGCGTGACGAAGCTGAAATTATTTCGGCGCGAAAGCTGGCGAAGATTGACGAATTAAAGCGCTTAAACAAGGACGCCGCTGCATTCTATGGGCAGTTAGAATCGACGGTGATGCAACTGCGTAAGGAATGGTTGGAAGCCGTCAGCCGTTGGGAGGCACTGCGCACCGAATCAAAGCTTATGCAGCAAGCAAATGCGAGCTACGAAGAGCTGACGCATGAGATTCGTCAGACTAAGGTATTGGTGAAGGCGCGCAAGCAAGCCTTTTTGGCTGCAGTAGAGCGTCTTAATACCCAGACGTTTGATTTTGCGCGTTAGCGTCTGCCAGCGTGTGTAATCGCTCTGTCTTTAACAACGTGAGTGCTTGCAAAGTACAAGCCCTGTATTTGTGTGGTGCATCGATGCAGGGTTGTGGGGGCGAGGCACCATCACTGACGCGATGCTTAATCTGATAATCTGCGAGCAATTCACGAAAATACAGGGAAATTCCTCGGGTGCATAAGGTCGTGTGGCTCGTCTTCGTTAGTCTGTGTTTTGCGGTCTATGCGCTCGCTGGAATTGCGGCGCGAGACGAAATCTACTATCTGTGTGGTAATTTCAAGCAAGGCGTTTCTTATTTGAGTGTTGTGAGGCAGCTTGAGACGTCCAGTTTGTCCGGTTACCTCAGGGAAGATGGGGAGACCGGGGTCCGCATAGTTCACAGCAGTGCGCTTCACTTCCACTCCATCAAATGCACGATTCGTTTTGACTTTAATCAAGACGTGACTCGGTCCGTTTATTCATGGAGTTGGTGATTTTCAACTCGCCTTGCGTCTATCAAGTGCTTAACCGCAAGCGCTGCCGAGCATCGCTTGCGTGACACGTCCACCTCGCACAAGGTTAGTGCGGCGCTTTTTTTTCCGCACCATAAGGGTGCGCTTTTGTGCCAAAAACCTAGTGAAAAACAGTGTCTCAACGGGTAGCATGCTCCGTTTTCTCAGTCTCTGTAACGATTCTTTAAACTTGGCATCTTTCGTGCAAGTTGCGCGAAGATATAAACAATCAAAATCCACTCATCATCCCATCGAAGGCTTTGTTATGGCTCCCATGTTGCGACGATTTATCGCGGTAAACTTAGTTTCTGTTGTTCTTATTCCTAGTGCTCTTAGTCAGAGTGCTCCTGTATTTGAAGAGGTGTTGGTGACGGCAGAAAAGCGTTCTGAAAGTCTTCAGGACCTTTCCCAGGCCGTGACAGCACTCACAGCCATGGAAGTAGAAGAGCGTCAGCTCACCTCCTTTGTGGATCTCAGCGCAATTGCTCCTGGAGTCAACGTCGCGAAGAATGAGGGTTTCAAGACAGTCATTACTATTAGAGGGATTGGTAATGAAGCAAATCAGAACGCGATTGCAAACCCTTCAGTGTCGTACCACCTTGATGGTGTTTATATTGCGTCGCCGTTCGCATTGCAGACCGACTTTCTAGATCTTGAGCAAATCGAAGTATTGCGAGGCCCGCAGGGTACTCTATTTGGACAGAACTCAACGGGCGGCGCTATTAACGTGGTGACGATGGATCCCGAGTTCGACGAATTCAACGGAACGGCCGATATTAGTCTAGGTCAGTACAAAGGGGTTAGAGCACGAGCGAGTATGAATATTCCGCTATCGGATACCCTCGCCGCGCGCGTGTCATTGCTAAGAAACAACCATCAGGGTTTTACAGAAAACGTATCGAATGGTCAGGACCTCGACGATGCTGACAGCCTGTCCGCAAGAGTGAAGCTCCTTTGGCAGCCCAGTGACACTGTGACGGTAAAATTGGGCGCTCAAATGTTTGAGGAAAATGTGAATGGCCAAGCGCAAAAGGGTATTTACGACCCTACTGAGGGTGCGCGACGTCTTGCGCAAGACTCACTTTCTTCATACGAGCTCAGTTCTGACCTTTACAGTGCGACGGTCGAATGGGATCTGCCCAGCTTCACAGTGAAGTCAATCACGAGCTACCAAAGCGATGACATTAAAGTCCTGCGCGACAACGATCGACATGATTTCGCCACACTTCCACCGTTTTTCTTGCTCCAAAGCTACTTTGAGCCTGAAACCAACGACCAGACGACCACGACTCAAGAGTTTAACCTGATCTCTGCGTCCCCAGCTTTCGGCCGCTTAGATTGGGTAGCCGGTGTCTTCTACCTCGATACAGAAGTGGACATTGCAATTACTGAGCGTCTCGACTTCGGTTTTGACGGTACTTTTGACCCGTTTACCGTGGAAGATATTCTAACGTTTGCGCCGGCTGATGCAGGGTTTATCTCAAACGCGAAGCCTGAGCGTGAGTCGCTGTCTGTTTACGGTCAAGGCACCTTGACCTTGAGTGATACAACACGCCTCATCGGCGGTCTTCGCTACACACAAGACGAAGTCTACAGTGAAGTCACTAACTTCTACGGTCGCGGTGGTACAGACATTTTAGAAATCGACAGCGATGAAGTCACAGGCCGTCTTGCCTTTGAGAAAGATTTTGACGATGTAACCTTGGGCTATGCGTCCTATACCCGCGGCTTCAAGCCCGGTGGTTCAAACTTAACCTTTGGTCGCGAGGCTGTAGTTTCGCCCATCGTGGTGTTGCCCACGTTTGAGCAGGAGACCATTGATGCATATGAAGTGGGCCTGAAGACGGACTTGGATGACGGTCGTGTTCGACTCAACGCCGCAGCGTTCATGTACTCCTACGAAAACTTACAATATCAGGCAACCGATCCTGAGGTGTTCCAGGGCGGTGTGGGTAATATCCCCGAGTCTGATATTTATGGCGCAGAACTTGAGCTTGGTGCGTTTTTGAGCGACTCCGTACTATTCGACGTTCGACTCGCTTGGTTGAGCACTGAAATTACGGAGAGTCACCTGGCGCTGGATAACGTGGCCTCGGAAGCGGCAACGAATGCACTGCTCGCTCAGGGTGTTAGCTTGTTCAGCCCCGAGGTCGAGGTGGCGCGTGCGGCGCAAATCTCAGACGTTCGCGGTAATGTGCTCCCTAAAACACCTCGGTTAACTGCCAATATTGCTTTGACCCACACGACGGCGATTGAGGGTTGGGGAGACGTTAAGTCGAGTCTGAGTTTCACCTATCGCGGTGATTTTAAGCACCGCGTCTTTAATAACCCTACGACGGACAGTGTTCCTTCGTATCAAACGCTTGATGTACTTGTGAAGCTGACACCGGACGACGCGGACTGGCGCGTGGAGCTAATTGGTAAGAATATTACTGACGAGGCGGGGATTAACGCCCGATTCACAGACGTCTTTGGTGTTGGTGCTACCGGCGATCAGTTCATTCAGCCGCGTCAATTCATGGTTCGAGCTGGTTTCGACTTCTGAATCAAAGAGTGGGCTGGGTCACATTGATCGAGTCCGCAGGTCACGTCATTTCACTAGGGTTATGGCAGCGTTTCGCTGCCATTTTTTTTGCCGGTTAGCACTGCGCGTTGCCGGTGGTAATGACCGTTGCTCATGTGCACACTTGGGCTCGGTTTTCACAGTATAGGGCGAGGGATATGGGCGATTTTTTTAAGCTCCAGGAGAACGGCACATCGGTTGGACGTGAACTCATGGCGGGTGCCACCACATTCACCGCCATGGCGTACATCCTTGTCGTAAACCCGCAAATTATGGCGTCGGCTGGAATCGATCAAGATGCGAGTTTCGTGGCGACCTGCCTCGCAGCTGCAATCAGCTGCATACTGATGGGTTTGTATGCGAACTGGCCTGTGGGTCTTGCACCCGGTATGGGACTGAATGCGCTGTTTGCCTACACCATTGTGGGAGACCTGGGCTATCCATGGCAGACCGCGCTGGGTGCAGTTTTCATTTCGGGTATCTTCTTCGTGATCATCAGCGTTACCCGAATTCGCGCCTGGATCATTATGAGTATTCCCAATGATTTGAAAATCGGGATGACCGCGGGAGTGGGGCTGTTTATCGGAATTATTGGCTTACAGAACGGCGGCATCATCACCGACCACCCCGTCACCCTGGTGACCATGGGCGATTTTAGCGATATTCCAACAGCATTAGCGGGGGTGAGCTTTCTCTTGGTGGCCGTACTGTCGGCTCGCTTGGCTGCTGGCGGCTTAATTCTGGGTATTCTTGCGGTTACGGTCGTTGGTGTTTTACTGGGCGAGGTCGAGTACCGGGGAATCATGTCAGCGCCGCCGTCAATTGCGCCACTCATCGGTCAAATCGATATTGCCGCGGCACTTGATGTGTCGTTAGTCAGTGTTATTTTTTCAATACTCATCGTTAACTTATTTGACACCACCGGAACACTCGTGGGCGTCGCGTCGAACGCTGAGTTGACCGATGAAGACGGCAATATTCGAAACTTTAACAAGGCGCTGAAGGCTGACAGCACGGCGAGTGTTCTGGGTGCATTGCTGGGTAATTCGCCCGTCACATCGTACGTCGAGAGCGCGGCAGGGGTTGCAGCCGGTGGGCGCACAGGTTTGACAGCCTGCGCCGTAGGTGCCCTGTTCTTACTCGCCATTTTCTTTGCGCCGCTGGCGATGATGATCCCAAGTTTCGCGGTGTCCGGGGCATTGGTCTACGTTGCTTTACTTATGTGCTCAGGGCTTGGGCGTTTGAGTTGGGAAAATCCAGTCGTTCTGATCCCTGCATTACTGATCATGATTATGATTCCGCTCACGTTCTCCATTGCCGACGGGATTGGAATTGGATTTATCAGCTATGTGGCGTTGAGCCTGCTCGCGTCCAAGGCGCCCAAGGTCAGCTACGGAGCGTTGGTCATCGCTGCGCTGTTCATTGTTAAGTTCGTACTGTTGTAAGCGCCCTAAGCTGGGGCAGGGGGCGTATCAGTCGTCGATATGGTCTTTGAGAATATCGTAGAGCACCGGTTTGTTTTCCATAAGTTCACGGGTACTCAATCCATGTATCTCATAGGGGTAGACCAGCCAATCGTCGGTCTCGTGCAGGTAGTAATCGGGCAGTAAATCGACCTGACGGCGGCTGGGCTTGTAGTAGGGAGTCGCTACACGTATGTCAGAGGGAATGTTCTGACGAAGGAGAACCTGTAGACGATCGACCACTGCGGCGATTGTACGACCGGTGTCGAATACGTCATCGACGATCAGCAGTTTGTCCTCATGGGTTAGACGTTTTACCAGGTAGCTGAGTCCATAGACCTCGACGTGGCCTTTTTGCTGATCGATGCCCTGTTTGTACGACGACGTTCTAATGGCAATGTTATCGGCTTGAACACCCGCGTAAGCGAGAATTTCTTGCACTGCGATGCCCACAGGGGCACCACCGCGCCAGATGGCAACAATAAACGTTGGTTCGAATCCGCTGTTGACGATTTGGGTACCCAATTGAAACGAATCGTTCAATAATTGATCCGCGGATAGGTATGTTTTCGTCGTACTCATGGATGTGATCTGCGCAACCGCTAAAACGTTATGATATCAGCTAGTAATTGGTAGGAAGTAAGCCCTTGGAACAAATGATCAAAAAAATGTTCATCGAAGAAGAAGCCCTTTTGAATGACGCGTTCCGTATGGGCGTGGCCGTTTTTGAGAGCGGTTTTGCACCAACCTTCATTGTGGGTATCTGGCGTGGCGGCTCATCGGTTGGAATTTACGTTCAGGAGTGTCTTCAGTTTTTGGGTGTTGAGAGCGATCACATCTCCATACGGACGTCTTACGCTGGCCTCTCCGAGTACCCCAAGTCCGTTGAGGATCCGTCGAGCATCCGGGTTCATGGGTTACAGTACCTGCTCGAAAACTTAAACGCCGATGATCGTTTGCTACTCGTGGACGACGTATTTAATTCAGGCTACAGCATTGAAGCAGTGCTTGAGCACCTGCAGCGAAAGTTGCGGCTCAACATGCCGTCGGACATTCGTGTGGCGACGCCGTATTACAAGCCCGGGCACAACAAGACGGGTAGGCACCCTGATTACTATGTCCACGAAGTGGATGACTGGTTAGTTTTACCTTATGAGCTTCAAGGCCTAAGTACGATTGAACTTGAGGCGAGCAAGCCGTCAGCTGCTCGGATTTTAAAAACACTCATTACTGACTCAGCGTCCAAAGCACTGACGTGATAACACCGTTTTACGGTTTGCAGATCAATCTCGGTCGCTCTAGACCATAAAGGGCGTCGTTAATTCCGATCGACCATGTCTTTTCCGAGACGGCGCCAGGTGAGCACGAAAAACAGCGCACAGGCAATGTACAGAGTGGACATGATGAGCATTGCTGATTGTAAACTCTGGGCGTAAACGGTGCCGCAGACGCTTTGAAGGTTACTGTTCAACTCGCCAATAACCTTCGGATGGCACTGGCTTCGAGTCAGCTCCTCGGCCGCCACACCAAGTTCGGTGACCCCGGTGACAAAGAAAATATCCGAGATGGCGCCAATAAAAAGCGGGCCAAATCCGTAACCGATCAGATTAACAACAAAAAGGAGTACCGCCGTTGCCATTGCCCGGACGCGCATGCTTACAACACCTTGCCCCACGGTGTACTGCGCCGCTAAATAGCCGTATTTCATGAAACCACCAATGATGAGGCCAATGGCGGCAAACAGGAGGTTCTCAGTGGTAAAGGCAAAAATATAAAACGGTACTGATGCGGCTAAGCCAATGGCGGGCACCCATGCGATTGCCCCTGGATATTTCCGATACAGTTTTGTGGCGAGCCAGCCTGTTGCGAAGGTGCCGATTGCCGACGACAACGACACGGGAGTATTAATCCAGATCGCGGCCTCACCGGTGGTTATTTCGTGTGCTCTCACGAGAAAAATCGACTGAAACGATGAGATGCCGTAACCGCAAAAGGCCGCAATGGTTGCGCCCGCAGTCATGTACCAGAACGCTGGTTTGGTCATCAGTTCACGGATCGCTTCGCGCAGTTCAACCCGTTCCTTGACTTCCTTATCTCCAGGGTCTGTGTAACCACGTGGTGGTTCTTTGACCGTCAGCTTGAAAATAAGCGCAATCAGTAAACCGGGGAGGCCGACTACAAAGAAAGCAGTCCGCCAATCGAATGCGTCAGTTACCCAGCCACCAATCAGGTTGGCAAACATGGTGCCAAGCGTGACACCCATGGCGTAAACACCCAACGCTTGAGACCGGTCGCGGGGCGCGTAATAGTCGGCGATGAGGGAGTTGGCCGGCGGTGTGCACCCGGCTTCACCGATACCGACTCCGACACGACACATGAGTAATACCCAAAACGCACCAATGGTAAGCGAACCGATAGTGATTTCGGTGGCAAGACCACAAAGGACAGTCATTAAGGACCAGAGCGCAATGCAGACGGTCATAATCCACACGCGGTGACCAGTATCCGCATAGCGGGCCAGAGGAATCCCGACAATGGTGTACAAAAGGGCAAAACCGAAACCCGTAAGAAGCCCAAACTGGGTATCAGAAATACCGAGCTCTGGCACAAGTTCTGGGCCAACGACAGCGAGGAGACCGCGGTCGACGAAATTCAAAATATAAATCAGCGTCAGTGCTGAAAGGACATAGCTCCGGTAACGCTTTGTACCAAAACCGGCGGTGTTACTCTGCGCTGTATTTCCCTCGGACGCGGAGGCTGCTGTCATGGTCCAATATCCCAAGCCGAATTAATGATTATTATTGACGGCGACGGTCGCCCTTGCACCTTAGTCTACCGATATAGTGGCGTGGCGGCGAGAGGGTTGCTTGATGGGAAGCCTGCTCACTCAGGCCTGCGATTTGGCCCTCGCTTTTTGCTTGAACTCCGTCGTCTGTTGGCTGGGTTACCGCCCGGTGAACGTTGCTCTGATTGGTGCGTAGAGGGCTGTGAGGCGGACCTTTCCCCTTGCGGCTTTTTGGGTTTTTTAGGTTTCGCGGGTGGGCGAAGTTTTGACTCGGGCAAAGGTGTCTTTGGTTCATACCCCTCAACCAGGCTTCGTGGCAGCAATTGTTGAGTTAAACGCTCGATATCTTGTAGGAGGTGAATTTCATCAGCACTGACCAGTGAGATTGCTTGTCCCGTCGCGCCCGCACGACCGGTGCGGCCAATACGGTGAACGTAGTCTTGTGCGACTTCAGGCAGATCAACGTTCACGACTTGCGGGAGTTGTTCAATGTCTAAGCCACGCGCGGCGATGTCAGTTGCGACTAATACGCGTACGTTACCTGATTTGAAGTCAGCAAGTGCTCGGGTACGAGCACCTTGGCTTTTATTACCGTGAATAGCAGCAGCCTGAATATTGTTCTTCTCCAGAAACTCCGCGATTCGATTAGCACCGTGCTTGGTTCTGCTGAACACCAAGACTTGCTCCCAGCGGTGCTTCTTTATCAGTTCAGCGAGTAAATGTCGTTTTTGATCTTTGTCGACTGGATGTACCCACTGCGTCACGCTGACCGCCGCGCTGTTGCGTGGTGTGACGGAAATTTCGACCGGGTTATTAACAATTGTCTTTGCCAGCTGGCGAATATCGTCCGAGAAGGTCGCCGAAAACATCAAGTTTTGTCGTTGTTTGGGGAGGGTTTTTAATATTCTGCGAATGTCATGGATAAACCCCATGTCTAACATTCGATCGGCTTCATCTAAAATGAGCACTTCGAGCTGATCAAAGGCGATCGCGTTTTGCTGGTGCAAGTCTAATAAACGACCCGGAGTGGCAATAAGAACATCCGCACCTTTGCGAAGCTTCATCATTTGAGGATTGATTTTAACGCCCCCAAAGACCACTGCCGAGCGTAAGTTCAGATACTTTCCATAGGCTTCTACGTTTTCCGCAATTTGTGCGGCCAGTTCTCGAGTCGGTGTGAGCACGAGAGCACGGGCTTGATTTGGTTTTGCGAGCGATCCTTTTGACAGCTTGTGCAGCAGTGGCAATGTAAATCCTGCTGTCTTACCCGTTCCTGTTTGCGCAGCGGCCATCACATCGTGCCCTTTAAGCACGGCTGGTATCGCTTCTGCCTGTATGGGCGAAGGGGTGGTGTACCCCTTGTCACTAACGGCTCTAAGTAAAGGATCTGATAAACCTAGCGTAGAAAAACTCATAGTGTCTCTTTTGGTTGTTGTGCTGTTGGGTATGAGGCTAAAACTGTGATGCGCACCGCTCTAAGGTGGCGACGTATGGATAAGTGTCTTACTAAAGCCGCTTGGCTTTAAAAACGATCATGACCACCTTGGTAGTTGAGGAGCCGGTATCTTTCTCTCAGCAGATTTTTCAAAACGGAAGAGTTACCGAAGGGCTTAGATCGCTTTAAAAAACGTCGGAATAATTAGAGCGTCCTTGTGTGGCGCGACGAGTATAAGCTAAATAGGATGTTTTGCGTGATTTGAATGATGCAGGGATAAAACTGAAGCACGCGACCTTACGCCCACACTGTGTCACCGATCTTAGGTTCGGTGCCTCCTAGCATTGCTGAAAGGACAATCGACGCTGAGAAGGCGGGTTGTGCAGGGGCTAACTCTCGTTGGCGTGCAATCACTCTCGAGTTTTCTTTAGACCGATCTTTAAGTACCAGACCTGAGGCGCATTTTCAGAGCTGCGATGGTAAATTGGCCATTGTCATCGGTATTGCAGTGGACTCTTAATGAAGGACCAATTGATCTTAGGGAATTATTTAGGGCAAATATCTCCTTTGAAGCAATTCCTTTGCAGACCCATTTATGGGTTTTTACTCACGACGGTGATTACCGCTTTACCGGCAGGTGCTGAGGACTACCGGTATCACGTGGGTGATATTACGCGTGCACAGCTGTTTGAGGCTTACCCCATTTTTCAGGCTCAGTACGATGATTATGAGGTCGGTGACATCTCATCTGAAATGGTGGCGAAGCTCCGCATCGAGGTCTTATTTGCGACCTGGTGTCATGACAGTGAGCGAGAAGTACCGCGGCTATTAAAGATTCTAGAGACAGCAGGCGTTGAGTCTAGCGCAGTGGAGCTGGTAGCACTCGACTTTAACAAAACCGAGCCAAAGGGGAGGGCGGTAAGCAAGGACTTACAATACACGCCAACCTTTATTTTTTCGGTACGTGATGAGGAGATAGGAAGGATCGTCGAGCGACCTGTCGGAACACTCGAGGCTGCCATTGGGAGCATTATGAGTCAGCTGAGGTGAGTTCTCCGAAGTGGGGGACTGATGCCCCTACGGGCAGCAAAACGCCCCACGGGTCATAAAATCACTCAATATGAAATGTGTAAAGCTTAGCCGCCGCAGTCAGCAAGCTGAGTGACAAGCGGCTAGTGTCTATGTTCGTCTACAACCAAGCGAAACGATCTTTTTGTCTGGCTAGTAGCGTTTCGTATTTAATCTGTTGATCGCATTCCTCATGCCGTTCAGTCGAATATCCTGCTGATTGAACTTGCTGTTACCGTGCTGCAGATTCATTCTTGGGAGTTCGGCAGACAGCTATTGCGAGCCCAGGGCCTTTGACACCTCAGCTGATGCAACGGTCATTGAGTCGTCTTTTAGCCCACAATCGTCTGATAGGAAATCTAGCATCGACTCATAAAGGCTGATTTTATGTCGGTAAAAAAGCGTGTTCGAGAAGTGGTCAGCGCCTTCTAAAATAAGCTTGTCGTAATCGACATTGGCTTTATCCAGCGCGGCAATATACTTGTCAAAATGCTCGGGTGGCACCCGTTGGTCGTTATCGCCGTGGACAATCAGCATGGGTACGTTTACTTTCTCGACCTCTTTGATAGGCGACACTGCACCGTCCCAAGTCGTGAGCTGCTCAATCTTCGACGCGCCCCTAATGCGGTAACGATAGTAATCCATTTGCATATCAGGGTCGGTCACAGCGGCGCCCGCAATCACACACTGATAGATCTGGTCTTCGCGCGACGCTGCTATTAACGCCGCATAGCCACCGTAGGACCAACCAAACATTGCAACTTTATCGGCATCAACCCGACCTTGGTTCACGAGATAGAGCGCACCATCGTCTTTATCGTCTTGCATGGCACGACCTGCCTCGGAGCCATCAATAAAGGCGCTCTTATAAAACTCGAGTCCGTACTTTTTAGACCCTCGATACTGAGGTTGAAGGACCATGTAGCCGTTGTTTGCGAGCATCTGTGGCCACTCCGCAAAGCGGTCCACCGTCTCGGAGACATAAGGTCCGCCATGTGGCATCACAATAAGAGGGAAGGGCCCATCACCGTTGGGGACTGTGAGGTAACCTCCAATGTCGCGCCCATCGCGGGCTTTGTAGGTAATGTACTCAACATCGGCCAGCTGATCGTACTCAAGATAGGGCTTGCGTCCACTGATTTTTGACACTTTGCCATTTCTAATGAGGTAATAAGTGCCGGGATCACGAGGTGACGAATTAGCAACGATGAGCGTATTTCCATCTTTCGAGCGGCCCGTAACGCTGATCTGATCGGCGTTAGGAATGATACTTTCTAGTTGCCGATAAAGCGCTTCTTCGGTTGGGTCAAAGAACTCGCGATGGCATTTGTCCTTACACCACCGAACACCGGCGATATCGTCACCGTTTGACAAGTTATTGCTGTGGCTGAAGGGTTGCCCTGAGTCCACGTCATTGCGGCGGTAGAGTACTTCTGAGAATTTCTTGTTCTTTGCGTCAAATGACCATAGCCCTGACTTATCGTAGCCATTGTGCGCGATCACTAAGAAATGATTGTCAGCGACTGGATCAGGCGATACGGGGTAAAACGTCTCGAAGCTATCTCTGTGCAGCCTGTACATTTCCTCCCAGTCTTTCGTGCCTTTGGGGCGCCAGTGGTAGGTGTATTCTTCAGTTCTGATATCAAAACCAAACGCGTGCGTGGCATTGCCATCTTGGTCAAATTGAATATTTCCAAGCGCTATTTTACCGCGCATCAGCAGCTTTTTACGGTTTCGTTTGAGGTCGTACTCGTAATAAGCACGGGGTCGAATAGTAGCCCCACCCGATTGCATACCATCGGGTACACCTTCTTGTACGGAGATTAAGATTTTATTCTTTTTGTCTGGGAGTAAGCCCTCGACACTGAAGTAGTCTTGTCTTATGCGACCGATTGGCTTTTTCGCAGAACCGTCGTATTTAACGTTTTGGTAGTCGTAAACGCCTTGGTTAAAGCCTTTAATTTGATCCCTTGTTTGCTGGCGAGCGGTAAACAAAAAGACATCATCATCAATCCATCGAATGCCGGGCATTATCTCCATTGGACTTGAATCAATGCGAATAGGATCTTTATCCATGTTGTCCGCGTCGTAGAGCTCAATAATGGGGTTGCCACCGCGCTCTAGAATACGCGTCAGTGCGAACTGAGAGCCATCAGGAGAGAGCGAAACGCCGGTCACTGCATCACGTCGAGCCCAGTAATCAAGTGGGTAAGGGTCAGCGGCGATCTCGCCAGCAACGAGGCTCAACAAGAGAGACGCGGCAATGATTCGTAACATGGTCAACCTCCAATATTTCACGCCTAGTATCGTAAACTAATTTCGGCAAAAAAAAAGCGCACCGGAGTGCGCTTTTGTGCTTTCAAGGCGTGTTTAGAAGCCGATATCAAAGTTGTAAGACGCGTTAACGAAGAACGATCGTCCCATCAGGTCGTAGCCGTAACCGATAGCGCGTGACTTAACACCTGTAATTTCGCTTGGATCTGCGAGTGGGGGAGCCTTGTCCTCAAGGTTCCGAACACCCATGCCGACGCTCCAGTTGTCCTCGTTATAGAACACTGAGACGCTGTGGATCATGTAGCTATCCGCTTCGGCATAGTCACGGCACAGCTCGTCATTGGGTGGTCCCAAGCAAGTATCTGATGCAGTAAAGGCATCAGAGAAGGCATCAACCGCATCGGCGTCTTGACCAACAGCACCGAGGTAACGTGCTTGCCAGTTGAAGCGCCACTTATCCCACGCCAGAACGACGCCTGTTTGCGCGCGCCACTCAGAGAAGCCCCATTCGCCTTCGTATGACTCATAGTCAACGGTGCCGTCAGGGTTAGTGAACGTGAGTGAACGCTCCAAGTTGCGGTTAGCGACTAAACTGACCTGAAGGTCAATCGGGACACCAAGATTCAACGTGTCACGGAACGTCAGGTTGTAGTCGATACCACGCGCACGCTCTAAGTCTCGGTTAAGGAATCCAAGGTCCATGAGCTGAATTCGTGGGTCTGTGGGGTCCGAGAAGTCGCGTTGAATACGATCACAGAATACGCTGCTGCCAGTACCTGCTTCGTCGTAGTAACAGTCAGAAATAATGTAGCCCGTTGATGGCTCGATGACTGTGTTTTCAACTTTTACCGAGTAGTAAGTCATGCCGATCGCAAGATCAAACTTGTTGCTGAAGTCTTGCTCGTAGGCAAATCCATACGAGAACGACTCTGACTCTTCTGGGTCCAGAGTCAGGCTTCCACCTGTCTGAACTTCGGTGCTGAAGGTGTTGAAGCCGGCGTTGTTAGCAAGCGTTGGATCAACGCCCGTTGCTAAACAGTTGGCTAAGACTTCAGGATCTCGCTGATCACGCTCGGCAATATAGGCACCTTCATTAGCATCACCTAGACCACCAAGTGCAGATTCAGGGATGTAACACGGGTCAGAAACGTTTGTGAATCCCGTTGCGCCCAAGAGGAACAATTCGCGGTTGTTAGGCGCGCGGAAAGCGGTACCCCAGGTTGCGCGTAACAGGAAGGGTTCAGTCGGGCGATAGCCAACCTTGACCGACGCTGTCTCATTTTCACCGTAGAATTCATGGTCGGTAATTCGACCGGATAAATTCATAGTCAGTTCTTTCAGCAAAGGCTTGTCGGCGATCAGAGGGAGCTGAACTTCAGCAAAAACCTCTGAAATATCGACTTCACCAAAGGCGCCTTTATCTGAGAAGAAGCCCCAGAACAAGCCGTCGCGAGCAACGTCGTCAGGATTGGACTGAATGTCATCGATACGGTGTTCGAAACCAATCGCGAGCTGCGCCATTTCACCGCCAGGCATTTCGAAGATATCGCCATCGAGGACCAAGCTGAACAGGGTTTGCTCGTAGACAGTGTTGAAATCACGCGAGTCGAATAAGTAATCACGCTCTGCTTGCGTTGCAAAGTCACCGACGACCGTACCTACTGGGTAGAGCGAGGGTGCGTACATATTCACTGGCACACAGCCGGCAGTATCAGCTGCTAATGTGGCGCCGAGGTTGTTCTCGCAAGGCGTATTGGTTGACGAGTAGTCGCCCAACGCAAGCTCAAGTCGGTCTTCTCGGATGCCTAAACGTGATGCATCACCCTCTGACCGACTGTAAGAGACCGAGATGTCACCTCTCCAGTTCCCAAGAGAACCCATATCGAGGAAGGGCAAGTCAGCTGAGGCGCCAAAGACGACTCTCATTTGCTCCATTTCGGTAGAGACATTGTTTCTGTCGCCTCTTACTGAGACCACTGGTCGAGTCTGCACTGCACCGATAGGGCCACTAAGCAGGCCAAAGGTTGCTGGACTACAGAAAGCGGCCGGAACGCCAAAGCAGTTTGCGAGGTCCAGGTAGTAGTTGGCAAAGTTCTGAACAATGCTTGGGTTGGTGAAGTATGCATCCTGCGCCAGACCGCAATCCACGCCATTTTCAGCGTCTGGGTTGCACAGGTTATAAGGGTTCAGTGCAGGTACAAATGGGAACAACTGACCTTCACGCCCTTGCTGGTCGTACTCCTGCATGTTGTACATCGCCTCGAAGTAAGGCGTGATGTTCATGTCGCCGTCCAAGGTCATTTCCCCGTACGCCATCATGTTCAAGTACTTCTGAGGTGCGATCAGATCGGCAGCAAGGTCCCGTGGGGAGCCGTTGAGGTTGTAGTCGTTGAAGTTGATGTCTCCAATTCCGTCACCGTTACCGTCTGCGGCCAGTCCCGTGTAGGGGTCGCCTGACTCACTAAAGTTACCCCAGCCACCGTTTGAGGTCCCGGGCGTGTAGTAAATAGAGCCCGCGGTAGGAACGATTGTTCGTCCTGCTAGGGAAAGAGAAGAGCACTGACCCACGTCGGGATAGCCGATGTTTTGGTAGTACTGATCCTGTCGGCGAATTTCACCGCTCTGCGTGATCTCAACGTTACCCGTACACTCGTTAGTCCATGGACGGTCTGCGTATCGCGTACGGTCGATGTCAGTGTACTCGACACCAATACCGAACGAGCTCTTGTCGGTATTAAAGCCCCAAGCCGCACCGATAGTGGCGTTGTCGCCACCTGCTCGATCGTACTGTCCTGAGAATACTTCAAGCTGCAGACCATCGAAGTCTTTCTTGGTGATGATGTTAGTAGCGCCTGCAATTGCGTCTGAACCGTAAATTGACGACGCCGCGTCAAGCAGGTTCTCATAACGCTGAATCATCAGTCTGGGTACCAGGTTGACGCTGGGTGAGGAGGGGGCACCCTCAACACCACTAGGAGAGAGCCGTCGGCCGTTCATCAGCAGTAGCGTTCTGTTTGCACCTAAACCACGCAAACTCACTGTGCTTGAACCTGGACCGTTATCCAAAACGAAGCCGTTAAACGACAGATCGATCTGCTGACCACCGGCGTTCGTCGAGTTCTGTAGAATTTCATCGGCGTTAATCAGGCCGACTTCTCTTTGGAATTCCGCGTCAATAATTTGTAACGGCGAAATGCTGGTGTAGGTCGAGCTTCGCAGACGCGAACCTGTGACTACTATCTCTTCAACGGGGCCGAGGTTGGCTTCAGCGCTTTCCTCAGCTACCGCTTCTATGGTCGTCGACTCTAACGCTTCTTCTTGGGCCAAGACTGTCTGGGCTGACAGCATGGTTCCCAACAATGTTAGGGCCGCTAAGGGCTTCAATTTGAACATCGTGGCTCATCTCCTATTTTTGTTGTGGCAAGGTCTGCCGACATTATTGCGCCGGTCATACTTTGACCCAGTGTCTGTGTAGCAAAAGACGGTGTAAATTGAAACCCAATAAGGTTTTTTTTTGGTTTATTTCCGGAATTAAACCAAATATTTTAACACGCTCAGCTTGAGGCCAACTTTACGAAAGCTCGGGCATTATTGTTTTTGCGAACGACGGCGAAATGCCCTCTGAGCAATTTCTTAAATATGCGCTAAGACTGACGGAGTATGAGTGGCACAGCCTGGTGGTGTAATGGCGTTGTATCGGCGAGTGACGCGGCTGTTATCTGGCGTGACTCGACAACCGTGGTCGTCACGCTCGATCACCGTATCAATACCGAAAACGCATTCTGTGACGACTGGGTAAGGGGGTGTATCAGCGCTTAGGGTCTGGACGCTCGATTTTGCGTTTAGATATTATCGAAGGTGTTGGTCGAAGTACGCCACGACACCGTCGAGAGCGGCGCGAGTCGGGTGTCCAGCCTCATCGACAAAATCCAGGGTCAGGACCGAATGTCCCTTACCGGGTAGAGTGATTTCCTGGACTCGCGTCGCTCCGTCATGATTGAACGCTCGTTTGATGCACTCTGACTTTGCCCCGGTACACAGCGGGTCGCCCTCAAACCGTAAAATCTGCATGGGGCCTTTGGTATCCAGTGCGGCACGACTGTGCTCCACCGCCTCGGGCGTCATGTGTAATGCACCTTGCGTAAAAAAGGGCATGGCGGGTTGAGAGGCAACGGCGGCAAGGACACTGTCGTCTCCAATCAGGCTGATCGCAAAGTTACCAGTCAAGCACATGCCAATAACGCCCACCCCCGCGCATTTACGCTCATCTCGCACCTCTCGGCAGAGCGCTCTTAGCCAGTCGACAATAGGGCTTGATCGGTCACTGGCAAGCAAGCGAAATTCTTTCCTGAGACACATGACTCGCACGAGATTGCCCGCAATCGAGGTCTTTCCAACGGGACCAAAAAGATGGGGTAAGATAACTTCAAAGCCCGCGCAAATGAGTCGATCCGCCAGAGCCAAGGTTTCTTGGCCAATGCCGGGAAGCTCTTGAATGAGCACAACCGGCGCACCGGATCCGCGTCGAAAGACGGTATGACAAATGTCGTGGCCCTCTGAGGTTGTGGCCGTAAAGGTCTCTTTTTCAAATGCCGAGATTTGGGGTAGTGAGGAGGTCATAGCGTCTCTTGGAGGGCGGCACGCGTTAGTGATTCGCCCCGAGGCCGTTTAACGCGGTAACGCGCTGTTTTCATCGTCACAGAATCCACGCTGTGCGTATTCGACAGCGCGAATCACTGACCATAAGAGCCGTCGTCGCCGGCCATTAAGCCCGAACAATCACCTTCATTTTTGTGTAGCCCTTGACGAAGCTTGAAATATTTCGCGAAGGCTCACCCACTACTTCCACGCGAGAGAATCGCTTTAACATTTCGTCCCATAAGATTTGCAGTTGAAGCTCTGCGAGTCGATTACCGAAGCAACGGTGGATGCCGAACCCAAACGACACATGGTTGCGCGCGTTTGAACGCTCGAAGTCCAGGACATTCGGATTGTCAAACTTGCGCTCGTCTCGGTTGCCCGAGACATACCACATGGCAACCTTGTCCCCTTTTTTAATGGTCTTACCGTGCATTTCGACGTCTTCAAGCGCCGTGCGCCGCATGTAGGCAAGAGGGGTCTGCCAGCGGATTATTTCAGCCACTGTATTAGGGATTAGATCGCGGTTCGCCCTTACTTTTTCCCACTGCTCTGGGAACAAGTGTGACCCGTAAATCGATGCCGACATCGAGTTTCGTGTTGTGTCGTTGCCGCCCACAATGAGGAGAATCAGGTTACCAAGATACTCGGTCGCATCCATGTCGCTTGTGTTTTCACCGTTGGCCAACATGGTAATAAGGTCGTGTCCACTACCACCCTTGCGTTGGTGCCAGAGGCCCATAAAATATTCGACACACTCTGTGAGTTCAGCCCGTCTTTGTTCTTCGCTCTCGACAATGCCGGTCTCGGGGCCGGCAGTCGCGACGTCCGACCAACGCGTGAGCTTGCGGCGATCCTCGAGAGGAAAATCGAACAGGGTGGCGAGCATCATGGTGGTGAGCTCAATAGAAACCGTGTCGACCCAATCGAACTCTTCGTCAATGGGGACTGAATCAAGCACGTATTGGGTTCTTTCTCGAATCAGTTCGGACATTTTGGACAAACTGGGTGAGGCCACAATGGGGGCGACGGTTTGCCTCTGAACTGCGTGTTTAGGCTGATCCATGGCGATGAACATGGGCAGCGGAAAATCTTCCGCTGGATTTGGAAGTACGATCGCCGGTTCAGAAGAGAATCGTTTGTGATCAGTATCGATCGCCATAATGTCTTCATGACGCGTCACCGACCAATAGCTGCCAATGGGCTCTATGTCGTCTGGCCGCTCTGGGGACATCCAACCTTCTTTACAGAAGTGCAGGGGGTCCTCATTTCTGAGGCGCTCAAAAATAGCCCACATCTCTTGTGTGGGCCAGCGCAATGGGTTTGATGGATCCAGGTCCGCCAGCGGCGTGCTGTAGGCGTAATCGTGACCGGGCAATTTAGCCGTTTTAATCGCTTGATTCATGGGTATCTCCTGACCGCGCTTTGAGTGCGTTAGATCTCTCAAAGCACGTTTTTTATAATTTTCTATCGTGTCGTCGTCGCAATCAACAATAGGCGATAGTGCGCGACAGTCAACCTTTTGATAGAGAAATTAAGAGCGGTTCGCTCGTCAGCTTTCAGTGCAGACGAGCGTATCGATCACTACGTCAACGGTTACTGTCAGATGATCAATGCGCTCAAGGTTGCTCTGGCCCTGCATCGAGGTTTTGAACATATGAGGGGTCATTAGCAGCAGGTCTTTAAGCGATTGGTGTTCAAGCTCAACGTTGAAGGCCAGTTGTTCGCTTGACAATGTATGGAGTGAGGACGGGTACCTGTCTGCGTTCGCCATTTGGTGAACTTGTGGGTAAATCAACCTGCGAAGCTCAATCAGGTGTTGTGGCGCAGGCGTTACTCGAATGAGTCGCCCACCCGGCGCAAGTATGCGCTCAAATGAGGCATAGTCAGGGAAGCCGAACATCTCGAGTACAACATCGACGCTTGAATCGACGAGTGGAATATTTTTATTGCTCGCGACCATCCACGTGCCATGGCACCGCCGAGCAGCGCGTTGTACGGCCCATTTTGAAATATCAAAACCGATGATATTTAGCGGGCCTCGGTGGTGCTCACTGAGATAGTGCAGGTAGTATCCTTCGCCGCACCCCGCGTCTAAAACTGTTACTGGCGACTTTGCAGCTGGCGACTGTGCAGCCGGCAACTTTGCGGCTTGCGACACACTGTGCATCACGGATTTGGCAATCGGCTCATAGAAACCCGCCGACAAAAACGACTGTCTAGCCGACACCATGTCCTTGGAGTCACCCGGATTCAGAGAGCGTTTGTGCTGAACACTGAGTAAATTGGCATATCCCTGCTTGCCAATGTCATACCGGTGGCCGTTCGAACAGATGAGCGAGCCGTCCTCCAGTACTAATGGCATTGCATCCAATGGGCAACGCAAAGCCGGATGGGTTAGAAACGCCATATTAAGTCAGGATCCTCGCAGTGCCTTAAGTACGCTGCCATGGCCGGTATGAGGTGTCGCTCAGTGCGAGCACGCCTAAGCGCACTGCCATCGAGTGTCATGACGGACTCAGCTGACCTGTTGCACTTCGAAGAATATTGACGCCGCAAAGTGAGGCAACGATCAGTGAAATGCCAATGAGTGCCTCGGCCATGCTGACGCCAAAGGCTATTTCGGGCGTGTAAGAGCAGATGTTTCTAACTTCAAAGAGTGACGGAAACCAGCGATCGACCGCAAACCAGTCGGGCATGCCTAGGGAGAATTCACAGCTGCCATCACCTCGAAAGTTTTCGATTTCGTATAGGTAGAACGAACGCTCACCAAGACCTACCGCACAGAGTAGCAGCGCGGCGTTTCCAGCGGTATAGAGTCCTCGCGCATGCGGTAGTAAAGACATCAGCAAACCCACGAGTGCAATGGCCACGACCCATAAGCGCGTCTGAATACAGACTTGGCAGGGTTCTTCACTGAGTGCGTACTGCCAGTAAAGCGCGGCGACAAAAAGGCTCGTACCTAACAGGGCCACACCCCACCAAAAGCCCTTGCTCTCAAGGAATGCGGTCAGACGATTAAGGTGGCGCATTGTGTTTTCCCCAACAAGACCTCAATACATTATCGCAAGCGTTTGGCGACGCCCATCATCGCGCTGGCTGCCGACTGCCCTGCCTCCTTCAGCGACAAGTTTTTCGCCAACTGCTCAAGCTTTCGCGCGGCTCGCCAATTGGACTCGCCTGCATCGAAGGTTTTCGAAACGCTCTTGAGCAGTTGCGATGCATCAGCAATGGTGTCAACGGATTCAGGTGTCTTGCGCGCCATTTGATCAAGGAGTGCTAATGCCACCGTCGGATGGTCCGGCCATTCGACTGGAAATTGCTGCTGTGGATTGAATACGCCGTTGACGTCGGCAAGGCCTGCCGCCGCAATCTCGTTAGCGGTGATGTGTTCGCTGGCATCCAGCGATAGGACATCAAGGCCGCGAATAATTTCTGTGCCGTAAATATGGTTACCGTACCAGTAGGTTGACCAGAATCCGCCCGTGACGAGCTCTTCGTCATCAATGGGGCCGCGATCGAAATAGGCAATTTCCATCGGATTTGTGGAGTCCGTAAAGTCGATGACTGAAATACCACCTTGGTACCATGCCTGTACGAAAATATCGCGCCCTGGAACTGGTACGATCGACCCGTTATGCGCCACACAGTTTTCAAATTCACGCTGTGGTGCCGGCATTTTAAAGTGACTTCGGTGCTCGAGTTTGCCTTCGACGATGTCATAAATGGCATCGGCACCCCAGTTGAGTGGGTCGAATGCGCGGCATCGCGCTCGACCGCCGCCGCCCCATTCGTCAGTGAAGACGATCTTAGTGCCGTCATTATTAAACGTGGCTGAGTGCCAGTAGGCGAAGCCAGGGTCCGCGACGGCATCAATACGCTGAGGGTCCAGTGGATCAGTAATATCAAATAGAATTCCGTTGCCTGAGCACGCGCCCGCTGCAATGTTCTTGGACGGAAACACGGTGATGTCGTGGCACTGGTCTGTCGGACGCGTCTCTTGGGTCTCATCGCCGTGGTCGCCGCCACGCCATAAACCCGCTAGCGCTCCAGTTTCTTCATCTGCAAAAACGGTTGGGCTGTGCACGATCCGTGCAGAGGCCGGGTCGTCGACGGGAATCTCGATCACATCAATTCTGAAGAGCGCTGTTCTTGGGTCGCCGGGGGAGTCGTCAAAGCAGGTTTCCATTTCATCGCGGTCACGAATACTCGACGTGCCTGAGTTATAGACCACGATTTTTCCATCGTCCCCCGGACCCGAGACCACCGAGTGGGTGTGCGATCCTCGGCAGGTTTGAACAGCACCGACTTGAACGGGACTCTCTAAATCGCTGATATCGAAAATGCGCAGTCCGCGGAAGCGTTCGTCACTCACGTCCTCTGAAATTCCCTGAAGACCGCAGTCCAAGCGGCCACGGGTTTCTTGTGCTGACATGATGAGTAAGTTTCCGACAATACTCACATCTCCCTGGCCTCCGGGGCAGACAACGGAACTCAAGAGTTCAGGGATACCATTGTCCTGAAGGTCATAAACGTTGAAGCCGTGATAGCTTCCCGCGACCAGTGTATTGCCTGCAAAGGCCATGTCGGTGTTGGAGAAGCTCAGCAGTGGTGATCGCTTTCGCTTGCCGCCTTCAATAGGCGATTTCTTCTTGTCTTGTGCCTCGTCGCTCTCTTCTTTTTCAGGAGCTGCCTTCGCCAGCTCCCCCGGGTTATTCGGGTCGACAAACCCTGCAGGCTTACTGAGCGAGGCTACGAGTGTCATATTTTTGATGGCGATTCCTGCGTCCGTGAGACCCGCTTTTAAATTGGCGCGCGGGTCGTCAGAAAGGGTCACAAGTAAAGCGTTCATTCGTTCGATTTCGACCATTTGGTCGTTCTTGATGTCACCGACAAAGTCATAAAGTAACGGATCGTAGGCTGAGCCCGGCTGATCGAGTAGGTCCTTGACCATGTCGACCGCGCCTTCGTGGTGACGGATCATGAGCGAGAGGAACTGCCGATCGAAGTTGACTGACTCTGCGCCAGCAAGTTCAGTCATCTGCGCGTCACTCGCCATCCCCATGTCCATCTTATGGTGGGCACTCAGCATGTGGTGGGCGTGGGCCATCGGCGCCTCACCCCGGTCGGTTAGCCAGCTTTGCATGAAGTCAATTTCGTCACTTTGCGATGATTTTATTCGACCAGCAATGTCGACCAGTTCCGGACGATTGGTACGTACCTCCACCAGCTGCGCCATTTCGAGCGCTTGAGCGTGGTGTGGAATCATCATTTGCATGAAGTGCGTGTCAGCCGGGGAGTAGCTGGTGTCGGTGATTCGAACCGCCTCCTCAGCTGATAAGACCTGACCCGTCTCTCCGGGTGCGCCGGGCTGAACAATGGGCGCGCTTGATACGCTAGTGACGCACAGAGCACTTGCGAGTGTTAAGACGAGGGTCAATGCATTAGGTTGAAATTGAAGCATGATCAAAATTCTCCGGTCCACAGAGGTTAACTTGAGCGTTGGACAAGACTTACCAGTCCTCGCTCAAAGCGCGTTCAAAGAATGTAGCGTAATTTACGAGCCTTAACATATCTCAAAGTACGCAGTGATTGAACGCACGAAGGCATCTAATTGCGAGGTCTTAGCTGGGACTGTGCCCGCTGTGTTTAAACCGCGCAGGGCTTGCCGAGGTATCGGACATTGATCACGCCCTCAACTGCGCGAATTTGATCGAGCACCAGAGCACTCGGTGCGGTATTTAAATCAATTAGGTTATAAGCGATGTCCCCACGACTTTTGTTAAGAAGGTCAGCAACATTTAGATTTGCATCGCCCAGAACATTTAAGATGTGGCTGAGGGTTCCGGGGGCGTTACGGTTGGTGACTGTGAGCCTCGAGTCCGTGGTTCGCTCCAGTTCAATCGAAGGGAAATTAACGGCGTTTTTAATATTGCCGTGATCTAAAAAAGCTTTGATCTGATCTGCAGCCATAATGGCGCAATTTTCTTCAGCCTCGGCTGTACTGGCCCCAATATGTGGCATTAAAATCGTATCTTGTCTGTTACGCAGCAGCGGGTGTGGAAAGTCGGTCACGTAGGTGCGAAGGGTGCTTTGCTCGAGCGCATCCACAACGGCCGATGTATCGACAATTTGCTCCCTCGCAAAATTGAGGAGACAGGCGTCATCTTTGAAGTAAGACAGTGTATCGGCGTTGATAATACCTCGGGTGCTCTCAAGCACTGGAATATGTAACGAGACATAGTCTGACTGTGAAAAAAGCGACTGCATGTTATCCATTTTCCGAACGGAGCTGGGCAGTCTCCAGGCCGACTCGATGGATATTGCTGGATCATAGCCCACAACGTCCATGCCAAGGTCAAGCCCCAGTCGAGCGATGAGACTGCCAATGGCTCCAAGGCCTAAGACGCCGAGCGTCTTGCCCTGCAGCTCTGACCCAGCAAACTGCTTCTTTTTCGCCTCCATCAATGGGCCCATGTCTTCGGCACTGAGCGAAGGTGCGAGTTCGTTGATGAAGCGCATACCGCCTACGATATCTCTAGAGGCTAACAACATACCGGCAGCCACGAGCTCTTTGACTGCATTAGCATTGGCACCGGGCGTGTTAAAAACGACTACACCACGATCTGTGCAGGCATCGATGGGTATGTTGTTAACACCGGCCCCGGCTCTCGCAATGGCCGTGACTGATGGACCGATGTCTGACGTTGAAAGCTTGTAGCTTCTCAGCAAAATGGCGTCTGGAGCCCCCGTCTCACTGCTCACCTCAAAACAATTTCGGCTGAGTCGATCAAGCCCTTTGGATGAAATTGCGTTGTAAGTTCGAACTTTGTACATGTCTCTCCCGTTTTAATGCTGATTCCTGAGTGCTGCGCGTGAATTTGGCGCATTGACGCCATCACTCACGCGCGGTTTGCAGTGAGCTATTTACTTTCTTTTATTAAAGACGTTACCGACCAAAAAAAAGGGGAGCCATGCTCCCCTTCCTAAAATCCTGACAGCGCTGAATTACAGTAAGGGCGCAATCACTAGACTAACGATCGCCATTACATTGATCAAAATGTTCATAGAGGGGCCCGACGTGTCCTTGAAGGGGTCGCCGACAGTATCGCCTACAACAACGGCCGAGTGCGTGTCTGAACCCTTGCCACCAAGATTTCCTTTCTCGACGTACTTCTTCGCATTGTCCCAAGCACCGCCCGCGTTCGCCATCATCAAGGCCATCAAAACGCAACCCAGCAAGGCTCCTGCCAACATACCGCCCAAGGCCGCAGCGCCCAGCAAGAAGCCAACCGCCACGGGTGCCGCTACTGCGATGACGCCGGGCAGAACCATACGCTTAAGTGCTGCAGTCGTCGCGATATCAACACAACGCTCGGTATCGGGGTCAGCCGTGCCCTCAAGAAGTCCGGGTATTTCTCTGAACTGACGTCGGATCTCGTTGATCATGTCAAACGCAGCCTCGCCGACCGCCGTCATGGTAATAGCGGCAATCAGGAAGGGAATCGTTCCACCGATGAACATACCCACGAGTACGATTGGATCTGACAACTCGAGCGAAAATCCAGGGTTGTTGGAGGACACCGTTTCAACAAAAGCGGCGATGATAGCCAGCGCAGCCAAAGCCGCAGCGCCAATCGCAAAGCCTTTACCGATCGCGGCTGTGGTATTTCCAACCTCATCAAGTCCGTCTGTGATTTTGCGTGTTTCTTCGCCCATGCCTGCCATTTCAGCAATACCACCAGCGTTATCGGCGACAGGGCCGTAAGCGTCGATCGCCATAGTAATGCCGACAGTCGCCAGCATACCAACAGCGGCGATACCCACACCGTAAAGTCCGGCGAGTTCAGTGGACACGAAAATGATTGCCGCCAGAACAAATACAGGCAATACGACCGACTGCATACCCACCGCAAGACCTGTGATCATGACGGTTGCAGGACCGGTTTCGCCCGAAGCCGCGATTCTTCGGACGGGCTCACCGCCTGTGTAGTATTCAGTGATCAGTCCGATCGCCACGCCACCGACTGCACCGGCGACCACGGCAAACCAAACGGAGAGATCAACGCCGAGGTGCTGGACCACGAAATAAGCCAGTAGAACGAAGATGATTGGGGCTGCAAACGTACCGTATCGAAGCGCTGTCGCTGGCGCCGCAGACGCCGCTGACTTGACGATTAATATGCCAACGACTGACGACAGCAGACCGACCGACGCTAATGCAAGTGGTAAGAACATTAAGCCAGCCTGTGACTCAATGGCCATTGTTGAGGCGATTGCCATACAAGCGATCATCGACCCGCAGTAGCTCTCGAAAATATCAGAACCCATGCCGGCAATATCGCCGACGTTGTCGCCCACGTTATCTGCAATAACTCCGGGGTTACGGGGGTCGTCTTCAGGAATACCTGCTTCAATCTTGCCAACCAAATCGGCGCCAACGTCTGCACTCTTCGTAAAGATTCCGCCACCAACACGGGAGAATAAGGCAACAACCGAGGCGCCCATTCCAAATCCGTGAATCGCGTGAGCCGTTTTAGGATCACCACCGAAGTAGAAATAGAGGCTTCCGAGTCCAATGAGACCCAGTGACGCAACGCATAGCCCCATAATGGAACCGCCGTAAAACGCCACTGACAGCGCACTCGCTGCCCCTTCTGTGTTTGCAGCGATGGCTGTTCGAACGTTTGCCTTTGTCGCCGCGTACATCCCAAGCCATCCCGCGAGCGCCGAAGATGATGCACCGACGACAAACGACAACGCTGTGTCGTTTCCAAGGTCTGACAACAAAATAAGGCCCAGTAATACAACCGCAAAACCCGCAAGGTAGGTGTACTCTCGCTTCATGAACACCATCGCACCCAAGTGGATTTGTTCACCGATCTTCTGCACCTTGCCGTCAGGCACCTCGCGACGAGACATCACCGTGTAAATAAAGAATGCGATCGCTAGACCGACAATTCCTAGTAAAGGCGGTGCTGAATACAGTTGTTCAAGCATTTCGTAGTTCTCCAGAGTTGAAAAAGTAGCGCGAGTGCTGTGCGTGCGGAAAAAATTAGGGGCGGATTATCAGGTAAGCTACGATATTGGGTCAAGTGGTTTGCAAAACCGGTCAGCGCAGTAAACACCACACTCTACAAAGGCCTCATTCGCGAGCAATGGTTTCAGGGGGTGGGTATTTTCGATCGGGTCTGGCTCGATATCGCATATCACTCGACACTGCGGCGAGTCTGGCCGTATTTAAGTTACGTATTTACGGTACGATTTTACTAATCACTATTTGATGTTTCTTATCGCAAGGACTTTTGTGCTCATTCGAAATGCTAGAAAAGAGGATGCGGCGCAGATTTCAGCGCTCAATGACGTGTTTGTGGCAGTGACCAGTCCGATGGACGAGGCCCGATTTCTGCATTTGCTGGCGTTAAGTGCGTATTGCCTCGTCGCCGAAGTTGAGTCGGCTGTCGTTGGGTTCGTGATCGCCATGCGTAGCGGGGTGCCTTATGACAACGACAACTACCGTTGGTTTGACACGCGCTTGAGTGAAATGGTCTACGTGGATCGTATCGTTCTGGCGAGTGATACCCGCAGTCAAGGAATTGGCGCTCAATTGTATGACCGCGTTGGTGAGCTTGCGCTCGCCGATGGCTGCTGTGTAATGACCGCTGAGATGGACCTGGATCCGCCCAATGCGCACTCGTTACATTTTCACGCAAAACGCGGCTTTTGCGAAAAAGGGGAGCGAATTCTCGCGGGTGGTAAAAAGGTTTCTATGCAGTCTTGTCCGCTTAAGTAGTGCGCAGCGTCCTGATCTAGTTGCTCTGCGTCGCGTACACAGCAGAACACTAACTGAGCTTTGGACTTTCAATGCGACCTTTTCTTATTTCTCTGTATTCATGCGTCATTATGCTCATTAGCTCAACCGCGTCGGCAATCGAAGAGCCGTCCTACAATGTTGTGAAGTCGTGGGATGAACCTTCTGTCGAGATTCGCGATTACGACGCGCGAATTTTGGCCGTGACGAAAATGGGACAGGGCGCTAACGCAGGGTTCGGAGTACTTGCAGGCTACATTTTTGGTGGTAATGAAACGGCGCAGGAAATTGCCATGACCGCACCGGTTCAGCGAACGATGCCGGCCCAAGCGAGTGAGGAAATGGCCTTCGTCATACCCAGTGAGTTCGCGATGGACGAGTTACCAAAACCGAATGATGACCGAGTGGCGTTTCGCGAAGAGCCCGCGTATCGAGCAGCAGCGATTCGTTTTAGCGGTTGGGTCAGTGACAAAAAAGCGGAGCAATACTGGCAAACGTTGTCCAGCTTTCTCGCATCAAAAGGGATTCAGCCACTCGGAGATCCCACATTAAATCAGTACAACCCTCCGTGGACGCCGCCTTTTATGCGACGCAACGAAATTATTGTGGCGGTCGCGTACTAAACGAGCACAGTCAGTAACCTTTGGTGGGCTCGTAGACGTCGATCAAGGGCTTTCCCTCAATGAATCGCGAGAGATTGTTTGTCATGGCTTGGCCCACCAAGCGAGACATGGTTGGGGCTGCCGTATGCGACGTAACGTAGACGTTGGACTCAAGCCAGTAGGGGTGTGACTCCGGCAATGGCTCCTGATCAAAGACGTCCAGAACCGCGGCCTTCACGTGTCTCTCCTTTAGCGCACTGAGTAAGGCCTCGTCGTCGATGGCATTTCCGCGACCAATATTGACGACAATACTGCCCTCGGGGAGAGTGGAAAGACTGGCGCTGTTAATCAAGTGGGTGGTCTGGTCGGTTTTAGGAAGGACTGAAACGACGTAGTCGAGATCGTTGAAAAAATCAGGGTCACGAGCGGTATAACATTTAACAAAACCGGGTACCGAACGACCGTCCGAGTTAAGGCCTTTGCACCGAATACCAAATTGCCCTGCCGCTTGTGCAACGGCCTGTCCTATACTGCCAGTACCGAGGATTCCCATTGTCTTACCTAGAACGCCGGGTTCTGGCGAACTGTCCCATTTGGAGGCGGTGGCCCGCGTTATGACGCGACGTTCGATCGAGAGAATCCAGCCCATGACAAATTCTGACATGGCCTGTCCAAAAACGTGTTTAAGCGGTGTGACGACAACGTTAGAAGGTATCTGTGATGCGAGTGCATCGATGCCTGCCCATGTGCTTTGAATCCACTCTAATTTTGGGCAAATGACCACCCATCGGGCTGCGTCTTGAGGCGCGCCTACCAGCACGCGGACAGACTCAAAGCGGGTATCACTCGCCAGAGGCGCTTGTGGATCAAGTCGCAGCGTCACTAAACGTCCCGCAATCAACTCCATCACGTGCTTTGGCCACTCTTCATGGGGCTCTGCGATCAGCAGTATCTCGGGCTTCATTGACACATCTATGCACCGTTAACAATTGGAGCATGGTATACTTTGGTTTCGCTGGGGGCCATTCATCCAAAAGCGCAATCGCGCGCTTTTGCTTTGGCGTTTTGTTATCGATCCAGCCTTCAGTTCACCGCGTAAGGCTGTGGCATTCCCTAAAAAGCAAAGGTCTCATGGATACGATCCGCCAAGAGTGGTTCTCAAATATTCGAAACGATGTTCTGGCAGGACTCGTTGTTGCGTTGGCGCTTATTCCCGAGGCCATTGCTTTTTCAATCATTGCGGGAGTCGATCCTAAAGTCGGACTTTATGCGTCGTTTTCGATCGCAGTCATCATAGCGTTTACCGGAGGTCGTCCCGGCATGATCTCGGCGGCGACCGGTGCGATGGCACTGCTCATGGTGACGCTCGTCAAAGATCATGGCCTTCAGTACTTGTTCGCCGCCACTGTGCTCACAGGCGTTCTGCAAATCATCGCAGGATGGGTTCGTCTCGGTGAGTTGATGCGATTCGTGTCGCGCTCGGTGGTCACAGGGTTTGTCAATGCACTGGCCATCTTGATTTTTATGGCACAGCTGCCCGAACTCACCAACGTCGGTTGGGAGGTCTACGTAATGACCGCTGCGGGGCTTACTATTATTTACGGGTTACCACGACTCACAACGGCGATTCCCTCACCGCTCATTACCATCGTATTTCTGACGTTCGTGGCCATTGTCATGGATTTGGATATACGAACAGTCGGAGACATGGGGGATCTGCCCAGCAGTCTGCCGAACTTTTTCATGCCTGACGTTCCCATGACCTGGGAGACCTTAGAAATTATTTTTCCCTACTCGGCAACGCTGATGGTCGTGGGTCTCCTTGAGTCGCTGATGACGGCGACGATTGTTGATGATTTGACGGATACGCAGAGTGATAAGAATCGCGAGTGCGTGGGTCAGGGTGTTGCCAATGTGGCGACAGGCTTCATGGGTGGAATGGCCGGGTGCGCCATGATCGGACAGTCGGTTATCAACGTGAAATCGGGTGGTAGGGGACGTCTATCGACACTGGTGGCGGGCTTACTCTTGCTGGTCATGGTGGTTTTTGCAGGTGACTGGGTGAGTCAGATCCCGATGGCCGCTTTGGTGGCAGTGATGATCATGGTGTCCATTGGAACATTTAACTGGGATTCGATCAGAAACTTGAAGAGCCACCCTAAGAGTTCGAGTGTTGTGATGCTCTCTACCGTGTTTGTGACCGTTGCGACGCACGATTTAGCCCAAGGTGTTTTGACGGGCGTTCTGCTCTCTGGATTTTTCTTTGCCCAAAAAGTGGGTCGTATTTTGAGTGTCAGCTCAGTCGCATGTGACGAAGGTCGTGCGCGCAGATACACCGTTTTTGGCCAAGTCTTTTTCGCGAGCGCCGATCGATTCTCGACGGTATTTGACTATCAAGAGGTCGTGGACAAGGTCTACATTGATGTGAGTCGTGCCCATTTTTGGGACATTACTGCGGTCAGTGCACTCGATAAAATCGTCATTAAGTTTCGACGTGAGGGCACTGACGTAGAGGTTATTGGACTCAATCAGGCCAGTGCAACCCTCGTGGATAAGTTTGCCATCCACGACAAAGATGGAGCAGAAGATCTGCTCCTTGATCACTGAGGATTAGGTCATGCGCCAGCCGCGAAAAATATTGGCTTGTGTCGATCAATCGGATTACGCGACACATGTGGCTGATTATGCCGCATGGGCGGCGACTCGGTTGTCTTCGCCCTTGGAGTTGCTGCACGTAATAGATCGTCACCAGGAGATTGCTTCTGAGATCGACCGCTCCGGATCGATTGGTATGGATGCTCAAGAAAACTTATTGGAGCGTCTTTCTCAAGAAGAGGGCGAGCGAAGCCGCGCAGCACGTGATCAAGGTCGTCTCTTTCTCAATGGACTCAAGCAGCGCTGTGAAGTGCATGCGCAGGTACAAATAGACACGCGTCAGCGCTATGGGCAGCTCCTGGGTACATTACAAGAACAAGAGTCAACCGTTGCAATGTACATTTTAGGGCGACGTGGAGAGTCGGCAGTGCATACGCGGCGTGATTTAGGTCGTCACGTTGAAGCGATCTGTCGACAGATAAAGCGCCCCGTTATGACGGTATCGGACGACTTCAAGGCGCCCAAAAGCGTTCTTGTTGCCTTTGATGGTGGAAAAATGACGCGCCGAGGTATCGAACTTCTTGCTGCGTATCCCAATATGCGTGATTTACCCATTCACGTCATCATGTCAGGTAAGCGCAGTAACGAGTCTGCTCGGCAACTCGAGTGGGCGGAGCGGGTGCTGACTGACGCCTCTTTTGATGTCAACGCAACCTTTATTGCAGGCGATCCAGAGCAAGTGGTGACACGTGCCATCGCCGAGCGCGAAGCCGACCTCTTAATCATGGGTGCATACAGCCACTCGCCTTGGAGAAGTCTCCTGTTAGGAAGCCGAACCAATGACCTGCTTCGCGCGTCACAAGTGCCGACAATCACCCTGCACTTATAGGCTTGCGTGCAAATAGGGGAGTGCCCCCATTGTTCACCCGGTCTCCAAACCGATAGCCGTGGCAATCTCGCTATAGCGGACACTCTTTTGACGAAGCCCCACGCGTGCTACGGTTCGGCTTCCAGTACAGGGGATTACAATGCGTTTACTCACTTTATGGGCACTCTTACTTGTCTGTTCACCATCCTTTGCCATCGAGTCACTCGAGGCGTCCCCAGAGCCGTTGTCAGTGTTGGACCGCAGCGAATTTCTTCCCGGATTTTTACCGCTCTACTGGGATAAAGACGAGGGACAGCTGTTCGCTGATATTCAGGAAATCACGGAGCCTTTAATCTATTACAACGGACTGTCCCATGGCGTGGGCTCAAATGATTTGGGACTTGATCGCGGTCGGTTGGGCGAGACCTATCTGGTCGAATTTGAGCGCGTCGGTCAGAAGGTCTTTCTGACCGCTATTAACACCAAATACGTGGCTCGGTCTGAAAACTTGGCGGAGCGTCGTGCCGTAGAGGAGGCCTTTGCTAAATCGATCATTTGGGGTTTCGAGGTCGTGGAAGCGACCGATGAGCACGTGTTTATTGACCTTACCGACTTTGCGTTAAGTGATGCGACCGGATTGTCTGAGCACCTGGCGGCGAGAGGAGAGGGATCTTATGCGATCGATGCGTCGCGATCAGCGATCTACAAAGCTAAAACAAAGTCGTTTCCCGACAATACAGAAATTGACGCGACGCTAACCTACGCAGGACAGTCGGAAGGCGCCATATTGAGGACCGTAGCGCCGAATCCGAGCGCCATTACCGTGCACAGTCATCACTCGTTTGTACGTCTGCCGGATGATGGCTACACGCCGTTACCGTTTGATCCAAGAGCGGGTTACATCGACAGTGGTGAAGCCAGTTTGGTGTACGACTACGCCAGCCCCATTGATGCGCCCGTGAAGTCCGCATTTGCTCGACGACACCGTTTGGAGAAAGTAGACCCGACCGCTGAGATCAGCGAAGCGGTAGAGCCGATTGTGTACTGGGTGGACTCCGGTGCTCCAGAGCCTGTCAAAACGGCACTTATCGACGGTGCACTCTGGTGGAATCAAGCCTTTGAGGCGGCCGGCTACAAAGACGCCTTTCAAGTGAAGGTCTTGCCCGCGGGGGTCGACTCAATGGACATTCGTTACAACGTGATTCAGTGGGTGCATCGTTCAACGCGCGGCTGGTCCTATGGTGCGAGTGTTCGTGATCCACGTACTCAAGAAATTCTGAAAGGGCATGTGACGCTGGGCTCCCTGAGGGTGAGGCAGGATTACCTAATTGCCGAAGGACTGGTGGCGCCTTACGGTGAGTCCAATTCGAGCGAGGCTATCAGTGACTTTGCACTCGCACGCATTCGCCAGTTGTCGGCCCATGAGGTAGGGCATACGCTGGGTATTGCACACAATTTTGCTGCAAGTGCCGACGACAGAGCATCGGTCATGGACTACCCACACCCCTTTGTGACCCTCAGTGAATCTGGCGAGGTGGAGCTTGGTGATGCCTACGCGGAAGGCATAGGTGCTTGGGATAAGCGTGCGATTGTCTGGGGCTATCAAGATTTTCCTGAGGGTGCCTCTGAGACTGATGGTAGGGCTGCGATTATCGAGGAGACTTTGGCCTCGGGCTTGACCTATGTTGCGGACGAGCATGCGCGTATCGGCAGTCGATCCTCAGCGGGGCCTGCACACCCCGATGGCAGTCTATGGGACAGCGGCAGTGACGCCGTTGTTGAGCTCAACCGGATGATGGCGTTACGCGCACATGTTCTTGAGAACTTCTCCGAGAAAGCGATCCAAAAAGGTAGACCACTGGCCACACTCGAAGACGTGTTGGTCCCCGCGTATTTGATGCATCGTTACCAAGTGGCTGCAGCCGCCACCTTACTCGGCGGACAGGCGTTTACCTATGCCATGCGAGGCGACGGGCAAACCGCAACAACGCGTGTATCGGCTGAGGACCAGCGATCGGCTTTATCGGCAATGCTTGCCACATTAGAACCTAATGTATTGCAACTCTCAGACACGGTGGTGTCGATGATTCCACCCAGACCCCCTCAGTCCGGGGTCAGTCGAGAACTGTTTCCCCGTCATACGGGGTACGTATTTGATCCTATGGCTGCAGCAGCGACAGCAGCACAGATCACATTGTCACAGCTGCTCGATCATAAACGAGCGGCTCGGATGAACAATCAGCAATTGATCGACTCAAGCCTTCCAAATTTTGGAGATATGCTCTCGATAGTCATCAATGATCGATGGCCCGAAGCCCGAGACGCTGAGCTGGTGGCGATTGAACGAACGGTACAACTTTTAATGGTCGACAAGCTGGCCGAGCTGCTTGGGAACGCGTCTGCGGCGGTGCAAGTCCGTGCCGATGCGTTGGATGCCTTGCTTAAAATTCAACGTCGTGCAGAAAAATCTCGAGAGCGGACTCTTGCGGGTAATGCGCACATGCGATTTTTGGCGAAACGCATAGGCGTTTTGCTGGACGACCCAAGCGCATTTCAGAGTTCCGAGTTGATGTTGCCGCCTGGCTCACCGATCTGACACTGTGGCTCTGCAGGCTGCCAGTGGACTCAGCGCAGAGGCCTCAGACGTTTGCGTCGCTCGGATATTGCTCACGAAGAATGCGCTTGAGTATCTTTCCGCTGGGGTTCCTCGGGATAACATCGATGAACTCAACGGCCGCAGGTTGCTTGAAACGGGCGAGCTTGTCTTGACAGTAGGAGAGAATTTCTTCGGCCGTCAGTGCGTCATCGGTTTTCACCACTACGGCGAGCGGTGACTCGCCCCACTTTTCACTGCGCTGCCCAATAACCCCCGCCTCACTAATGCCTGGGTGACTTTGCAAGACACCTTCAATTTCGGCGGGGTATACATTTTCTCCACCTGAAATAATCATATCTTTGATTCGGTCTTGTATCGAGAAGAAGCCTTGGTCATCCATGACACCAACGTCACCGGTGCGAAGCCACCCGTTCACTAGGGTGTCGGCGGTTGCGTCAGGTCGATTCCAATACTCACGCATGATGTGCTTGCCTCGGACGAGCATTTCCCCCGCTTCACCGACCGGCACTTCGTTTCCGTATTCGTCTGCGACCATCACTTCGGTAAAGAAAAATGGCTTGCCGCACGACTCTGGTTTGCTCACTGCGTTCAGCGAATCCATAAGGCACGCAGGACCACAGGTCTCGGTGAGACCGTAAACTTGATTGATGTCGATGCCCATGTGTTGAAATTGTTGGGTGAGTGCCAATGGCACCGGCGCGGCGCCTGTCATGAAGCCGCGAACGCTGGACCAATCGTAGTTCTCGTAGCCTGGAACCTGCACCATGAAATTGAGCATTGCCGGTACCAGTAGTCCACTGGTGATTTTTTCACGTGCCACGCATTCCCAAGCAGCGACGGGATCAAAGCTCCTCATCACATAGGTCGTTGCACCGTGGTAAACGTTGATGGTCAGCGGAGTGAGTGCGCCCACGTGAAACATCGGTAAGCAGGCGAGATAGCGTTCATTGGCTTGGTAATCGGCGGTCGCGTGAATCGTGAGCACCCCCCACATTGCCGTTGTATGTGTGTGAACAACGCCCTTTGGAAGCCCGGTAGTTCCTGACGTGTACATAATGTAAAGCATGTCGTCATCTTCAGCGCCGCAGTGAGGCTCGTGGGTGCCGGATGCCCCACAGAACTGCTCATATGACGTGGCAAACGATTGAGCGGCGTCGTCTGAGGCGCCGTCCAGTACCTGAAGCCACTGCTGAATATCGGTTTTATTGGCGCGCCTGTGTAACTCTGTCGCGGTTGACGAAAAAGCATCATCGAAGATCAGTCGGGTTGCCCCGGCGTCCTTCAAGATGAATTCAAGCTCGTCCGCAACAAGCCGCCAGTTTAGCGGAACAACGACGCCACCCACCTTCGCAATTGCGAAAAACGCTTCCATAAATTCCACGGAGTTCATGAGCAGTAAACCCACTCGATCACCCGGTTTTATGCCATCGGCCTGAAGCGAGTTCGCAAGTCGATTCGCGCGCTCATTAAGCGCTTTAAATGTGAACCGGCGGCTGCCATCGCTCTCGACGTAGGCCTCGCGCTCGGGATTGAGATGCGCACGCTTTGATAGCAATAACCCCATATTCATCTGCATGTTGTGTCCTCATCCTTTTTTATCGGCCCTGTTTTTTTATTTGTATTCACCGGGGCCGTTATGTGATCAACATTGGTCGGATTTTGTGCAAAATTCAAGCCTCTCAAAGGCTTTTTGCCCGACACCGTCGTGGCTTAGGTTGTGTGAATTGCCCGCTGAGCTCAGACGGATCCGGTCTTGCTCATGGAAGTAACGTCAAAAGTTATCACTTTGTCGTACAACACCTACTTCTTGACCCTTGAATGTGGTAAAAAGCGCGCGCATTGGAAGTGGCTGTAGCCTCGTATCACAGCAATTCCGAGTAAACGACTTTATAAGGCGCCGGTTGTTGATGTTTACAGACATCGCTTAGCCGGCATGGCGCAGCGGGGAGACTACGCTGTTGTCGCCCGACTTAACGCAACCGACTGGAAGATGAGAACAATGTCTGCAGACCTATCCCTGTATCGCAACATCGGTATTTTCGCGCACGTCGACGCGGGTAAAACCACGACGACCGAGCGCATTTTAAAACTGACCGGAAAGATCCACAAAACCGGCGAAGTGCATGACGGTGCAGCAACTACCGACTTCATGGCACAAGAACAGGAGCGTGGTATTACAATTCAGTCTGCGGCGACAACCTGCTTCTGGAAAGATCACCGAATGAACATCATCGACACGCCCGGACACGTTGATTTCACGGTTGAGGTGTACCGATCGTTGAAGGTTCTCGATGGTGGAGTCGGCGTATTCTGTGGTTCAGGCGGTGTTGAGCCTCAATCTGAGACGAACTGGCGTTACGCCAACGAGTCAGAGGTCGCGCGATTAATTTTTGTCAATAAGCTCGACCGGTTGGGAGCGGATTTCTACCGTGTTGTCGACCAGGTACGTAACGTGCTCGCGGCTAACCCCTTGGTGATGACGTTACCCATTGGTACTGAAGACGATTTCGTCGGCGTTGTTGATGTTCTGACCAAGCAAGCCTATGTCTGGGATGATTCCGGCAAGCCTGAAAACTTTGAGGTCGTTGACGTTCCTGCAGATATGGTCGACGACGTTGAGACTTACCATGAGCAGCTCATTGAGGCTGCGGTCGAAATGGACGACGACGTAATGATGGCGTACATGGAAGGCGAGACGCCTTCCTTAGAAGACATTAAGCGGTGTATTCGCATTGGCACGCGCACCATGCACTTCTTCCCTACGTACTGCGGAAGTGCGTTCAAAAATAAAGGCATTCAGCTTGTACTGGATGCGGTTGTTGATTACTTGCCCAGTCCAACCGAAGTCGATCCACAGCCGTTGACTGACGAAGAAGGCGAGCCGACGGGAGAAGTCGCGATAGTCGACGTTAATGAGCCCCTACGAGCACTCGCGTTCAAGATTATGGATGACCGTTTTGGTGCACTGACCTTTATCCGTGTCTATTCGGGCACGATGAAAAAGGGTGACACTATCCTTAATGCAGCCACCGGCAAGACTGAACGAATCGGCCGGATGGTAGAGATGCACGCGGACGATCGTACCGAAATTGATATGGCTCAGGCGGGCGATATATTTGCCTGTATCGGAATGAAAAACGTTCAAACCGGACACACGCTGTGCTCAACGGCTTCGCCCTGCACACTAGAGGCGATGGTGTTCCCTGATCCGGTGATTTCTATTGCCGTTGCGCCGAAGGATAAAGGCGGGTCAGAGAAGATGGGAATTGCGATCGGTAAGATGATTGCAGAAGATCCATCATTCCGTGTTGAGACTGACGAGGACTCCGGCGAGACCATTCTGAAAGGTATGGGCGAACTGCACCTTGATATTAAAATTGACATTCTTCGAAGAACATACGGTGTTGACCTTGAAGTCGGACAGCCTCAGGTGGCCTATCGTGAAACGATCACGCAAGCTATTGATGACAGCTACACGCACAAAAAGCAGTCCGGTGGCTCAGGTCAGTTCGGGAAGATTGATTTCCGCATCATTCCGGGACAACCGGGTGACGGCTTTACGTTCACTTCAAGTGTCGTGGGCGGTAATGTTCCGAAAGAATTCTTCCCAGCGATTGAAAAAGGCTTTTCGGTCATGATGCAGGAAGGCCCGTTGGCAGGGTTCCCGGTATTAGACGTTGCGGTAGAGCTGTACGACGGCGGATTCCACGCGGTTGACTCGTCGGCAATTGCGTTTGAGCTTGCCGCTAAGGGTGCATACCGTCAGAGCATGCCAAAAGCCTCACCCCAGCTGATCGAGCCTATTATGAAGGTTGACGTGTTCACACCGGACGATCACGTCGGTGACGTCATCGGTGATCTCAACCGTCGCCGCGGCATGATCAAGGATCAGGAAGCAGGGACTACTGGCGTTCGCGTCAAGGCGGATGTGCCGCTTTCAGAGATGTTTGGCTACATCGGTTCACTGCGAACCATGACCTCAGGACGGGGTCAGTTCTCGATGGAGTTCTCACACTACATGCCATGTCCGTCAAGCGTGGCGGCGACCGTTATTGAAGAGGCAAAGGCGCGCAAAGAAGCGAAGTCAAAGTAGAGCCTTTCAGCCCTTTGAAGCCTCGCTCATAGCGGGGCTTTTTTTTGCCTCTCGCTTTACATCGCGATGCCAGACAGGGAAAGTACGTTGCAATACGAATAATAACGGCTTGGAGAAAAACGATGTTTGCAAAATACGGTCCTGTTTTGGTCGGCATTCCTTTGTTTATTTTGGGCGTTCTTTGGACGTTCAGTCCGTCGATGGCTGCCGAGGCGTTGACGAGCGAGTTACTTACTGGTGCTGCGCTGACGACACAAATCGGTGACAGCGCCGCGTTTTTTTTGGGAAGTGGGGTTTTATTAATCGCCGGTGGTCTGCGGCAGAACGCGACCCTGATTTTGACCGGAGGGTGTTTGGTGGGGCTTGTGGCCCCCGCACGGATTATTGCCGCCCTTGTCCACGGTGGTGACATGACGCTTGAGCCGATCATCGTCGAGCTGGTGACATTTTCGGTTGCGTACTTTGCTGCCAAACAACTATCCAACGCGCGTTAGGGATAGGCCAATGTTGATGCTTTTTTTCGGGGTTTTACTGTGGTCACTTGGGCACTTATTCAAGCGCTTAATGCCTGCAACACGCGAACGCATGGGTAACGTCGGTAAGCTTGTGGTCACACTGCTGCTGATCGGCAGCATTGTGTTAATGATCGCGGGATACCCTCAGGCGACGGGCTCGGTGTGGTGGGTGCGGCAGCCGTTATGGGTCTCGGTGAATAACCTGCTGATGCTGCTTGCCGTGTATTTGATGGTTTCCTCCAGTCTGAAAACCCGTGTGACGGGGCTGATTCGTCACCCCCAGTTAACGGCTGTCAAAGCATGGTGTGTGGCCCATCTACTGGTCAATGGCGATGCAGCGTCTTTGGTGCTTTTTGGTGGCTTGCTGGCGTGGGCTGTGGTGACGGTAATTTTGATTAATCGTCAAGACGGTAAAGCTGCGATACGGCAGTCATCAGCCGGTTGGGGCTTGGAGTTTGTAGGCATTTTTGTCACGGTGGCCTTGTACGGTGTCATCGCCTATGCCCACGGTTATTTAGGCTATCCGGTTCACGGGTAGGCGATGCAGTACGCTCTCGACACGGCAAGTATTAAGGCCTCGCTTGATGTTCTTGCGCTAAAACATGAGCGAATTGCCAGAGCGGTAGCGCAGGTTGGCTACCCTGAAGAGCGGCGGCGCGCGCACAGTTTTGCAACACTTGCGCGCATTGTCGTTGGGCAGCAGATTAGTGTTTCAGCAGCGACATCAGTCAACACAAAGCTATTGGCCTCACTCGGAGGGAATCTCACGGCGGAATCAGTTTTGCGCGCGGATGAAACCACGCTTCGTAGTGCAGGGCTCTCTCGCCAAAAGGTTGAATACATGCGCTGCCTTGCCACCGCTGACGCGACCCAGGTGCTGTCTCTGGAGGCCTTGCCGAGTTTAAGTGATGATGAGGCGATCCGCGCGATTACTCAGATTAAAGGATTTGGTGACTGGTCAGCCCAAATGTACCTCATGTTTTCATTGGGTAGACCTAATATATGGCCGGTCGGTGACTTGGCTGTGCGCGAGGGATTTAAGCGTATTCATGGGCTCGAAGAGCGTCCAACCATTGGACAGCTCGGTGCGCTTGGCGAGCCGTATCAGCCGCATCGAAGCGCATTGGCCATGTTGTGCTGGCGCTTCTGTACGGCGGAGCCTTTGTGACTGACTTTTCTGATTTAGACACTCGGTTTATGGCGCTTGCGCTTGAAGAGGCGCAGCGTGCTGCCTCGTTAGGTGAAGTGCCGGTCGGCGCGGTCATTGTTCGCGACGATCAGGTGATTGCGCTCGAGTGTAACCGGCAGATAACGCTGAGCGATCCGACAGCGCATGCGGAAGTGTTGGCGCTGAGAAAAGCCGCACAGATGCTGGGTAACTATCGTTTGCCAGAGTGCGAACTGTTCGTCACGCTCGAGCCCTGTACCATGTGCTGTGGCGCCCTAGTGCATGCGCGAATCAAGCGTTTGGTGTTTGCTGCAAAAGAGCCAAAGGCAGGCGCTATTTTGAGCAGCGCGAGTTTGCTCGACAATGCGTCACTTAATCACCGTGTGGTGTGGCAAGAAGGCCTTATGTCGAGGGAGAGTTCGCGGCTACTTCAGACATTTTTTAGATCTCGCCGGCAGTCAAAGGCTCAGCGGATTCCAGTTTAAAAGCGCATCTTTTGAGCGCGTCACTTCACGAATATTTAAAGGGGGTGATACTGCGCGGCTCGGGATGTCTTTGAGTTGTAGCGTCGTGTAGTAATGTCGAATATTGTCGATGTAGGTCACGGCTTCTTTTCCTCGGGCAAATCCGTGTCGCAGATGCGGATAAATCGCTGGGTTCTGTAGGTCAGGCAGCTTCGCGCGAACATCTTGCCAGAGATGTGGATCTTGACCGTTGCCTTCGGTAAGACGCCTCGCCTCCTCGAGATGAGCCATTCCTATATTGTAGGCAGCCAACGCCATCCAGGTCCGGTCTGGGTCGTCAATGTCGCTGGGCAGTCGGCGTAACAAACTGTTAAGGAATCGAGCGCCACCGCGCAGACTTTGTTCGGCGTCCAGACGATTCGTTACACCCATTTCTTTCGCTGTGGGTCGTGTGAGCATCATCATTCCGCGCACACCCGTTGGTGATCTTGCAGTAGGGTCCCAGTGCGACTCCTGGTACGAAATGGCTGCCAGTAATCGCCAGTCGATGCGGAACTCTTGCGCAACTTTTTCGATCAGGGGTCGCCATTTGGGCAGTTGCATCTCAACCGCTTTTTGGAAAGTAAACGACTCAATGCGAGAGGCATTAGCAACACTTCCAAAGTAGGCCTCTTTCATTTGCTCAAGGGTTCCATTTTGAGCGGCGGTCTTGAGAAACTGATTTGCCTTGTCACGCCACTCTTTAGCGCGCGGGTCATTACCCAAGTACCACACCGTGCTCAGTGCCTCTTTGAGTTGAAAGGCTTCAGCGAGACGGGGGTAAAGGCGTTGTTGCATCGAAAACTCGCCTGAGTCCAACACGGCAATGTCAGCCTTGCCCAGTTCGATGGCCTCAAGTACCGCGCTTGACTCAGCAGTCTCTAAAACGCGCCAGCGAATATCCGGATTTATTTCACTGAGTACGCCGAGTCTGAGTGTGTGCTGACTGCCGCGCATGACCACGATATCAAGATCGGCTAAATCGTCG
>Ga0209251_1000323_pt1 | contig 43697 bp, 36 predicted proteins | sample SaaInlV_100m_DNA_6_FD_184665 | JGI IMG/M metagenome (GOLD analysis project Ga0209251, IMG submission 184665) | Marine microbial communities from expanding oxygen minimum zones in the Saanich Inlet - Saanich Inlet SI073_LV_10m_DNA (SPAdes) (version 2) | ecosystem: Environmental > Aquatic > Marine... | reverse complement strand
CATTGGACAGAAATAGATTTTGTTGTTCATGCAGTTGGGTTTTCAGATAAACAGCAATTGCGAGGTGCCTATTATAATACAACTCGTGATAATTTTAAACAAACGATGTTAATATCTACTTTTTCATTTACTGAATTAGCTCAAGCAAGCTCAATGATGATGCCAAATGGCGGCTCTCTTTTAACACTAAGTTATTTAGGAGGTGTTAAAACGACACCAAATTACAATGTAATGGGTGTTGCAAAAGCTGCATTAGAAGCATCTGTCAGATATTTAGCCGTGGATCTTGGTGGCCGTAATATTAGGGTAAATGGTGTTTCTGCAGGACCAATGAAAACTCTTGCAGGGGCTGCAATAAGCGGGGCGAGGGGCATATTTCGACATAGCGAGCAAAATGCTCCATTAGGGCGAAACCCTGATATATATGAAGTTGGCAATGCTGCTTGTTATTTACTATCAGATTTATCGAGTGGTGTTACTGGCGAGATTCATTATGTCGATGGCGGGTTTAATAATGTTGGCGTGCCTGCAAGTGATGTTTAATCTGCATTAAATTATGCATAATAAAATATAGGGTATGCACCCTAGTGATAAGACAAAGCCAGCAAAATGCTGGCTTTGTTTATTCTAATTCATTTTTTGCTTCTAATTTCTAGTATTTATTCAGATGCTTCTTCATCTACTTCACTAGTGGCTAGTTCAAGGTCTTCACCTGTTTCTTGGTTAACTCTCTTCATTGATAGTTTAACTTTTCCCCTATCATCAAAGCCAATTACTTTAACCTGAACGCTGTCCCCTTCTTTGCAAACATCTGTTGTCTTTGAGACTCGCTCTTCCTTCATTTCAGATATATGAACAAGACCGTCTTTTGGTCCAAGGAAATTCACAAATGCGCCAAAATCAACTGTTTTTACAACTGTTCCAGTATAAATCACACCAAGTTCTGGTTCTGCTACGATATCTCTAACACGGCCAATCGCTGCGTCTGATGATTCTTGTGTAGAAGCTGCGATTGATACGGTACCATCATCTTCGATATCAATTTTTGCGCCTGTTAGCTCACAGATCTCTCTGATGACTTTGCCGCCAGGACCAATAATATCTCTAATTTTGTCTACTGGTATTTTCAGTGTCGTGATTTTTGGCGCTGTATCTGATAAACTATCTCTAGCTGAAGTGAGTGCTTTGCTCATTTCCCCTAAAATATGTAATCTACCGTCTTTTGCTTGATCCAAAGCAATTTCCATGATCTCAGAAGTGATGGATGTAATTTTAATATCCATCTGCAATGAAGTGATACCGTCTTTTGTACCAGCCACTTTAAAGTCCATATCACCAAGATGATCCTCATCACCAAGTATATCTGATAGAACTGCAAAGGAATCACCTTCTTTAATAAGACCCATGGCAATACCAGCAACAGGGCGCTTTAAAGGAACGCCCGCATCCATCAACGACAAAGAAGTGCCACACACAGTTGCCATTGAAGATGAACCGTTTGATTCTGTTACTTCTGACACGGTACGAAGCGTATAAGGAAACTCTTCTTTTTCAGGCAGCACTGGATTTATTGCACGCCATGCTAGTTTTCCATGCCCAACTTCACGTCTTCCAGGACTGCCGACCCTGCCAGCTTCTCCAACTGAATAGGGCGGGAAGTTATAATGAAGCATAAATCTTGAACGTGACTCTCCTTCCAGAGAATCAATAATCTGCTCATCTTGACCTGTACCAAGGGTTGTTACAGCTAATGCTTGTGTTTCACCTCTTGTAAACAGCGCCGAGCCATGCGTTCTAGGCAATAATCCAACCTCTGCAACGATTGGGCGAACCGTTTTTGTGTCTCTGCCATCAATACGCATACCTGTTTTTAAAATGGCTGAGCGAACAACATCTGATTCTAGCTCTTTCATAATACCACCAACAAGCACGCCATCTGCATCTTCACCAGCAAGCTCAACTGCTTTTGCTTTTACAGATGAAAGTGCTTCTTGTCTTTGCGTTTTATCGGAAATTGCATACCCTTTTTCTACCTCTGGCCTAAGAGATGACAATGTGTTTCTCATTGCTTCTGCCTCTGGCGCTTCTTGTGGAAGATCTCTTGGGTCTTTAGCTGCAGATTCTGCTAACTCAATAATTGCGTTAATCGCTGTCTGGATATGCTCATGTCCAAATTTTACAGCATCAAGCATAACTTTTTCGGATAACTCACTTGCCTCTGATTCAACCATCAACACACCTTCAGATGTGCCAGCCATCACCAAATCCAAAGACGAGCTTTCCATCTGAGATTTTGTTGGGTTTAATACCAAATTACCATCAAGCATGCCAACTCTTGCAGCTCCGATAGGACCAAAAAATGGAACACCAGAAATAGTAAGTGCAGCAGAAGCGCCAATCATTGCTACGATGTCTGGTGCATTTTCCATATCATGTGATAACACTGTACAAATTACTTGTGTCTCACACTTAAACTCTTTTGGAAATAGAGGTCTTATTGGTCTATCAATTAATCTACTAACGAGTGTTTCATTTTCAGATGGTCTGCCTTCACGTTTGAAAAACCCACCAGGGATTTTACCAGCAGCAAATGCTTTTTCTTGATAATTTACAGTTAATGGGAAAAAATCTTGACCAGGCTTAGCTGTTTTTGCAGCAACTGCTGTACATAAAACAGTTGTTTGACCCATTGAAGCTAAAACAGCTCCATCAGCTTGTCTGGCAATTTTACCTGTCTCTAATACGACAGTTTTATCGCCCCATTGAAATTCTTTCTTATAGATTGTGAACATTCATTACTCCGTTCGTTCATCATGTTAGCCACTTACAAATAATTGGCTGAAGAATCACGTAAACTTGAACGAAGTTCCTATGGTTTCGAATTAACATTCTAAAATATAGGTAATATTCAAACTGAACAACAATCTCTGTCTGGTTGTTCAAAATGCTTGCTCGGTCAAGCGCCCGCATATCTCCATCTTTTGCGGCAAATAGTTGTTTTCACTTTTGTATGCTGGCTGTATGACATGGGCACTGCCGAATTGCAACAATAAAAAAGCCCACTTAATAAATAAGCAGGCTGATTATGATGCTCAATTAGCACTGGTTTATTTCGAGATTTATCGACGCAGGCCAAGTGTTGCAATTAATTCTTTATAATCACTTTCCTTGCGTGATTTAATATAATCGAGAAGATGGCGTCTTTGACCAACCATCATTAACAACCCTCTGCGAGATCCAAAATCTTTTTTATGTATTTTTAGATGCTCAGTTAAATTAGCAATTCGTTCTGTTAAAATAGCAACCTGTACCGCAGCAGAGCCTGAATCCTTGTCATTCGAACCAAATTTAGTAACTAACTCCGATGTTTTTTCTTTTGTTATCGACATCAAATACCTCCTTGCCGATTATGGCTATAAGTTAAAAACCCTAACAGGATGAATAATCCCCAAATCTAGTGTTATTAATGCAATCGGGCTCCCGTCACAGATAGCAACACATATCTGGTTTTCAAAGGTCTTGTTCCCAAAATAAGGGACACGTTGACCCATTCTTATTCGACCTGCTTCTTCAGGTGTTATTGACAGTGCCGGGATGTCGTCTAGCGCTGCCGTTAGTGGAATTACATATTTATATGCGTCGGCACTATCTCTCAAACTTGTAAGAAAATCCAGTGAAATCGCATCATTAGTCGAAAATTTCCCTACAGATAGACGCTTCAGGTTAGAAATATGCCCTGCTGCTCCTAATCTGCGACCTAAATCTCTTCCTAACGCACGAATATACGTACCTTTTCCGCAAAACACCGTAAATGTAGCATCATCATCTGTAATAGACTTAAGAGCTAAGTGATGAATTTCTACTTCACGCGGCTCTAATATTAATGAGGTGTCACCGCCATTTGTCTCAGACGAACGCGCGATAGAATAAGCACGCTTACCAGAGACTTTTACAGCTGAATAAATAGGTGGGGTTTGTTGAATACGTCCCACAAATTCTGGGATACATTCTTCTATCTCATTTTTTGTTGGCTTTTTATCTGAAGTTCGTGTTGGCTCACCTTCCAGATCATCAGTCGAAGTTTCATACCCCCACTTTAGCGTAAACTCATATGTTTTTTCGCTATTCATAACATAGGAAACCGTTTTTGTTGCTTCCCCCAATGCTATGGGCAACACGCCGGCTGCCAGCGGATCCAAAGTACCCCCATGCCCTATTTTATGACAATTTAAATGCTTTCGGATAATAGCCACCGCTTTAGCAGAACTAATTCCAACAGGTTTGTCGAGATTTATCCAGCCATGTATTATGACCTTTTCAGATTTCATAATAAAATCACTCTTAGGATTCTGACGTTTGCGAAATAGTATCTAACCGCTCGTCTAACTCTATCTCATCACTATTATTGAGCGTTAATGGCTGGTTTTCTTTATCTGATAAGGTGTTAAATAAGGAGTTCATTTTATCCACATGATCAAAACTGCCATCTACTAGAAACTTTAGCTTTGGCATACGTCGCAAATGCACTTTTTGGGACACGTGATGCGCAAAAAAAGGAGCCGTTTTATTTAATACAGGAAGAATAATTTCTATGTCTTGACCACCTAAAGGCATTACAAACACCTTGGCATTTGACAAGTCTGGACTAACAGATACCTCGCTAACCGTAATTGAAATACCGCGCAATTCCTCAATATATGTGTCTTGCCTTATAAAAATACCTGCCAGAACGTGACGTATTTCTTCCCCAACGCGCAATTGTCGTTTGGTTGGTGGTTTTGCAGCTGCATTAGATTTTCTCGACATTTACTTTGCTCGATCTTTGGTCGAAATAATGATGGTTTTTGGATTCATGCCTTAATTATAAAGTACGGGCTACCTCTTTTATTTCAAAACATTCGATCACATCGCCTTGTTGAATATCAGAATAGTTTTCAAATGCCATGCCGCATTCAGTGCCATCTTTCACTTCTTTTACTTCATCTTTAAAGCGCTTAAGTGTTTTAAGAGCTCCTTCATGAATAACTACATTATCTCTTAGAAGACGAACCTTACAACCACGACGGATAATACCTTCCGTTACATAACACCCTGCAACTTTTCCAAGCTTAGAAACAGAGAACACTTCTCTGATTTCTGCATATCCAATAAAGTCCTCTTGCTGATCTGGGCTTAATAAACCGCCCATTGCAGACTTAATTTCATCAATTAATTCATAGATGATTGAATGATATCTAATATCAACACCATCCCGGCGGGCTAAGTCACGTGCCTGTGGGATTGCTCTTACATTAAAGCCGACAACAATCGCCTGAGATGCCGCTGCAAGTGATATATCTGATTCAGATAATGCTCCTACACCGCCAGTTAATATTCGCACTTTAACCTGCTCTGTTGCAAGCTTATCAAGCGCCACTTTAATAGCTTCCAAAGAACCATGAACATCTGTTTTGATAACAACAGGAAGCTCTTCTGCTTCTCCTGCTGCAATGGCAGATAACATTTGTTCAACTGAGCCACGTGCTGTAACCGCAGCCTCTTTATCACGTGCCTGTCTACTTCGATAATCAGCTATTTCACGAGCACGCGCATCTGTCTGGACCACCACAATTTGATCACCAGCCATTGGCGTGCCGTTTAAACCTAGTACTTCTATTGGTTGACCTGGGAGCGCCTCTTTTAGATTTGCACCTCTATCATTTAATAACGCCCGAACCTTTCCATGTTCTGCGCCAACCACAAAAATATCCCCAACTCTCAGGGTCCCTTTTTGCACCAAAACAGTAGCAACAGAACCTCTTCCGCGTTCTACTTTTGCTTCAATAACAGACCCTTCTGCAGGTCTATCTGGATTTGCTTTTAGCTCCAGAATTTCTGCCTGAAGCATCATTGCCTCTTCTAACTTTTCAAGACCAATTCCTGTATGGGCAGATACGTCTATGCATTGTATATCGCCGCCAAAATCTTCGGTGATGATTTCATGTTGAAGCAAATCACTTCTTACACGCTGTGCATCTGCTTCTGGCTTATCACATTTATTTACCGCAACGATAATTGGACAATTTGCTGCTTTTGCATGATTAATCGCTTCAATTGTTTGCGCTTTAACAGAATCATCTGCTGCTACCACAAGTACAACTATATCTGTGGTGGAAGCTCCTCGCAAACGCATTTCTGTAAATGCTTCATGTCCAGGAGTATCGATGAATGTTATGATATTATCTGCTTTTGTTTTTATTTGATAAGCGCCAATATGTTGGGTAATACCGCCTGATTCACCTCCAGCAACATCCGTTTGCCGAATAGCATCCAATAAGCTTGTCTTTCCATGGTCCACATGTCCCATGATAGTTATCACTGGCGGTCTTGCCTTTAAACTATCTTGCGAATCTTCTTCACCTTCCAGCCCGATTTCGATGTCTGACTCAGAAACACGCAAAGCCTTGTGACCAAATTCGATAGTTACCAGTTCAGCAGTTTCAGCATCAATAGTCTGAGTAGCAGTGACCATGATACCCTGCTTCATTAATTCTTTTACCACATCTGCAGCACGCTCAGCCATTCTATTAGCAAGCTCAGACACGGTGATTGAATCTGGGATAATTACATCTCTTACCTGTTTAACCTGTTGCTGTGCCTCTTCACGCATCCGTTCTTTTTCGCGCTGACGCCTAACAGAAGCCAAAGAACGTTGACGACCACCTTCAGAGCCAGACAATGCTTCAGAAATAGTTAGTTTTCCTTGCCTTCTTGTATCTAAATCACGGCCTCGCCCAGGCGACCTTTTCGGTTGCTCAACATCATCTTCGCGCTTGCGTCTATTAGTTGGGGATTCATTTGGTCGTTTTATCTGAGGCGCTTCTTTTACAATATCAACAGGAGCAGGATTAGCTTGTTGACGCTTCTGATTTTCTGCTTTAATTTTGGCTATTTCTTGTTCTTTTTTTGCTCTTGCCTGCGCTTCTATCTCTTCTAATTCAGCCAATTCGGCACGACGTCTAATAGATAGTGGATCTTCTGGTTTTTCTGGCTCACTCGCAACATCATCAGAACTATCTGCACCGTGTTGATCTAGCATGCCCGCATTTTGATCTTCATCTTTTAACGCTGCAACAGAATCTTCCGAGCGCTTAATTCCTTGTTTTAAAACAGCGATTCGATTCGCACGTTCTGTTGCTGTAAGACCGTCTTGTAGTTGAGTTGTTACTTCTTCACTCTCAGTCTGAGCTGGCGTTAAAGCTGGCGCTGGTGTCGGCTGAGTTTGTCCTGCAGGAACAGAGGATGTTCTTTGTATCTGGCTAGCAGGTGCCCGTTTTCTGCGCACTTCAACCTGTACTGTTTTACCTCTTCTGGCACCTACCTCAGCACCTCTACGAGGGGGGGAGTCCAAACCACCAAGGGACAATTTGCCACTTCCTGACAAACTTAAAGTCTTGGTCTTGTTCGTTTCGTCACTCATTATACGCCCTTTTTGTTTTCTTTAAAGCCTGATTAGCTTTTAACCTTGCTCGTTGATACACCCGTCAGTGCCCTCATGACAAGAGATCACGTGAATAAATGGCTTCCATCGGTGAAAAGAATGTTTGATAGCACTTCCATCAAACTGCGATTTGCCCTCTTTTATACCAAGGATACCTACATAAGCTATAGCATGCCTGCCAAATGCCCCTCCAAGAGTCTCCGCTGGAATCTCTCGCATTACCCAATTTGGGTTAGTTGCAGATTCTAGCTGTCGTGACTCTCGAACTGACGCATCATTAGCTATTAAAAGACCTACCAGAGATGCGTTATCTTTTAATTTTCCAGCCCCAGCAATAGCACAGCCATATTTACGTGCTAAACTAAGTTGCTGAACAAATCTTTTTTCCAACAAATGGGCAACTGACAAAATAAATGTGTCTATTTCCAGATCTGATAATTTTTTTTGAAAGCCGATATGCTTAGCAAATTTGGTTTTTTTCAATGCCTCACGCACACTTTCAGGTCGTGGTTCTACATATGCTCCGCGACCTGGCAATTTTTCAGCCAAGTCGAGCGTAAGTAGCCCATCTGGACTTACAACAAATCTTAAAAGATTTGATGATTCATCTGTCTTGCCTGATATGATACATGTTCGCATTGCCATATAGAGTCGTTTTCATACCTATTGACCTGATGATTCAGAAGTATCTGCTACAGAATCATCCTCAGACACTGGCTCATCTTCAAACCAATGTGCCCTTGCAGCCATAATTATATTTCCTGCTTCTGATTCATCATCAAGACCAAGGTCTCCGATAAGGCTCATTAGCTCTTCGCTATCTAACTCTGCCAAGTCATCAAGACTAATAACCTCGTTTTCAGCAAGCTTTAACATCATCGGGAGTGAGAGATATTCAAACTGACGCAAATCATCTGAGATTTTTAATCTAGCAAGCTCGCTTTCTATTCGCTTATTTTCAACATCAACAAACTCTGATGCACGATTATGAATTTCAGTCGCAATATCAATGTCAAATCCTTGGATTTCAGAAAGTTCTTCAATATCAGTAACGACGATATCTTCAACCATCACAAATCCTTCTGCAACTAGAAGATGGGCAATAACATCATCAATATTCAGTGCTTCAATAAAGCGATCTGAACGTGTTTTAATTTCTTCTTGTCGTTTTTCTGACTCTTCTGCTTCTGTCAAAATATCGATGTACCAACCAGTAAGCTGAGAGGCAAGGCGTACATTTTGACCCCGTCTACCAATGGCAAGACTAAGCTGGTCATCTGGAACCACAACTTCCATTCTGCTTGCTACCTCATCCATCAAAACCTTAGAAACCTCTGCTGGTGCTAACGCATTAACAACAAAACCTACCGGATCCTCTGAAAAAGGAATTATTTCTATTTTCTCTCCCTGCAGCTCACCTACAACTGCTTGTACTCTACTTCCGCGCAATCCCACACACGCACCTACAGGGTCGATACTAGTATCACGAGAAACTACTGAGATTTTTGCTCTACTTCCAGGCTCTCTTGCAACTGCTTTTATTTCAATAATTCCATCATAAATTTCTGGAACTTCTTGTGTAAATAATTTAGCCATAAATTCATTTGCTGCTCTTGATAGAAAAATCTGAGGTCCTCTTACTTCTTCTCTTACCTCTTTAATATAAGCTCTAATTCTATCTCCCTGGCGTAAATTCTCCCGAGGTATCATCTCTTCACGTCTGATTACGCCTTCTGCTCTGCCAAGATCTACCGTGATGGAATAGCTTTCAGCTCGTTTGATTGTGCCAACAACAATTTCACCAACTCTATCTTTATATTCTGCATATTGTCTTGCACGCTCAGCGTCTCTGACTTTTTGAGAAATTACTTGTTTGGCTGTTTGCGCGGCTATTCTGCCAAATTCTATTGGGGGTAATAACTCTTTTAAAAACTCGCCTAATTCAAGCTGATGTTTTTTTCCTTCCTCAACAGACATTTGGGTTGCATCATCTTCAACTTCTTCAGCAACTTCGGTCCATCTCTCAAGACTAATAGTACCTGACTTTCTGTCAATCATTGCTCGGATATCATGCTCTTGACCATATTTTGATCTACCAGCTTTTTGGATAGCTTCTTCCATCGCGCTAATAACCTGTTCACGGTCAATTGATTTTTCACGGGCAACCGCATCTGCTATTTGAATAAGCTCTAATCCAGGAACTGATGATGTATCCATTGTAATCTCTCTTCTTGTTTTATGATGACCTTGCTGGGGTCGAAAAATATTCACTTGGGTCAATTCGAGTTGATTCTAACTCTGATAGCCTAAGTTTAATCTGGCCAAATCCTGTCTCGAAAATGATATTTTCATCTTCATCAATATCAGCAATCTTACCTCTAAACCGCTTTCTGCCTTCTTGCATAAACCGCATACGCACTTTAACCAATTCTCCCTTAAACCTTATAAAATCAGAGAGTTTGGTCAGCGGTCTATCAATACCAGGAGAGCTAACCTCAAGATTATAAGCATCTTGAATAGGGTCTTCTACATCTAAAACCGTTGCAACATGTCGACTGATCTTCGCACAATCCTCTACTGTCATTTCAGATAGATCAGAAGGTTCAGCCATAATTTGTAAGCTTCCACGCATTTTTTTATTTTTTTTATCCACAGGTACAGAGTAATGCAAACGCACTAACATATAGCCAATATCGGCAAGGGCTGGTTCAATAATTTCTGTCAGTTTTTGATACGACATTTATCTCTGCATTATTCTTTGTTTTTAACCAATAAAAAAGGCGGGCATTTGCCCACCACATAATTTTCCACGTGAATTTGTAATAGAAATATCACGATTTTTGTGATTTATCAAGTATTTTGGCAAATGAAGCGATAATCACTATTTAACAAATATTATGTATCATAAAATAATAATTTGAATAGTTAAATTGGTAATCTTTTAAACTTAAACCAAGCCGGCTTTCGGCCCTCCTCTATAGCCTTTTTCATGTATCTAGTTTCAGGCCATTGGATTGGTTTTACACGCCAATCATCTGGATGCTCAACAGACCAGCTGAAATGAGGGTTTGCCATAATGCCAGAAAGAATCCAATTTTTGGCAGATGCATGGTCACTAGCCATTCGCAATTCACCGCCTTCTTTTATAAGTCTTGCAAACTCAGCTAAGTTTTCTTTGTTTATGATTCGCCTGCTGGCATGTCTTGACTTTGGCCAAGGGTCAGGAAACATAATGAAAATGCCATCTAAACTTGCTATAGGCCAAGCAGCAAGTTGCAAGCGTATATCATCAGGCCAAATTCTTACATTATCTAATTTTTTATCGCTGCAATGTTTTAATAGAGAGCCTACCCCATTTAAAAATGGTTCTGCTCCAATATACCCATTTTGCGGCGCATTTTTTGCTTCCTTTGCTAAATGCTCACCACCACCAAAACCAATTTCTAAAAATATTTTTTCTGGCTGATGAGAAAATAAAGATGTCAGATTATGCAGGCTTTTAGGAATTAAGTATTTTGGTAAATCTTCTTCTAATAATCGCCTTGCTGTATTCCGCAAGGGTCTGCCTTTTCTGCGACCATAAAAAGGTATAAAAGCTTCCATAATTTTATTTCTTTTATAAGGACCTTCTAAAACAAGCTTATTAAATAGCCGATTTTAGGGACTCTATTAGATTTACATTTTCCCAAGTAAATGTGTTTTTACCCATTTCTTCAAAATTACGGCCGAAATGACCATATGCAGAAGTACACGCATAAATAGGGTTATTCAGCTTTAAATGTGTGCGAATGCCTTTAGGGGACAGATCCATTACCTGTCTTACCGCATTCTCAATTTTGATACTACTAAACTGACTAGTGCCATGAGTATCTACTGAAATTGATACTGGTTGAGACACACCTATTGCATAAGCCACCTGTATCGTACATTTTTCTGCGATACCAGCTGCGACTATATTTTTTGCAAGGTATCTTGCCGCATAGGCAGCTGACCTATCAACCTTGGTTGGATCCTTTCCAGAAAAAGCGCCGCCGCCATGAGGCGCAGCACCACCATATGTATCTACAATTATTTTTCTGCCAGTAAGACCCGCATCCCCGTCTGGTCCGCCAATTTCAAATTTACCTGTTGGATTAACTAATAAATTTTCTTTTGAAACCATCCATCCATCAGGCAGTATATCAGCAATTATGGGCGTTACCAGCCCACGGATTTCTTCAACAGACACATCTTTTTTATGTTGGGTAGATAAAACAATTGTCTCAACACCCATAATTTTTCCATCATCGCTATATTTCAGTGTAAGTTGAGATTTTGCGTCTGGTCCTAAGATCGTTTCTGGGTCTTGTTTCCGAATAAGTGCAAGCGTTTTCAAAATAGCATGAGAATAGTGAATAGCGGCAGGCATCAATGATTCTGTCTCACGGCAGGCATAACCAAACATTAATCCTTGGTCACCTGCACCCTCGTCCTTCTTAGAATCAGCATCAACCCCTTGGGAAATATCTACGGATTGTTCGTGAAGATAGTTTTGAAAATCAAAATGTGCATGGTGAAATTTTTCTTGCTCATAGCCAATTTCTTTTACCGCGGCGCGAACTGCAGGCTCGATTTTTTTCATGATGACAGGCAATATTTCTTCTGTTGCCCTAACCTCGCCAGCTAATATTACTCTGTTAGTGGTGGCTAAAGTCTCACAGGCAACGCGCGCTTCAGGCTCATGCGTTAGAAATAAATCAAGGATGGTATCAGATATCCTATCACAAATCTTATCAGGATGCCCTTCAGAAACAGATTCAGATGTAAAAAGATACGGCATAGCAATTTTTCCAACAAAAATTAAATGTTACGGTTTTTGCCTTTTTATAAATATCAGGTCAAGCAAAACCGCAGTTGTACTAATTAAAAAAACAATAAAGATAATGATTTTCCATCGAAATTGGCTGTAAATGGTTATTTGCTGATGTAATGGGAGCGCTACATCTAAAACCCCTTTCTCTAAAAGACCTATTTTACCAAGCATTTCACCTTTGTAATTGAATGCCGCAGAAATACCCGTATTTGCTACTCTTACAAGCGGCAAACCTTCTTCAATTGCTCTAATACGGGATTGACTTAAATGCTGATACGGACCGAACGTATTTCCAAACCAGGCATCATTGGTAAGATTTATAATTACATCTGGTCTCTCATGCGATGAGAGCGAATTCGGAAATATAATTTCATAACAGATAAAAACACGTAATGCTATGTTATCTCTCGTATAAATCAATCCTTTATTAGGCCCTGCGCTTATATCTATTGCGTTTCCAAATATCTTTAATTTTTGAAATAAAAAATTATTTCTAAACGGAATATATTCGCCAAAAGGAACCCGTTTCTGTTTGTCTGATTTTGCTATTAAGGACCCGTTATCACTAAATAATAAGGCTGAGTTATATAACTTCTTCTCTTGGCCAAATCGCAGCATTCCAGTGAGTAGTTGTTCGTCATCTGATATTGCAGATTGAACAGATTGTAAAAATTGTTTTTCTACATTTGGCCAAATAGCTGGATAAGCAGCCTCTGGCCATATTATGAGTGAAACAGGTGCCGCCTTTGACATTGAAAGAGCAAACAAATCTTCTATTTGCATATCTTTAAATTCTGCCTTCCAGCGTTGGCTCTGTTGCACGTTCGGCTGAACTATTCGGATCAGCATTTCAGAGGTTTTTTTTGTATCCAAATGAGACATTGGCACTGAATGATCAAGCCGCCAGACACCAAATCCAAAACTTATCATAAATGGTAACAAGATTATCAAACCTGTTTTCCAAAATCTAAGATATAAAAAGCAAAATGCAACAAGTGTTAATAATACCAGAAAACTAGCGCCATTTTGCCCAATCACAGACGCAATTTGTGATAAATACTCATTAGCTAAAATAAGATGCGCTGGTGCATTCCAAGGAAAGCCGGTCAGTAAAATAGACCTGAATATTTCAGCCACCCCTATCCAAAGAGCACAGAAAACTAACCTTGAGACGACTGTACGACCAGATAAAAAAACTAAAATTCCTGCACAACCCCAAAATAGCGACAAGAAAGCAGGAAGCGCAAATAAGCTAAAGGGTAATATTAATATTTCCCATGATATATCTACAAATAACGATGCAGAAATCCAATAAAGAGAGGCCGTAAACCAGCCAAAGGCAAAACTCCAGAAAATGATAGCTGATTGCCATACAGTTTTTGCTTTTGCCGCTGTAATTAAAAACGGAATAAATGCAGCTGCCGCTAGCAACATAAATGCAGGGGGCAGTGCTAATGAAGCAACCACCCCTAAAATAGACATCAGGCAAATTTTTAAAAATAAGCTTTGCTGATTGAAGTCACTATATAGCCTGAATATGTTTGAGATGACTTTTTTCACCAGATATCATTTCTGAAATTAGGGTTTGGCGCCTTAAGATGTCTTTACCGATTGAATTCCTTCAATTTTTATTAAAGTAATGCGACGAGGATCTCCTTCGAGCACCTCAAATTCCAATCCAGATGGATGACGTATTACCTCTCCTCTTACAGGCACCCTACCAGCAAGGGAAAACACCAGACCAGCTACTGTATCAATTTCTTCTCGGTCATCACCATCTACTAACAAACCAACCAACTTTTCAAGATCTTCTAACTCAAGTCGAGCGTCTGCAATAGCAGAATCATCATCGATTAATTCAAATCGTGGCACTTCCAATGCATCGTGCTCATCTTCAATTTCTCCCACAATTTCTTCTACTAGATCCTCAATCGTAATCAGACCATCAACTCCTCCAAATTCATCTACCACCAATGCAAGGTGGCGTCTTTTTAGCCTCATCTCATGAAGAAGATCCATCACCCAAATCGAAGGTGAGACGAATAATACAGGTCGCATTAATTGTAATAAATCGGGTTTTGAACCAGATAGTAGATGTGGCATCAAATCCTTAATGTGAATCATACCCTGTATCACATCCATCGAGCCATTATGAACTGGCAGCCTGCTATGGTTTGCATCGCAAATATGCGCCATCACGCTATCAAGATCATCATTTAAATCGATTGATACAATATCAGCCCTTGGCACCATCAGACTTTCTGCTGTGAGGTCCTTTAGATTTAAAATATTCCTTAATAAGGTGCTTTCGTGATTATCAAAGCTGTCTTTTCTATTTATCGAATTTTCTATTAATTCTGATATTTCATCACGAACAGATTGTTTTCGAAAGGTAAAGGGCCCCATTTTTAAATTCTTTAGGAAAGTCATAATCTGTTTATTCCTCACAACGAATAAGGGTCTGGAATATGGAAAAATAATAATATTTCTGTCTCTTTTTGCTCCATTATGTGCGCCTGTTGCTCTTCTTCATGGTCATAACCAAGAAGATGTAGGACACCATGCACTAGCAGATGCAAAAAATGGTTTTTCAGAGGAATGTTTTGCTTTTCTGCCTCTGATTTAACAATCTCATAACCAAGAAATATATCGCCAAGATGATACTCATCTTCTGTAACTTGTTGCACGCCATCTGGAAATGACAATACATTCGTTGGCATTTTCTTGTGTCTAAAATCAAAGTTTAATTGCTGCATATGTGCATTATCCGAAGCGATAATTGCAAGGGAAATTCCCCTATCTGGCAGATGATTTGGATGTGGTCCCGAAATAAGCGTTTTTTCAATAATATCTTTAATCAAAAACCGATCTATTTGCTGAAAAATTTCGCTCCAACGCATATCCAACAACGAAAAACACGCTTCGCCTGTTGTCAGCTCTACAACTGCGAATGTACCATCATCGTCAAAATTTAAACTATTGCTCGTCGGGTCAGGCTCAGGACTGTCAGGGTCTTCTGACGCGTCTTCTATAAATTCAATATGCATTTTATATCTAAAAAAATTTAACAATAATAACAAGATGCTATAAAAAAAGAATGTTTGTCCAGCAAATTAAATAGCAAAAACAAAATTTATTAATTCTTTTTAATAAAAATCCAATCTATTGCTCTAGTCTGAATCATACGCTTTTAAAATTCTAGCTACAATAGGGTGTCTTACAACATCTTCCCCTGTTAATCGATAAATTCCTACACCTTCAATATCCCTTAATCTAGCTGTTGCATCTGCAAGACCAGACAGTTGATTTGATGGCAAGTCAACTTGCGATAAATCTCCCGTTATTACCATACGGGAATCTTGTCCTAACCGCGTTAGAACCATTTTCATTTGAATGGATGTTGTGTTTTGTGCCTCATCAATAATAACAAAGGCATTGCTTAATGTTCGACCCCGCATAAAGGCTAAAGGGGCAATTTCAATTTCACCATTAGCAATCATTCTCTCAACCTTATCAGCAGGCATCATATCATAAAGAGCATCATATAAGGGTCGCAGGTACGGATCGACTTTTTCTTTCATATCTCCTGGTAAAAACCCTAATCTTTCTCCCGCCTCTACTGCTGGACGTGATAAAATTAGCTTTTCAACTTTCTTGGCTTTGAGATGATCAACAGCCATCGCAACTGCCATATAGGTTTTACCTGTGCCTGCTGGACCTAATCCAAAGACTACTTCATTTTTTCGCATTAAGTTAAAATATTCAGATTGGCCTTTTGTGCGTGCGAAGATTTTTTTCCGCCAAGTTGCGGCAAACACCTGTTCTTGGACTGGCGATTTTGTCAGATCATGTCCATATTCAACTAAACGTAAAATATCATCAGTCAATGGACCACTTGCAGTGGATTTTGGATCTGGATCTGTTGCTAGCTGTTTAAAAAGACGCTGAATAACATCACCAGCGGTTTTCGTTTGCTCTGCATCCCCTTTGATTCTCAGTTCATTTCCAAAACTATCAATTGATACATCTAGTGTCTTTTCAATTTTTGCAAGATTGACATTATGTTGTCCGCACAACAAAAGTAAAATATCATTATCATCAAATGATAATCTTACAGATTTAGTGTCGTCGCTAGCCACTTAGACAGCCTCTTTATGGTGAATTATGTCAGCTGAAAGAGAATTCTGTCTCGCATCTGAAATTTTAACTTTTACAATTTTACCTATCAAACTGTCATGTCCTTCGAAATATACCGATTGCATATATGGTGTTCTGGCATTTAGCTGACCAGCTCTGCCAGCCTTTTGTTCAACCAGCACGTCAAAAACTGTGTTTTCACACGTTTTGTTAAACCTAAATTGCTGCGAGTCTAATAATTGTTGTAGCGACATTAAGCGGTCAGATTTCACCTGCTCAGGCACCTGCTCTGTTTTGTCTGATGCAGGGGTTCCTGGACGCATACTATATTTGAAGGAATATGCGGACGCATACCCTACCTTATCAATAAGTTTCAATGTATCTGCAAAATCTGCATCTGTTTCACCAGGGAATCCAACAATAAAATCCCCTGACATAGCGATATCTTCTCTAGCAGTTCGCAATCTATCAATGATTTTTAAATAATCTGCAGATGTATGACGCCTATTCATAGCGTGCAATATTTTATCAGAACCAGATTGAATTGGAAGATGCAAATATGGCATTAATTTATCCACCTCTGCATGCGCCCTGATTAATTCATCATCCATATCTAACGGATGAGATGTAGTATATCGTATGCGCTTGAGATCTGGTAACTCTGCCAATTCATATATCAGCCTTCCCAGCCCCCATTCACGTCCATCAATACCATCGCCATGCCAAGCATTCACATTCTGACCAAGCAATGTTAATTCTCTGGTTCCAGAGGAAATTAATTGTTTTGCTTCATCAATAATTGTTTTTGCTGTTCTAGAAAATTCTGCCCCTCGCGTATAAGGAACAACACAAAAACTACAAAATTTATCGCATCCTTCTTGCACAGATAAAAAGGCGGCTGGTCCCCGCTTGCCTAGCTGTTCTGGCAGAAAATCAAATTTCACCTCTGCAGGAAACTCCGTATCAATCAGACGGTTTCGTTCAATTGGATCTAGCTTTGCAACCAAATCTGGAAGTCTATGATATGTTTGTGGACCGACCACTATATCAACCCAAGGAGCACGCCTTGTAATTTCCTCTCCTTCAGCTTGTGCAACACATCCAGCAACCACTATTTTTACATCACGGTTTTGCTCATCCGCAGCACGCTGTTTGACTTTTCGTAAACGTCCAAGTTCTGAGAAAACTTTTTCAGACGCTTTTTCTCTGATATGACATGTATTCAAGACGATCATATCTGCATCTTGTAGATCAGGATTTTCTTGATAACCAAGAGGGGCTAGGGAATCCTTCATTCTATCAGAATCATAGACATTCATCTGGCAGCCATAGGTTTTTACGAACAGGTTTTTCATAAACAAACAATCAATAATATCAAAACATTCATAAGATTTTTAAAGGGTGAATACGTCAAGTTATAAACCAGTGCAAGTTGAATTAACAGGATTGTTTTTCATAGCGTTTACGTTCTTACAATATGAATAGCCATCAATATAAAAACCATTTTGGGAATAATAATTTTTTCGTAGCCCAATTCTATTAAATCCTAACTTTTCATATAAACTAATCGCGGCAGCATTATTTTGAGCTACTTCTAGGAAGACTTTTTGCATCTTACGCTCAATGCAAAATAACTGAAAGTAGGAGAGTAATTTAAAAGCAACTCCTCTGCGCCGAAAATTTTCTTTAACTGCTAGTTCAATAATATCTATTTCATCAAGAACAGCATTTGCCAATAAAAAACAAATTGCTTGATTGCCTTGATATCCACAAAGACCGAAAAAAGACGGCTTATCAATAAGGTGCGCAATCAGTGATGAATGGTTCTGTTTTGAATAAATTTCGTTATAAAGACGCAAAATATCAGATTTATTTTTCTGGGTTAATTCTTCAAAATAAATTTCATTATCCGACATAAACAGGTGCCCTCTACCACAAAGCCTTTTTAGCTTTATTTACCTTTGCAGGCGCTAAATATAAGGGGGTAGCAGGTGACAAGGAAATGCCAGTTTGCACCTGCCATCCAGCAAAATTTGCTATAATGGTTGCATCTAGATCTTCACGAAGAAAGGTTACTTTATTTACCCATTCCTGCCTTTTATGGTGTTGTTCATCCAACATCAAACGCTCAATTTCAAATGCGCCAATTATATAAACAGCATCATTTAATTCTGCCAAAAGGCTTATTTTATTTTGCAAGTGAGCTAAATCTAGGTCTTCTATATTGTCAGTCATTGGTTTTTCAGAGGAGAAATGCTGACAATAATATGAGCTGCGTCTTGTATCAGATAGAGATAAGATAGCTATGCTTTGATTGCTAAGAGCATTATATTTCAACTTCTGAAAGCAAGAAAAGCCGATTGCGGATAAACCGTTAACACCAAAAACCTGCGAATCAGCAACGATACCAAATCCTGTGATAGCCGCAAGACAGGTTCTAATGCCGGTAAATGACCCAGGTCCTCTGCCGCCTATAAAAAAATCTATCTGTTCAAGTTTTATCTCAGCTTGTGTCATCACTTTGTGTGCTTGACTAACAATTCTCTCTGCGTGGCCATATTGTCCTTCCACAAATTCATGCGAAAGGATATTACCGTCTTGCCAAATAGCAGCAGAACTAGACCCAGCGGATGATTCAAGTGCAAGTAAAATCATAATTTATATCTCATTTATCTTTTTTTTTATTTTACAGATACGAAGAGGGGTTTTTATGCCAATTAATTATGATATAAAGCAAAAAAATATAAAAGAAACTGTAATCCCTATGTACTTCACACGCTTTATTTTAGCTTTTTTAATTTTTGAGCTTATTTCAATTGGATATCATACGCCTGCAATAAGCCAAGAGCGTTCTGTTGAGAAACAGGATTATGCAACCATTATTATGTATCATCGTTTTGGCGAAAGTCGATATCCATCCACAAATGTGACTGTAGAACAGTTTGAATCACATTTAGAATTTATAGCAGAAGGCGATTATACTGTTGCACCATTATTAGATATTATTGAAACATTACAATCTGGCGGTACTTTAGCAGATAAAACCTTAGCAATTACCATAGATGATGCCTATTTATCGGTTTATTTGGAGGCATGGCCACGTTTAAAAGAATATGGCTTTCCTTTTACTATTTTTATAGCAACTGACCCAGTTGATAACGGAATTAAATCCTATATGAACTGGGACCAAATACGCGAATTGCAGGAAAATGGGGTTACCATCGGATCACAAACCAAATCTCATCCCCATATGCATAGATTATCATCTATAGAGGTAGAGCAGGAAATAGAGCTTTCAAACAACCGGTTTTTAGAGGAAATAGGTCAATACCCTCAGCTTTTTGCTTATCCTTTTGGGGAATATTCATTGAATGTTATCAGGGCTGTTAAGGATGCTGGGTTCATAGCCGCTTTTGGTCAGAATTCTGGTGTGTTATTTGCCAGCGATGATATGTTTGAATTACCAAGATTTGCCTTTAATGAAAATTATGGATCTATAGATAGGCTTAAATTAGCACTTGATGGAAAACCATTAAGAGTTTCTGACATTACCCCCCAAGATATGGTTTTAACGGATAATCCGCCATCATTTGGATTCACCGTTGATGATATGCTTACTCCGATCAGCCAATTGAGATGTTTTTCAAGTGAGTATGGTCAGCTATCCGTACAAATCTTAGGACCAAGAGCAGAAATACGACTTCCAGGAGCTGTCAAAGGACCAAGAACACGTATTAACTGTACCATGCCTGCAGAAGATGGTCGCTGGAGATGGTTTGGCAGACAATTTTTAGTCAATTAACCAATTGACTATAATCAAATCGCAAAAGCTGATTCTGCAAAATTAGATCTTTTATTACAGCAATATAATGCTCCCCTATTTCTGCATAAGGATGCATAGAGGGCGCTAAGTCAATACCGTTTGGCCATTTTTCTTTTTCAATATAACTCCATCTGAGCTTCCTGAAATCTTCGTAGGCATTATGTGTATTTAAATTTTTCATATAGGATTTAACAGAACCTTGCAAATTTGAAAACCGCCTAATAACTGCCCTATTATTTGATGCGTCTAACGGTTTAATACCTGCTTCTGCAGACCATGCCCATTGCCCAAACAAGGCATTACCTTCCATGCTAAACCGAGATGTTCCCCAACCAGATTCAATTGCTGCCTGCGCCAAAGCAAGAGAAGTTGGCACAGGCAGAACCCGATGCTTTGCAAGGGTGATAATTTCGTCCATATCTTTTTCGTCTGTATTAATAGCATATTTACCAGCAATCCTTTTGATGGTTTCAAAATCGTCTTTTTTCTGAGCCATATAAAGAGTCTGGCGCTGCTTCCAAATTTCTTCATTAGATTTTAGAATGAGAGGTAACATAAATCTTACAAATATCGCTTTTTTCTCTCCACTTGGTAGTTTTTCAAGATCTGTAGGCACAGATTTAACGAATATGCTTTGAATTTCCAACACGTCAGAAGACGAATATAAAATCGGCTCAAGCTTATCTGGAAGAAATTGGGTTATTATTTCTGATGATGTCAGCTCAAACCAATCTATTCTATAATCAGATAATGGTGAGTTAGATAATTTCTTTTCAAAAACTGCACGAGCAAATTCAGTTTCAACTTCGGTTTTTTGCACAAAAAAGCGAGGTTTTTTAGAAATAGACGGTATCAGTTGACCAATAACAACTACTAGCAATAACGTTACTAATATTATAGGCTGGAAAAACCGATTCATTTTTATTTTTCTTCAAGATAAGAGTTTAATAATATCATGGAATTAAGTATTAGCCGGTCTCACTTCTTTAACCTCGGGGATATAATGACGAAGCATATTTTCAATTCCCATTTTTAAGGTTGCAGCACTACTAGGGCAGCCCTGACACGCCCCACGCATTTGCAAGGTGACAATGCCGTCTTCATAGGATGAAAAAATAATATCGCCGCCATCCATAGCAACAGCAGGTCTTACTCTTGTATCAATTAGATGCTTTATCTGCTGTACTGTCTCACTATCTGTTTCATTAGATTGTGAAGATACCTCATCTAAAATCTCTATTACTGGTAAACCAGATGCATAATGCTCCATTATACCAGCAAGAAGTGCTGGCTTTAGTGAAAACCATTCTAATGATTCTATTTTTGTGACAGCAATAAAATCGAGACCAAGAAATACTGACTGCACCCCATCTATTTGAAATAAGCGTCTTGCAAGAGGAGCATTTTTTGCTTCTTCCACTGAATTAAATTCTGCATTTCCGGCACTCATTACATCAACACCAGGAATAAATTTTAATGTTGCTGGGTTTGGCGTTTCTTCTGTTTGAATAAACATTATATTTAAATCTCCTCGCCTAAGCAAATAGTTCGCATTTTACACTAGCTGTATTTATGATATCAAGTCTAGTCAACAGTGCAATTTGCTATCCTTTATATTTGATACGAATTAACTAGTGGATTGGACGAATCCCATTACATTTTTACATGCTCGTAAAATTGGTTCTGCTATGACAGCTGCTCTTTTGCTTCCTTCTGATAAGACATTATCTAAGTGATTTGTGTCTGCTAGTAATTTATTCATTTCTGTTCTAATTGGAGAAATTGAACCTATTAAACTTTCTGCTAATATTGGTTTAAATTTTCCGAATCCTTGCCCTGAAAATTCAACTAATACTTCTGCATCACTCTGGTTTGTTAATGCAGCATAAATGCCAACAAGGTTTCTTGCTTCTGGTCTATTTTCAAGTTCTTCAACTGTTTCCGGTAATGGTTCAGGATCTGTTTTTGCCTTTTTTATTTTTTGTGCAATTAAGTCATCTTCGTCATTTAAATTAATTCGTGTGAAATCTGAATCATCAGACTTGCTCATCTTAGATGAACCATCCCTTAAACTCATAATACGTGCAGCCGTTTTCTGAATAACTGGCTCAGGAAGTGGAAAAAATTCTTCCCCAAACATAGAGTTAAACGCAGTAGCAATATCTCTTGTTAGTTCTAAATGTTGTTTTTGGTCATCCCCAACTGGGACATGCGTTGCCTTGTAAGCAAGTATATCTGCTGCCATCAGAGTTGGATATGCGTATAGCCCTACAGTTGCATTTTCCCTGTTTTTGCCTGCTTTTTCTTTGAATTGGGTCATTCTGTTTAACCAGCCAAGACGCGCAACACAGTTAAAAAGCCACGCTAATTCTGCATGTTGTGATACCTGCGACTGATTAAATAAAATAGAATTATTAGTATCAATTCCAGAAGCAATAAGACAGGCAGCCACCTCTTGAGTCGCTTTTTTTAATAGCTGAGGTTGTTGCGGAACAGTAATAGCATGTAAATCAACGATACAATAAATTGTCTCGTGATCCTGTTGCAATCCCACCCAATTTTTTATTGCCCCTAGGTAATTTCCTAAATGCAGATTGCCTGTTGGTTGAACACCTGAAAACACACGCCCTTTAGACATTATTTATTCCTGATTCTTTAATTTTGATACTATGTAGATTTTATAGTAGATTTTATAGATGAGTATTTCAATATATCATGCAATCACATAAAGATTATTTCGAATATTTATTTCATACTGTTTTCAATAATCCAGACGGCCAAAAACCTGCAATCCGAGCCATGCCAAAATAAACACATAGCCCAGCAATAACTAAAATAATTACGATATAAATATCTGTCTGAAATATGGTGGTAAGCCAAATATTTAATAGCTTTAAAATAACAGCCATTAAAATGCAGGAAAGAATTATCGGCAGCAGCTTGGGGAAACTTTTTGCACTAAGATACTGATCTTTAAATAAGAGAATTGCTTGGCAAAAAACCCCCAACCAGATTGCTATTGAGGTACCTAATGCCAAGCCAATATGACCAAAATACTGCATTAAAATCACACTCAAAATTATGTTAACAGCAACAGTGGCAAGGCTAATTCGAAGTATAATAGCTGGTCGGTTCGATGCATAAAATACGGATTGAAATAGTTTTTGCGCAACAAAAGCAGGCAACCCAATACCATATGCAATTAATGCAGATGCTGTTGCGCCAACATCTGTTGAATCAAACGCACCATATCCGAATATACCAGAAATTATAATTGGGGATAAGACTAACAAAGCAGCGGTGGCTGGAAGTGCAAAAAAGCCCCCAAGATATAACGAATTACTTAATGATTTTGCCATTTCCTGTCTCTCACCTTTGGCGTGTAATCGCGAGAGGTGTGGCAATAATGCTGTACCAAGTGCAATTCCTATAATGCCAAGTGGAAGCTGAGTTATTCTATCCCCATAATATAACCAGGAAATCGCCCCAATGGGGAGGGTAGACGCCAGAATCATATCAACAAAAATATTTATTTGAACGCTACCAGCACTGAAAGCTGCTGGTACGAAAGAACGCCACATTTTTTTGCTAGCATCACTTATGCCGCGCCATCGCCAAGATGGCATTAACTGATGCTTAACCAGAATTATTTTTAAAAACAAAAGTTGCAGGAAGCCCGCAATTACAACAGAAACAGCTAATGGCAATGTTAGTGATAATAATGTCTTATCTGTCAATTGCCCTGCTGAAAAAAACACCCCGCCAGCGCCTACAATCAAGGCTAAATTTAGAAGGATTGGCGCTGCGGCACCAGGCCAGAATATTCGATGCGTATTCAACAATGCAGACCATAAAGCCACAAGCGATATCATTACCAGATAAGGCATGGTAATTCTTGCAAGTAAAATAGCTGTCTCTAGTCTATCTGCTGTTGCTTTAAAACCAGGAGCAAGAAGCGGGATTATGTACGGCATTAACAGCTCAAATACTATCACTAAAAAGGATAAGCTTAACACAAGCAAAACCTGTACTTCAGTAACTAGCTGCAGAGCTGACTTTTCATTTTTGTTGGCTGCCACAGTTTCATATGCCGGCAGAAATACGTTAGTTAAAGCACCCTCTGCTGTTATTCTACGAAAAAGATTTGGGAGTTTGAGCGCTACTAAAAAAGCATCTGAAGCTGCACCTGCGCCAAGTACTAATGCAAATAAAATATCTCTTATAAGACCCAAAATACGGCTAATGCCTGTAAAGAATCCAACTTGTCTAAAGCCTCTCATGACGGGGTTTATAGAGAGTTCAACCTTTGTCATAGCGTCTCATTTTCAGAATGTGACAGCACCTCCAATAGGTTTCCTCTGATTTTCTCAATCATTTTTTCTGTTTCGACCTTCATCCCAAAAATATCTTTTACATAAAACACATCAACTGCCCTATCTCCGTAGGTGGATACAGAAGCAGAATTTATTTGAAGTCCTAATTGTGCAATTTTACGGGTGATATCATATAGTAATTTTGGTCTGTCTGGGCCAGATATCTCTAACACAGTGTGCGAATTACTCATTTTATTTGTAACAGATACCCTTGATGCCGTTATCATAGCTTTTTGTCTTTTAGATATCGATTTTGTTTTTTCGCCAAGTTGTTCTGTTAATATGAATTTACCCGCTAGTGTATCATCTATCATTTGCCTGATTCTAGTTAGGGCATCGGCGTCTTTAACCGCAGATTTATCTACAGTTTGAATCATAAACTCATCAAGAATAGTGCCATCTTTTCGGGTATTAATTCGTGCATAAACAATCTGACAACCCGCCATAGCAACAGCGCCTGCAATTCTGCTAAACAGCCCCGCATGGTCTTGGGTTATAATAGTTAACATAGTTGATTTGCTGTCTTCTCTTACTGTGAGATCAAGACAAAGAGGATTATTACCATTATAAAATCTCTCAAGTAACTCACAATGCAATATATAAGTCTGCCTATCAAATGTAGACCAATAAGAAGGGTAAAACATAGCCTGATAGTCATCAATTTTCTGATCACTCCAATTCAGTTCTTGCTGAATTGCGTTTTTGGTTCTTAGCTTTTCCTGTTCTGCTAAACCATCTTCATCATAAGTTGGTGCCAGTCCCCCAAGCACCCTTTCTGCTTCATGAAACAAAACTCTCATAAGGCTTGCTTTCCACCCATTCCAGATATTTGGTCCCACCGCCCTAATATCAGCTACAGTTAGAACCAAAAGAAGTTTCAATCTCTCAAGAGATTGAACATCAGCGACAAAATTTTGAATGGTTTTAGGGTTATTCAAATCATAACGAAACGCTACTTTGCTGATAAGTAGGTGCCACCTAATTAGCCATTTTACCGTATCTGTTTCATCGTCAGAAAAGCCAAACCAAGGACATAGTGATTGTGCTATTTCTGCTCCTAATATGGAATGGTCACCGCCTTTACCTTTGGCAATATCATGCAAAAAGACCGCCATATATAAAACACGTCTTGCATCTGTTTGATGGATTAATCTGCAAGCAAGCGGGGCCTCATTTTTTATTTTGCCTGTTTCAATTTCATTCAGAATTTCGACTGCCTTAATGGTATGCTCATCAACTGTATAGCTATGATACATATCGAATTGCATCATGCCTACAATATGCCCAAATTCAGGTATAAATTTACCCAGAAAGCCAGAATCATTCATCAGCCTTAGGACCCGTCCAGCAGATTCTTTTGCCGTTAGAATCTCAAGAAATAAGCGCTTAATTTCCTCTGTTTGTACCTCTTGTACAGAACAAGATTTTATTGCCCTTGTCATTCGCCGAAAAGTGTCTGGATGAATATCTGATTTTAAAAATTGAGCATGGTGAAATAAACTAATAATTAATTCGGGATTTTGTCTGAATCGGATAGTAGGTGGCAAGCTTAGTCGATTTTTCATTATCACAAAGGGTGCCAATTTAGATTGATTATAGAAATTAGCAAAATTTAATATTCTACCTAATCCAAATATACCCTTATTTTCAAAATCACTCTCGATGGCAGAACAAAAAATTCTGGTTAATGTGCCAACTTGTCTTGCTGCTAGGAAGTAGCGTTTCATAAACCGCTCAACACCTCGTAAGCCAGCCCGTCCAGAAAAACCCATCAATGGCGCCAAATCTAATTGGGCATCAAATGTAAGACGGTCATCTTCCCGCTTTGCACGCAAATGCAGAAAACAGCGCACAGTCCATAAAAATCGTTGTGAGGACGCAAACGTTTTTGCTTCTGAAACACGCAAAACACCGCGCTCAACTACCTCTTCAACTGAATTTACTTTATAGGCAAATTTAGCAATCCAAAATAATGTATGAAGGTCTCGAAGACCCCCTTTCCCTTCTTTGATTTGTGGCTCCACCATATATCGTGTTGCCCCATGCTGGTTGTGTCTTGCATCTCTTTCCTGAAGTTTTTGTGCTACAAAATGCGATATTGATTGGCTTGCTAACCAACTTTGAAAATGCGATTGGAAATTTTTAAATAACCGCTTATCGCCGTCGATTTTTCTGACCTCTAAAAGAGTCGTCATTATAGTTACATCGTCACTAGCTGCTTTCAAGCATTCGGCTATATTTCTAGTGGCATGACCAACTTTCAAACCAAGGTCCCATAGAAGGTAGAGAATATATTCAATTATTTTTTGATGCTTTGGTAAATTATCTTCATCATATAAAAACAACAAATCAATATCACTATGCGGCGCTAACTCCCCTCTGCCATAGCCGCCAACAGCCAAGATAGTCATTCCATTTATTTGTGTTTGAGTGTTTTTTTGTTGAGATGTTTCAGCACATTTAGAAACAGCTACAGAATAAATTATTGAAATTAATTGATCCATTGCGATGGCGCAACCGCCTGCATATAATACCCCGTTTCTGGTTTCATGTAGCTCTTCTGCTAAAGCTATTTTAGCATTAAAAAGAGCCTCTTTTAGCAGCTGTAAAAATAAGTTTCGATATGTTGTCTCGTCTGTTTCAGACTCGATTTTTTTAAGGTTAGTTTTCAGTGTTCTTAAATCTAAAAATTTTTTCTTTTGAGATTGTACAATTTGCATCGGTGTTTGCAGAGATACTGGTACGATAATATTTTTTTGTTTGCCAGAAATAGGGGCTTTGCTCACTGTCATTATTTTCGACCTTCTTGATACATTCTATGCAGGTCATATAGCACATTTAGCGCATTTTTTGGGGATAATTCATCTGGCTGAAGTGCTTTTAATAAAGCCAATAATTCTTCATATTCTTGCTTATTTGTGTCTGGTAATTGAGCCTTTGGAGCTTGACTAAACAAAGGTAAATTCACACTATTATCTGCCAGACTTTGCTCTTCATGCCATCTTTGTGTCTCAAGTTCTAACAGCAAATCTTTTGCTCTGTCGATAACTGAATCTGGTAATCCTGCCAACTTAGCCACATGAATTCCATATGATCTCCCAGCCCTACCTTTAGCAACTTGATGAAGAAAAATTACCTGCTGATTCCACTCTTTAATTAACATATGGTAACTTTCAACATCTACAAGTGTGTCTTCTAAAATAGTAAGCTCATGATAATGGGTTGCAAATAAGGCGCGGCATTTGTTTTGATTATGTAGATGCTCCAAAGTTGCATGCGCTATAGCCAGACCGTCATAGGTAGAGGTTCCACGACCAATTTCATCCAATATTACCAACGAATTTGATGTTGCTTGGTTTAAAATTGCTGCTGTTTCAACCATTTCGACCATAAAAGTAGACTGTCCCCTTGCTAGGTCATCAGATGCACCAACACGGCTAAATAATTTATCAACAACTCCCATTTTAGCGTATTTCGCTGGAACGAATAATCCAGCTTGAGCCAAAATAACAAAATGAGCATTCTGCCGAAGGAAGGTTGATTTACCCGCCATATTCGGACCTGTAACTAGCCAAATCTTTTGACCCTTTGATAGGTCGCAGTCATTTGCCATAAAAGGTGTGTCTTGGTCAGCTTTAGTTTCCACTACGGGGTGTCTTCCAGCTTCTATATTAAATTGAGTGTCCTCTGTTATTTCAGGTCTGATATAATGGTTTTGTTCAGCTAGCATAGCAGTTGCGATTGCCACATCTATCTGTGCCAAGGAGGAAGCACAATGGGCAATTGATGCTTGGCATTGCAACGTATCTTCCACTAATTTCTCGAACAACGCTAACTCAATGGCAATTGCTCTGTCTGCTGCCGTTGATAGTTCTCTTTCTAATTCGGCAAGGGCAGTTGTGGTGAAACGGATTGCTTGCGCTGTTGTTTGTCTATGGATAAATGCCTCATCTGACATCAGCTTATCAGCATGATTTGTCCGAACTTCTATATGATAGCCAAGCACATTATTATGTTTTACCTTGAGAGAGTTAATGCCTGTCTGCTCACTATAATTTTGTTGTAACAAGGCAATATGGCGCCTACTTTCATCACGTAATTCGCGCAATGAATCAAGAGCGGAATCATAATGAGGTCTAATAAATTGACCGTCTCTTGCTAGTAACGGCAGGTTTTCCCCCAACGCATCTTTTATTTTTAATGCAAGGGTAACTGGCTCTTTGACTAACTCACTCAACTCAGCAAGGAGTGCGGGGCTGGTAAGTGTCACCGCCTGTTCAATCAATTGAGAAATTTGATGTGCTTTTTCAATACCTGTTGCTAGCGCATATAAATCTCTTGGACCACCTCTTCCAAGAGACAACCGAGACAGAGATCTCTCAAAATCTGGTACCCCTTTAAAATTCTCCCCAATTTCTGACTTTATTAAATTCTCATTTAGAAACCAGCTAACTAAATCAAGCCGCTTATCAATTTCTGTTTTTACAGCTAATGGGGATGCTATTCTGCTTGCTAGAAGTCGGGCACCAATGGCTGTCTTAGTCTTATCAATCGCATGTAATAAGCAGCCTTTTTTCTCTCCAGATAAAGTCCTAGTAATCTCAAGTGACCTGCGAGTAGCTGGATCAATTTCCAATATTTTGTTTTTTTCAATATGAACTGGCGGCAGTAAGAATGGCTTTTTTGCCAGCTGTGTTTGACTTAGGTAATTTAAAATCCCATTGATAGCTGATAATTGAGAGCGTGAAAATTCTGTTATTGAACATTCTGTTGGGAAAAATTCTGCTATATTTTTTTGAGATGTCACACTGTCAAAATTTTCTGGTGATACCGCAAATGCGCTCGGATGTTCTTTTACCATAGATACAATAAAATCCACCCCGTCTGGGTAGAGTAATTCTGCTGGGTTCAGCCTTTCAATCGTAGTTAATATAGAACTCTCATTAATAGGTTGAACCTGAAATATGCCAGTTGACATATCAGCCCAAGCCATAGCTAAGTCACCATTTGCGTGACCTATGGCTGCCAGAAAATTATTTTGACTAGGGTCAAGCAGCCCATCTTCACTCAACGTGCCAGCTGTAACCACACGAACCACAGCACGAGGCAAGGGACCTTTTCCACCCTGCTTTTTAAAATTTTCAGGTGTTTCTGCCTGCTCACAAACCGCCACACGATGTCCAAAACGGATTAGTTTTTCGAGATAACCATCCATTGCATGAACAGGGACACCGCACATAGGTATATCATCCCCATTCATCTGGCCTCTTTTGGTCAACGCAATACCAAGTGCTTCTGATGCGATTTCCGCATCGTGGAAAAACATTTCATAAAAATCACCCATACGATAGAAAAGCAAAAAATCCTGATAGTGTGATTTAACATCAAGGAATTGCGCAATCATTGGGGTTGGCTTAGATGACATACACACGCTCTTTTTTTGTGATTGTGACATGATATGTTATGAGTTTATTAAAAATTTTTATGCATTTTAAAATAGTTAGAATATAGTATTAAACTCATCTATATAGTTTATTCCATCAAATATATAATATCAACATAAGTAGGAAAATAATGAGCGATAAAATTAACACTTTAAAAGAAGATGCAATGGCCTTTCACACTATGGGAAGACCTGGAAAACTTGAAGTAGTTCCTACTAAGCCTCTGAATACCCAACGTGATTTATCACTCGCATATTCGCCTGGTGTAGCAGAGCCGTGCATCATTATTAATAAAGATCCTGAAACAGCCTATGATTATACAGCAAAAGGAAATCTTGTTGCTATTATCTCAAACGGCACAGCTGTTTTAGGGTTAGGCAATATTGGTGCAATTGCATCAAAGCCTGTCATGGAAGGAAAAGCCGTTTTATTTAAAAAGTTCGCTGACCTAGATGGTATTGATTTAGAAATTGATACAGAAGATCCGGATAAATTTATTGAAGCTGTGTCCTTATTAGGTCCGTCATTTGGCGGAATCAATCTTGAAGATATAGCAGCCCCTGAATGTTTTATCATTGAACAACGCCTGCGGGAAATTATGGATATACCTGTATTTCACGATGACCAACATGGAACTGCTATCATTACTGCAGCAGGTTTAATGAACGCACTTCATTTAACAGGACGTGAATTTAAAGATATTAAAGTTGTATGTAACGGTGCTGGATCTGCTTCAATTGCGTGTGTTGAGCTTATCAAAGCCATAGGCGTACCGCATAATAATATCATCTTAGTAGATAGAACAGGAGTGATATATCAAGGTCGCGAAAAGGGCATGAATCAATGGAAGTCTGCTCATGCGGTAAAGACAGATGCTCGCACTCTAGAAGAAGCTATCGAGGGTGCAGATGTATTTTTGGGTCTTTCTGCTGCTGGTGCAGTAAGCAAAGAGATGGTTAAAAAAATGGCAAATGAGCCCATTATTTTTGCTATGGCCAATCCTGATCCTGAAATCTCACCTGAAGACGCAAAAGAAGCAAGGTCAGATGCAATCATTGCAACTGGGCGCTCTGACTATCCAAATCAGGTAAATAATGTTCTTGGCTTTCCATATATTTTCCGCGGCGCCTTAGATGTTCGCGCGTCAGCAATCAACGAAGAAATGAAAATTGCTGCTGCTAATGCGATTGCTATGCTTGCCAGAGAAGATGTGCCAGATGAAGTGAATAATGCTTACTCAGGTCAGCCTCTTAAATTTGGCAGAGATTATATAATTCCAGCACCATTTGACCCGCGTCTCATATCTGCAATTTCAAGTGCCGTTGCGCAAGCAGCGATGGATACAGGAGTTGCACGCAAACCAATTAAGGATATGCAAGCCTATAAAAACGAATTATCAGCGCGTCTCGACCCAACAGCGTCATTCTTACAAGAAATCTATGACCGCATCTCTCCTAAAAACGCAAAAGTTGTTTTTGCAGAAGGGGAAGAAGAAGTTGTTATTCGTGCTGCACTTGCCTTTAGAAATAGTGGGTACGGGCAGCCTATACTTGTTGGTCGCGAACATAGAATAAAACAAGCTATTGAAAATCTTGGGCTTGATGGCGCAGATGATTTGCCGATCACAAATGCAAAAATATCAGAACAAAATGATGTATATACAAACAGCCTTTATAATCGACTTCAACGGGATGGATATCTTTATAGAGATTGCCAGCGCATGGTAAATTTGGATAGAAATATCTTTGGGGCGTGCATGGTGGTAAATGGCGAAGCTGATGCAATGGTAACTGGCGTTACACGCTCTTTTAAAGCTAGCTTTGAGCATGTTAAACGGGTTATCGACACCAAGGAAGGTGAAATATTCGCCTCCTGTTCTATGCTAATTTCCAAAGGACGCACTGTTTTTCTTGGTGATACCTCTATTTATGAACGCCCAACATCAGAGCAATTGGCTAAAATAGCAATTGCTGTTTCTGCTCAGGCAAAATTAATGGGGCATACACCACGCGTTGCCTTATTATCCTTTTCAAATTTTGGTGCTCCTTCTGGACCATCAACTGACCATATTGTTGAGGCAATAAAAATACTTGATTCAATGAATGTTGACTTTGAGTATGATGGTGAGATGAGTGCCGAAGTTGCATTAAATTACGAATTGCAAAGGAAACGCTATCCATTCTGTAGATTAACTGGAGCTGCTAATATTTTGATAATGCCAGGATTACATTCTGCCAATATTTCATTCAAATTAATGCAACAGCTTGGTGGCGGTTCTGTAATTGGCCCTATGTTAATTGGATCTCAACATCCATTCCAAATTGTACAAATGGGCGCACAGGTAAATGATATTGTTAATGCTGCTGCAATGGCTGTTTATGAAACACTTTAACAGGCAATGTATGTGAAGATTTTTTTAGCTATTATTAAATTAAACAGACATTACTTTTCTATTTGCTTGGCAACTATTCTACTTTCAGCCTGTAATGGGCTTCCTAATACTATTGGGAAGCCTATTATTACGAACAGCAGTCAGACTAAAAATTTATCTGAAACAAAACCTGTTAATAGCGTTTTATCACCTGCAGAAAAGCCCGAGCCAACCCCACCAATAATAGAACAAGCCACACAATCAGATACAGCGGTAGCAGCTAAAACAACAGGTGAGGGAGAACAAGCAGTAGCAAATATCAACAACACTAATTTGCCTTTAAAAGAAGAGGTAAATGAAATAGATGATTCTACTGAACAACAGCGTGATCCAGAACCGACGATAGCTTCATTAGAAAAGCCTAATGAGGCACAAGATATAATTGCTCTCCAATCTGTTATTACACCCATAGAGCCAATCAAATTAGATAGTCTAATCAGCAAAAATATGGCAGAGCTTGAGACCCTGTTAGGGCCTCCAAAATTTATAATTGAAGAACAGAAAATGCGTGTTTGGCAATATGCAGCAGGAGAATGTATTTTTGATTTTTTTCTGTATCTAGAGCAAGGAAATTTTATCGTAACATATACCGATTTTCGGGCAAAAATGTTGAATCAAACAATCGAAAAATCACTATGTGAATATGCATTAGCACACGCACAAACGCCTTAGATTATTTAAGTATTTATTAGTCTTGCATCCTATTTACTTATAAATTCTTTTCTGAAAATAAACATAAATCAAAAATCGGACAAGAACCACATTCAGGTTTTCGTGCCTTACAGATATAACGTCCGTGCAATATTAACCAATGATGTGCTCCTTTTTTCCAATGGTCAGGCACCCTTCGTACAAGCTCTTTTTCAACCTCATCTGGCGTTTTTCCAGGCGCAAGTCCAGTACGGTTTCCAACCCTAAATATATGTGTATCAACAGCAATCGTTGGAACACCAAAGGCTTCATTCAAAACAACATTAGCTGTCTTTCGACCAACCCCAGGCAACGCCTCCAATGATTTTCTATCTGATGGTACTTCACTGTCATGAGTTTCAATTAATATCTGTGAAAGCTTAAGGACATTTTCTGCCTTGGTGTTATATAATCCAATTGTTTTAATATGATTCTTAATCTCGGCTATCCCTAATTCTACCATCGATTCTGGCGTAGAGGCACGCTGAAACAGGGCTTTTGTTGCTTTATTAACACCAACATCTGTTGCTTGTGCAGATAAAACCACAGCTACGAGTAGTGTGTAGGGATTACTAAAATCAAGTTCTGTTTTGGGATTCGGGTTTGCCTTAGATAATATTTGAAATATATGTTCTATATTAGCTAAAAGTATTTTACGTGATTTTGATTTACTAGTTGAAGCCATTTATTATAATCCTAGATTTATATTAAATATATATAGCCTATTATATGAAAGTAAAACATATGGTCGACCCTTCCAAGAAATCATTCTGGCACCATACAAAACAAGATATGGAACAAGAGGTCATCACTATAACTCTATGGCCTTATCGATCACTTGGGCGCCGTGGATATCTTTATTTAATGACCGGCTTCATAGGGTTAATTTTTATTCTTTCTTTATTATTTTATACGCTTGGTGCATGGCCAGTAATTGGGTTTCTTGGCATAGAGGTTGGCTTGGTGTGGCTGATTTTCCGAGTAAATTATAATTCTGGTAGAAATTATGAGCAAATTTTTATAACTGCTGACAAAACATCTATTGAAAAAGTAAGTTGGCGAGGAAAAACCCATAGGTTTGATATAAGCTCTGCCTGGATTGCAGCGAAGTGCATCAAAGCCAATGGGCAATCAGATAAGCTGCTACTAACCTACCATTCCAAACAGCTAGAAATAGGCAAGTTTCTGCCTCCAAGGGAGAAGTTTTCTCTAGCTATTGCGTTAAATGATAGTTTTGAGAGAATGCGCGGTGCAACTTAGCCTAATACATCATCCATGGTGAAATACCCCCTTAGATTGGCTTGATCCATTCTACCCACAATAAACTGCGCTGCCTTTAGAGCTCCACGTGCAAAAATAATTCGGTTATTTGCTTTGTGAGTAAGTTCAATGCGCTCATCTTTGCCAAAAAATATTACCGAATGCTCTCCTGCGACATCGCCTCCCCGAAGCACAGAAAAACCAATATTGCCTTTTTTTCTTGCTCCTGTAATGCCATCTCTTCCGCTATCACGGGCATCTTCCAACGAAACAGATCTGCCTTCTGCTGCTGCCCTTCCAAGAGCTAGAGCTGTGCCTGAAGGCGCATCTATTTTTTGGTTATGATGCGTTTCTAAAATCTCAATATCCCAACTATCATCTAACATAGATGCGATTTGCCTAACCTGTTGAGATAGCAATGTGACGCCAATAGATGTATTTGCACAATAAATAATAGGAATATGCATTGCTGCTTCTGCTATTTGCTTTTCCTGAGATTGATTGAGACCTGTTGTGCCTATGACCATTGCTGTGTTGGTTTCAAGTGCAACCTTAACATGTTCAATAGTGGCTTCTGGACGTGTGAAATCTATAATCACATCCGTATCAACCCCTAATATATCCGCAGATGCAGATATTATAACACCTGTATTTTGATTGACGGTGCCAGCTGAAATATCCTCACCAATTAGAGCAGATCCATCCGCTTCAGTTGCCGCTGTTATAACAAACTGACTTTCATTTTGGACAAGCCCAAAAATCATTTGTCCCATGCGACCGCCAAAACCTGGTAAGGCTATTTTAATAGGAGCAGACATTTTTTACCTATCTTGTGTTTTTTTTATTCCTAGCAGGGAAACACATCACTGGCTAGAGGGGGCTAATTATTTCCGAAAATTCGCTTTACTCTTTTCATAAAGCCTTCTGTTTCTGGAGAGACGTTACCCTTTTCGTCAAATTTCTTTAATAATTGTATTTGCTCCTGAGTAAGTTCTGTTGGTGTCTCAACATGAATTTCAACAATTTGATCTCCAGTTTTAGTACCCCTCAGCCCAGGCATGCCTTTACCGCGCATTCTAAATTTACGACCTGATTGAGTGCCAGCTCCTATTTTTAATTTTGTTAATTGTCCGCTTAATGTGGGCACCTCAATTGATCCGCCAAGGGCTGCTGTAACCATTGGTACTGGAACTTTAACGTATAATGTGTCGGCATCACGTTCAAAAATGGGATGTTCATCTACTGATAAGAAAATATATAAATCGCCTGCTGCTGCTCCTCTTAGTCCAGCCTCACCTTTTCCTGAAAGTCGTATTCGGGTACCTGTATCAACCCCAGCTGGCACTGTTACAGACAATGTTTCCACTTTCTGGATTCTACCCTGTCCACGGCATGATTTGCACGGATTTGATATGGTCTCACCAGCGCCTTGGCAGGCTCCACATGTGCGCTCTATGGTAAAAAAACCTTGTTGGGCACGTACCTTTCCATGACCCCCACATTGGCTACAGGTAACAGGTTTACTACCCTTAGCAGCGCCTGTTCCAGTGCAATCATCACAGGTTGCAGAAACAGTAATCTGAATATCCTTATTACATCCAGAAAACGCCTCCTCAAGAGAAACAGATAAATCATATCTAAGATCTGCTCCTTTTCTGCCATGTCTACCTTCACTTGAACCACCAGAAAACTCGCTAAACATTTGATCAAATATATCAGAAAAGCCGCCGCCGCCGCCAAAACCACCACCACCAAAGCCGCCACCGCCAAAGCCGCCTGCCGACTGGTCAAAAGCAGCATGACCTAACCTGTCATATGCAGCCCTTTTTTGGGGATCTTTTAAAACTTCATATGATTCAGATGCTTCTCGAAACCGTTCTGCTGCAACATCATCATCTGGGTTTCTATCAGGATGGTTCTGCATCGCTAACTTGCGATAGGCAGTTTTAATGGCTTTATCATCTGCATCTCGACTGATGCCTAATACTTCGTAAAAATCCCGCTTTGCCATATTTATTAACCAATTTTATTTAGAGTTACTGCACATTATTCAACACTTGATTCAGCGCTTGATTCAACGCTTGATAAATAAAACAGCCATGGGCATACCACCTTAGAATAAGATAATATGCCCATGGCCTTGTAGCTAATAGTGTTTAATTAGCTTTCTTTATGTCATCTTCATCAATTTCTTCAAATTCTGCATCTACAACTTCATCAGCGTTTTTATCTGAGTTATTTTCAGCTGTTTCACCTGCATTTGCTTCTTCAGACTGATACGCAGCTTCGCCTAATTTCATCATAACTGCGGATAATGTCTCTGTTTTTTCTTTAATAAGCGCATCATCTTCGCCTTCTAATGCAGAGTTCACATCCGCAACAGCCGCCTCAACTTCAGAGCGAAGAGCAGGGTCTGCCTTGTCACCCAAATCAGCTAGTGTTTTTTCAGCTGTATGCGTTAATGCTTCAGCTTGATTTCGGGTCTCAACTGTTTCCCTGCGTTTTTTATCATCTTCAGCATAAATTTCTGCATCTTGAACCATTTTTTCTATTTCGTCTTCTTCTAATCCACCTGAGGCCTTAATCGAAATAGCTTGCTCTTTGCCTGTCGCCTTATCTTTTGCACTAACCTTAACAATGCCATTAGCATCAATATCGAATGTAACTTCAATCTGCGGAAGACCCCTTGGTGCCGCTGGAATGCCTTCTAAGTTAAATTGTCCAAGCGGTTTATTATCACTAGCCATTTCCCGCTCACCTTGGCAAACAGAAATAGTTACTGCTGATTGATTATCATCTGCTGTCGAAAATACTTGGCTTTTCTTAGTAGGAATAGTTGTGTTTCGGTCAATTAGACGCGTAAATACGCCGCCCAATGTCTCAATTCCCAAAGATAATGGGGTGACATCTAAAAGAAGTACATCCTTAACTTCACCAGTTAATACACCAGCTTGAATAGCAGCGCCACAGGCGACAACTTCATCTGGATTCACGCCTCGATGCGGCTCCTTACCAAAGAATTTTTCAACTGTTTCAACAATTTTAGGCATTCTAGTCATGCCACCTACCAAAATAACCTCATCTATTTCAGAAGCATTAATCCCAGCATCCTTGAGAGCTTTCCGACAAGGCTCAAGACTTCTTTCTACCAATTTAGAGACAAGTCCTTCCAATTTAGCCCGAGTCATTTTAACATTTAAATGCTTTGGACCTGACTGGTCTGCTGTAATAAACGGCAAATTGACATCTGTTTGAACCGCACTTGATAATTCGATTTTGGCTTTTTCTGCAGCCTCTTTAAGGCGCTGAAGTGCCATTCTATCATCACGTAGATTAATGCCTGTCTCTTTTTTAAATTCTTCTGCTAGAAAATCTATAATCGCCTGGTCAAAATCCTCACCGCCAAGGAATGTATCACCGTTGGTTGATTTAACTTCAAATACGCCATCACCAATCTCAAGTATTGACACATCAAACGTGCCTCCACCCAAATCAAACACGGCAACTACTCCTGTTTCTTGTTGGTCAAGTCCATAAGCAAGGGCTGCTGCTGTTGGCTCATTAATAATACGCAGTACTTCAAGGCCAGCAATTTTTCCTGCATCCTTGGTTGCTTGTCTTTGCGCATCGTTAAAATAAGCAGGAACCGTAATAACTGCCTGGTCAACCGTCTCACCAAGATAACTCTCTGCATCCTCTTTTAATTTACGAAGAATAAAGCTGGAAATTTCAGATGGAGAAAATTCTTTACTATCAATATCAATCCAAGCATCGCCATTTTTAGCTGGCTTAATCTTAAACGGCACTAGTTCTGCGAAATTATTTGTTGCTTTATCATCAGAACGACGCCCAATAAGACGTTTAACAGCAAAGATTGTTTTCTCCGGATTAGTAACTGCTTGACGCTTTGCTGCTTGACCAACCACTCGCTCTTCATCATCTAAAAAAGCGACCATCGATGGCGTGGTTCTGCTACCTTCGGCATTTTCAATCACTTTTGGTGCTTTACCATCCATCACGGCAACACATGAATTTGTTGTTCCTAAATCGATTCCTATTACGCGACCCATTTTCTTATTCCTTTTAAAATATCTATTTGTGTTTCAAGGGATTATGAATGCATCCCAAATTCCACATCTATTTCACATATAAGTGCTGTTTTTCTGCATGCAAGACCAATAATGAAGGACAGTCTAAAAAAATTACTTTTATGCCTGTTTATCTATGCCTGTTTATCAATCGAGCTTGTATCATCTGACTCTGTTTGACTGACTTTTTTTGATACACCAACCATTGCTGGACGAAGGAGACGGTCATGTAACAAATACCCAGGCTGCGCTACCTGCACAACTGTGCCTGGTTCAATTTCATCGTTTTGTACTTCAAACATCGCCTGATGGTGATTATAGTCAAATTTCTCACCAACTGGGTCAATTTTAGTAATTTTGTGGCGTTGCAAGACAGAATCAATTTCATTAGAAATCATCTCAACCCCAACCAATATATTTTTGAGATTCTCATCCAAATCACTCTTATCTTCTGGCGACAAAGCAATTGCCTGTGATAAATTATCAAAGCAAGACAGTAGGTCTCGTGCAAAAGATAAGTGGCCATATTTATTAGCTTGAGCTACATCTCGTTCACTACGGCGACGTATATTTTCAACATCTGCAAGTGCGCGCAATAATTGGTCTTTCAATTCTGCTTCTTTTTCACTTATGTCTGACGCCTCTCCCCCATGCGCTTTAATTGCGGCTTCATCTGGAAATAAAATTTCATCTGGTATCTCAACAGACATTTTATCCACGTCGTCAGATTTATCTTGAGCTGGATTTTCATTATTCTCTATCGATGAGCCTTGCTCTTCTGCTGACTGATCTAGACCAGCTTCTTGTGATGTTGTTTTTTTGTCTGGCATATCTATCCTACAATTTTATAAATGAGAAGTGAATGATATTTGGGAATTATATACACCATTGCCAAGGGGCAGGGGTTATTTTTTATTAAATTAATTTGTTAAATCGATAGAAATAACCTGTGTTTATTCAAGAAATCGTGAAATTGCTTCAGATGTATAATCTACCATTGGAATAATCTTAGCATAATTCATATGCCTTGGCCCAATAACGCCTATAGCACCTATGATATTATGTTTTATATCTCGATAGGGTGATAAAACCATTGAACACCCTGTTTGTTCGAAAAGAGGATGTTCAGACCCAATATAAATTTGCAACCGTTGAGCTGAGCTTACTTCTTCAACAAGTTCTTGCATTTGCTTTCTGAGTTCTATGACATCAAAAAGGTTGCGAAGTTGGTCAATATCAGACTTTGTTTTAACATCTGCTAGCAAGTTTGACTGACCATGTAAAATCAATGATGCGTCTCTGCCGCCTTTGCCATCAGACCATGCTGCAATGCCATTTGCTACAAGTTGTGAACTTAACGAATCTATCTTGCTCGAATGTTGTGCCAAATCCTGTAATAAATGTGTGTTTATTTCTGTTATAGATTTTCCGCGATAATAATGATTCATATAATTTGTGGCTTCTTGAAGCGAAGATGAGAGCACTAAATCTGGTTTTGAAATGAGTCTGTTTTCAACGTGACCATTTGAAAAAACAAGAATAACCAATAATTTTTGCTCTCCCACCTCAATAAACTCAATATGATTTACTGTTAACTCCTCTGTTGGGGAAACTACCAATGAGACACATTTTGATAATCCAGAAAGAGCGTGTGTTGCATTATCAAGCACCTGAGATACGCTCAAACCTTTTGCTTCTGCGGCATCATCAATAGATAACTGTTCCTCTTTGGTTAACTCGCCTCTCATTTCCATCAGACCATCTACAAAAAGCCTCAGTCCAGCATGTGTTGGAATACGACCAGCAGAAATATGTGGTTGATATAATAATCCTGCATTCTCAAGCTCTGCCATTATAGAGCGAATAGTTGCAGAAGAATAATCACCCCCTCTGCTCTGGGAGATTTTAGCCGACCCTACTGGGGATCCTGTTTCCAAATAGCTTGTTACAATTTGGTTAAAGATAGCATGAGAACGATTATTCAGAAATGTGAGATGATTTGATTTATTCAACAATCATATCCTATATATAATCCATATGTTTAAAACAGACCTTATTTAAATATATTTACTTTAGCTTGCCTGACAAGCATATCAGTCTTATCTTAAAAAATCCGACAAAATTTAAATAAGAGATAACATGAACGAATCTATTAAGCATCCTGCTAGACCATCTGGGCGCAATTTTAACGAATTACGTCAAATCAAATTAACACCTCATTTTGCCAAACATGCCGAAGGATCTTGCCTGGTTGAGTTTGGAGATACTCATGTATTATGCACTGCTAGCATTGATGAGAGAGTGCCTGCGTTTCTGCGAGGGCAGGGTCGTGGCTGGGTTACAGCAGAATATGGAATGCTTCCACGATCTACCCATAGCAGAATGGATAGAGAAGCAAATAAAGGAAAACAATCTGGTCGCACTATGGAAATTCAAAGGCTAATTGGCAGGTCTCTGAGGGCTATTACCAATCTTTCTAAATTAGGAGAGAGACAAATTGTAATTGATTGTGATGTATTACAAGCAGATGGTGGCACAAGGACAGCAGCTATCACTGGTGGGTGGGTTGCTTTAGCCATAGCAATTGAAAAATTATTGCTTCAAGGAAAAATTGAAACATCTCCTTTAACAGATCAAGTTGCAGCTATTTCTTGCGGTATTCATAATAATCAAGCTGTTTTGGACCTAGATTATGCAGAAGATAGCACCGCACAAGCAGATGCAAACTTTGTTATCACAAGCAACAATCAAGTAGTAGAATTTCAGGCAACAGCTGAAGATGTGCCTTTTGATAAATCGAAATTTGATGAAATGTGGTTACTCGCACAACAAGGATGTGCTGAGTTATTCAACAAACAATTAGACGCAACACGACAAGAAAGACCGTAAGGCTATGGCGCGACAATTTACTGATTCAAAAATTGTTATCGCAAGCCACAATTCAGGTAAGGTAACAGAAATAGCTGAGTTACTTGAGCCACTCGGCGTTTCTGTTATTTCGGCAGGCGATGCAGGATTACCAGAGCCTGAAGAAACAGGCAAAAGTTTCATTGAAAATGCAGAGCTTAAGGCTAAGGCCGCAGCACTTTCTTCTGGTCTCCCAGCGCTTGCAGATGATAGTGGATTATCTGTATCAGCCCTTGGCGGAGCACCTGGAATTTATTCTGCAAGATGGGCAGGAGAGGAAAAAGATTTTGAGAGGGCAATGAAACGAGTAGCAGATGCGCTTCTTATGAGCGGACAATATGATAAAACTGCTCATTTTCACTGCGCCCTTAGTCTATGCTGGCCTGACGGTGTATGTGAGACTTTTGAGGGTGTGTTAGCTGGAAATTTAATTTGGCCCGCAAGAGGAGATAAAGGTTTTGGATATGATCCTATGTTTGTTCCAAATGGTTATACACAAAGTTTTGGAGAGATGGATCCTGTCGAAAAACACGCTATGAGCCATCGCTCATTAGCATTTGAGAAATTATTAAATAAATGCTTTCAGAGATAAACTCTCACTCAAATCGCCTAGGTCTTTATATTCATTGGCCGTTTTGTGCCTCAAAATGTCCTTATTGTGATTTTAATTCACATGTTCAAAAAGATGTGGATGTCGCTGAATGGAGAGAAGCCTTTTTATCTGAATTGCGCTATATGGCTGATATTTATGAAACAAAAGCAGCAGCGCCAGCCATGTTACATTCAGTTTTTTTTGGCGGTGGAACACCAAGCTTAATGCCCGTTTCAATAATTAGCGATATTTTAGATAATATCGGAAAGCTATTTACCCTTGCGCCTAACCTAGAAATTACAGCAGAAGCAAATCCCTCCTCTACTGAAACCAAACAACTAACCTCTTTCAAAACCGCAGGAATTAATAGAATATCAATAGGCGCCCAATCCTTAAACCCTAAAACACTTCATTTTTTGGGCAGAGCGCATAGTAATCACGATATCTATAACGCAATTGAGGCTGCTATGGGTCTGTTTGGACAAGTATCCGCCGATTTTATATATGGAATGCCTGAGCAAACAATCAATAATTGGCAAGCTGAGCTCAATCAAATTATAAAAATAGGGTTATCTCATATTTCTGCCTATCAACTTACAATTGAACCTGGTACCCAATTTTATACCCGTCACAATAAAGGAGAAACCCTTACATGTGATGATTCTATTATGGCAGATCTCTATCAAACCACTACTGAGATGCTGTCTGAAGAAGGGCTAAAATTATATGAGATATCAAATTATGCGCTCCCTGATGCGCAATGTATACATAACTTAATTTATTGGCAATCACATGACTGGCTTGGCATTGGTCCTGGCGCACATGGAAGATTTACTCTACCCAATAATCATCGTTGGCATAGCCAGACAAGACGAAGTCCAGACGGTTGGATATCTGCTGTGAAGGCAAATCAACATGGTATTGATAGTCAAATAGAAGATGATCAAGCAGAGTTTGCAAGAGAGATTATCTTAATGGGATTAAGGCTTTCCTCTGGAATTAACCTGCCTGAATGGCTTGTCGGTAACACAGAATTTATAAATGTAACCTGGTTGCAACAATTCAAGGAGGACGGATTATTGGCAGTTAACCAAAATCATCTTCGTGTTACCCACAAAGGTCGTGTTCATTTAAATTCAATAATATCCAGATTACTGAATTGATGGTTTAACAAGCATATTATCTGATATTTCTAAAATTTCAAATACACGCTCTGTTAATCCTGCTTTTGACATTTTAAATTGTCCGCTAAATCCAATAAATCCTGCTTGATTTTCAAGCTGCGTAGATAATGGAACAGGAGACTCTAGAGCTGAAGTTGTAATTACTAAAGCTGTTGCATCAAAAGCCATCTTAGCAAGATCATTTGCATCCATCCTAAATTCTGCCTGCCATATCTTATTAAATTTTGATTCGGCAGGTCTTATCGGAAGCGTTAACACTGTTTTTTGTAAAGAGGGCTCATTCAGTACTTTAGGGCGATTCCATTTATCTATGCCAATAAATAACGCCCTATCTGGTCCTAAATCATAATAAGAGAGTATTGGTGCTACCTGCAAAATGAAATCTGTATTGCCTGCTATTATTATCGTATCAAAGGCAGGGGGAGGGAGTGTTAAT
>Ga0209251_1000322_pt1 | contig 43755 bp, 34 predicted proteins | sample SaaInlV_100m_DNA_6_FD_184665 | JGI IMG/M metagenome (GOLD analysis project Ga0209251, IMG submission 184665) | Marine microbial communities from expanding oxygen minimum zones in the Saanich Inlet - Saanich Inlet SI073_LV_10m_DNA (SPAdes) (version 2) | ecosystem: Environmental > Aquatic > Marine... | reverse complement strand
CTGGTTGGACTCGCAGCATTACGAGGCATACGAAACGTGCACGAGGAAGTAACCCCTGTCGTGATTAATCCATCACCTGTCGTTGTTTATGAAGGCTCAAAGGAGGAAGAATGATGGTTTTTGCAGAGATAAGTGAATTCCTGCTCGACATAGTCGGACCCACCCTGGAAACAATAGCACCGTACATGCCAGGAGAAATTACTCCTGTCGTTCTCGGTATGGAATTCTTCCAACGAGCACTCATCGCTGCAATTCTAGCAACGATTGTTGGAGGATTCTTTGGATCATTCTTGATTATGAGAAATCTTGCATTGATGGGCGATGGTCTTGCTCACGTATCATTTGGTGGAATCGCGGTTGGCATGGTACTTGGAGGAGTGGCACCGTTATGGTACGCCCTAATGTTCAGTACGCTAGCAGCCGTTTTAATCCATGAAATGCAAACAAGAGAATTGCTAACTGGTGATGCATCCATTGCAATTTTCTTAACAGGTATGTTGGCATTAGGTTTAGTTGTGCTAAGTATTTGGGATGTTGGAATTACTTCTACAGTCCAAGGATACATGTTCGGAAGCCTCTTGATCATCGATAACGAAAGCCTTGGTTTAATCGTCGTTATATCGCTCTTCGCATTATCTACCCTCTATATGTTCCATGGCAGCCTACTCGCTACAACAATCGATGCTGTTTCAGCCAAAGTACAGGGATTACCTGTTCGTTTCATCGGATTGTGGTTCAGTATAACGACGGCTGCAGTCGTTGTTTCAATGGTTCAAATCGTTGGAACGCTTCTCGTAACCGCATTGCTGGTAACGCCTGCTGCAACAGGACAATTGGTTGGACGGAGCTTCAAAGGATGCATGATTTGGACCCAAGTTTTTGGGTTAGTATCCGTCCTTTTAGGATTGTATTTCTCGAATGAATTGGAGACAGGAAGTGGTTCAATGATCGCTTTAATCTCTGCAATTATGTTTGCTGTGGTCTTAATTTCAAAAACAGTTTACGAGCAGTACATCATGCAACCAGTCGCAAACAGATGAAATGACGCTTGTGGAAGATTGATGAACCCAATCGGTTGTATCGGGACTATGAACCCAATGGTCAAGTCCTTGCTTGAATTCAATGAAGCCTTTGAAATCCCTAAACTCGATGCACCAGGGCTTGGCCCAGATGAGTTGATTGAGTTGAGAATTAAACTCCTCATGGAAGAAGTACAAGAATACGCAGAAGCTGCTCGTGCTGGCGATCTTGTTGAAGTTCTGGATGCTCTCGCAGACATTGGTTACATTCTTGCTGGAACCATCATCAATCATGGTATGCAAGACATCTATGATGATGCATTCAATGAAGTTCATCGAAGCAATATGGCGAAACTTGTCGACGGTAAAGTCATTCGAAGAGAAGATGGAAAGGTGCTCAAGCCAGAAGGATGGCAGCCACCTCAACTTGCTCAGTTTTTGCAATGAATTCATCAATACGTTACGCGTGGGGATAGTATGACCTCTCGTCCAGTTGCCCTCGTAACAGGCGGAGGAAGGGGTATTGGAGCCGCTATTAGTCATCGATTGGCTGCAGATGGCTATGATGTCCTCCTATCCTACAATACGTCCTCAAAACCAGCGGAAATGGTTGTCGATGAGATTCGCAACTCCGGTGGAGATGCATTAGCAGTCAAAGTTGACTGTTCAAATGATGGCGAAGTTGGCCTTTTGGGAATCCATCCATGGATGCATCGAACCATTGAAGCACTCGTTCTCAATCATGGGACATACGATCGTGTTCCTGCACAAGAAATGAAAATGGAACAACTAAGACATACGATGAAGGCAAACTTTGAGGGGGCAGTCAATGTTTGGAAAGTGGTCCAACCGCATCTCGCACCTCACGCAAATATGGTCGTTGTCAGTTCTCAACTCGCAACACGTGGATCACCTCATGGAGCGGACTATGCTGCTTCAAAGGCTGCACTTAGCACATGGGCACGTTCTCTTGCCCTTGCAGTTGGCCCTGAAGGAAAGAGGGTCAACGTTCTTGCTCCAGGATATGTCGACACCGATATTCTTGCTGGCGATTCCGATGAAAAAAGAAATCAACGCATCCAAGAAGTACCGCTTAAGCGAATTGGAACTGGTGATGACATGGCTTCTATCGTCTCTTTCTTGTTGAGTAATGATGCTGCATACATCACTGGTTCTGTCCTTCATGCCAATGGTGGATTGTATCTTCCTTAGACGCATGTTCTTGAAGGGTTGCCATCAAGGACAACCATGACCGAGACGTGGGATGACGATGGTGCCTTTGAGCACATCGCAGACCAAGAAGTCTCAGAAATCGACTTACAAGAGCGTGACCCGTTTGATTTGTCCAAGGCCTTGGAAGGTGCAGCATTGGAACACCTCCACCCTTCTGTAAAACGATTCAACCTGCACAGTGAGTTCGAGCCTTCCGGTGATCAACCAAAGGCCATTGAAACGCTTATGGAACAACTTGAGAATGGGCAAGAGCGTTGCATTATGCTCGGTGTTACTGGAAGTGGTAAGACCTTCGCTATGGCGAATCTTATCGAGCGATTGAACATTCCAACACTTATTCTTAGTCACAACAAAACACTCGCACGACAATTGTATCATGAAGTTGCAGGTTATTTTCCTGAAAATGCGGTTGAGTACTTCGTATCTCACTACGATTACTATCAACCAGAAGCATATCTTGCAAAGCGTGATTTGTACATCGATAAAGAGATGTCAATCAATGAACGCATTGAACAAGAACGCTTTGCTGCTGTAGCGAGTCTTGTCAGTCGTCCAGATTGTGTGATCGTCTCCTCCGTATCGTGTATCTATGGTCTAAATCCACCTGAAACGTTCCTTGAGCATCACGTTCGTGTCCATCGTGAACAGCAGATTGAACCAACTGATTTAATTCGCGAATTGGTGGGATTGCAGTACACGAGAACCACGAATGACCTCTCAAGAGGGGAATGTCGTCTACGTGGAGAAGTCCTTGATGTCTGGATGCCCTCTCGAGATGACCCGTTGCGAATTCGATTTGACCTTGATGGTGTCACTGATGTGCATGTGTGCGATCCTGTTTCCTGGGAGATTCTCGATACTCTCGATGAAGCATGGATTCATCCAAAGGAATTCTTCATGACAAGCGAGGACCGGTTCGAAAGTGCCCTTGAGAGCATTGAAACTGAAATGGAGTTACGTCTGACAGAGTTTGCAATGGCTGGACGTACACTTGAACAACATCGCCTAGAACAGCGTACAAAGTACGATCTAGAGATGCTTCGTGAGATTGGTCATTGTCAGGCAATTGAAAACTATTCACTGCACTTTGATGGCAGAGAGCCTGGTGAACGTCCCTATTGCTTACTCGATTTCTTTTCAGCATGTGCTCGTCAGTTCCATGGAGACCCGAAGAAATTCCTCGTCATTATGGATGAATCTCACGTAACGCTTCCACAAGTTGGAGGAATGTACTTTGGTGATAAATCAAGAAAGGACAGCCTAATCGAACACGGATTCCGTTTACCAACTGCTGCTGACAATCGTCCACTGAAGATGCCTGAATTCCAGCATCTTGTACCTCAAATGGTCTATGTCTCTGCAACACCGGGTGAACGAGAGTTACGCCACTTGTGCGAAATTACTGGTCAAAAGGTTCCGTTAGGTCTCGAACACGTCGCTTCTGCAGGCGGTGCAAAACCAGCTCATGCAAAGGCAAAGAAGCATCCTGATTCAGAAACCATGTATGATTTACTGCAGAACATCCAAGGGATTGCGAAGATGGAATTACGGCCGACTGGACTGCTCGATCCAAACATTGAGGTTCGGCCAACGGAAGGACAAATCGCTGACCTTCTTTCAGAAATCAATCTCCGCATCGAACGTGGGGAACGGACACTGGTTACTGTATTGACAATCAAATTCGCAGAAGAGGTTGCGGAATATCTCAACCGTATGGGTGTTAAGGCTCATCATTTGCATTCTGAAATCGATACCATCGAACGTACTGAGATTCTCAACGCTTTGCGTATTGGTCACATCGATGTTGTCGTTGGAATCAATCTGTTGAGAGAAGGATTGGATATTCCAGAAGTAAGTCTCGTCGCCATCTTTGATGCGGATCGTCAAGGTTTCCTTCGAAATGAACGCTCATTACTGCAAACCATTGGACGTGCAGCTCGAAATGAGAATGGGCGCGTTCTATTGTACGCAAATGGAATGAGCCCTGCTATGGAAGCCAGTATTCGTCAAACTCTTGAGAGAAGAGTACGGCAAAATGCACACAATGAGAAGCATGGTATCACTCCTCGAACCATTATCAAAGCTTTACCGCAGATGGGTTCAGAATCTGAAGACCTTATTGCAGGAACATCCACTGCATCTGATGGAAAACGCCGTTTAGTCGCTAAGAAGGGTGGTCGAAAGGATGGAGATTGGGCCTCAAAACTGAATTTAGGCGCTGGTGCTTGGGCGCATAGCGAAACAAAAACTCCAATTGAAAATTCAAAAATTCAATTGACTTATGATGAACCGGATGATGTCAAATCATCGCTTACACCCGAGCAACGAATGGATTTACTCTCAGAATTGAAATCGGCAATGAAAGTGGCTGCAAAACAACTCGATTTCGAAGAAGCAGCTCGGTTGCGAGACCGTATCTACGAATTAGAACAGTCCTTGTAATCAATTGGCAAGGCGTAACGCTGCTTGTTCGAGAGACTCATCATTTCCTTTCAAAGAACGTATGTACCGAGGGATTGTTTCGTTTGATCGGCTCAAATCAATGGAATCTCCGACCCATTCAAGCGGTTCAGTGAGCGTATGTTCTTCTCCGAATTTGAATGTTCTCCAAATCGAGCATTCACTTCCATCGAGTGATGTAGTTTGGAGATACCATTTTTGTTCTTCTATCGAGTTGCTGCAGCGTATGTCTCCATCCCTTACAGTTACAACCCAGCATCTTCCAATGCTGTGACCGATGTTCGCAGATTCAAGGAATTCCACCACATCGTCGTTTTCCGCACCTGGTTGAAGCCAAATGAAGGGAATCGTACGTCCTTCAAGCAACCACGACCTCAATTGACCAATGACACGTTCAGGAGAGAGAAAGAGGACAAACAGTTCTGGCTCCTCATCAAGCCATGGGTGAGATCGTATTGGACGCCCTAGAAGCGTGTTTCCAGCATCCCTTGGATGAACAGGGACGATTCGATAACCCAGGTGTCCTGCATCGTGAAACGCTTGGTGTGCAGGCCTGTCTTGACGTAATCCTGCACCGATGATGTGGACGGAACGAACGTCTGCTAGCCATGCGTCGTGTTCTTCCATGATTGTTCCTCACAGTCACGGGTTTTGAAGGGATGTTTTTGTCATGGATGAAAACTGCGATTCAAAAGGGAACGGACTTTCTTAAGACCATGAACTACCTCATAATTGGCGGAAACAGCGACATTGCTCAAGATGTAACCACACGACTGCTCAACGATGGACACCATGTGCATTGTCTCATACGAAACACGGAACAACAAGATGCTCTAACCTCCAGAGGTATTACCGTAACCGTCGGTGATGCCACGAGCGAAGAGGACATGAAACAATGCATCACTGAGGCAAAGGAACATGGTGAAATCAATGGATTACTGCATTGTGTCGGATCCATTGTCATTCGCCCACCGCACGCTTTGAACAAGGATGCATTTGAGGAAGTGATTACAACTAATCTCACCTCTGCATTCCTTGCCTTGTCCATAGCAGGTAAGGCAATGCTACGACAAGGAAGCGGCCGTATGGTCTTCTCCTCGAGCGTAGCCGGTTCGCTTGGACTGGTTAATCATGAAGCCATTGCAGCCGCTAAAGGTGGTATTGAAGCAATGGTTCGTGCTTCTGCTGCAACCTATGCGCGACGTGGATTGAGAATCAATGCTGTAGCACCGGGACTTACAGATACGAAGATGGCGAGCAAGATACTTTCAAGCGATGCAATGCGGGAGACTGCTGCTCAGAAGATTCCAACACAACGAATTAACAAGAAAGAAGAAGCTGCAACAGCCATGTACTGGCTACTAACCGATGCCCCTGACAACTTGACAGGGCAAGTCCTACACCTTGATGGTGGAATGGCTAACGTCTTAGCCTGAGGGAAGGATGTGAGAGCGGTTGTCGTTGGTGCAGGTCTTGCTGGAATAGCGGCGACGTGGGCTCTTGAACAACACGGATACGAGTGCGTACTTCTCGAATCATCGGATCGCATTGGTGGCCGAATGAAAACAACAACAATCGGTAAGCATACTGTTGATGAAGGATTCCATGTTCTCCATACAGCCTATCCAACGCTTTCAAGATGGCTTGATGTTGATCGACTGGAACTGAAACCAATGGATCCTGCTACAAGCCTTATCACACCTTCAAATGGTCGTCTACAGACTCTTGGCGATCCTCTACGAGCACCTCTCCTTATGCTCCCATCTCTTTTCACAGCAGGCCCATGGAATGCTCTACGAATGCTTCGATGGAGATTGAAAACGAAAAAGAACGACCTTGAATATGCTATGGATGAATCAACTCTACCAATTGACAAGGGATTCGAATCGATGCGCTTTAGCCCATCGTTTAGAGAATCATTCCTGCATCCATTGTTCACTGGAATTACCCTCGATAATGAGCGTAGAGAGCGTACATCATTTGCATCATTTACCTGGGCTGCTATGTCTCATGGAAGCATGACGATGCCCAGAAATGGAATCCAAGCAGTACCCCAACAACTCGCTTCTCGTCTTAATGATAAGACAATTCGCTGCAATACGAACGTTACTTCAGTCACCTCCACAGGCGTTTTACTTGACAATGGAGAAACCATTGATGCTGACCTTGTTGTGGTTGCTGTACCCCAACACATTGCCAATGTGTGGCTCGATAATCCTCAAGAAATCGTACGTAAACAGACTGCTACGTTTGTTTTTGAAGCAGACGAGTCACCGTTAAACAAACCGAGACTATTGCTCAACAGAGAGTATGAACAAGATGGGCAACATATCCTGCATGTTCACGTACCAACACTGTTGCATCCTTCGGACAAGCACCTCATAGTTGCAACCGTAGTCGGGGATATCGCAACGAATCATCGGAAAAAAACAGTTCAAAAAGCGATTCACGAGGAACTTGAACAATGGTTTGGTCAAGACACATCGTCTTGGAATCTCGTAGGGACCACACACGTCGATTATGCCCTTCCATCGGGTTCAGTTACTGCAAAGGGCAGAGAACGGCTGGAATTAGTTCATAATGGCGTCTATTACATCGGCGATCATACCATTCACCCTTCTGTCCATGGAACATTACGCTCCGTTGAGCGTTTACTCGAGCGTTTAGAGATTCCATTGCCCCTTCAATCATCATGAAAGGTTGATGAAGGGAAACGCAGGCGACAAGATATGGCCATTGACCCAGACGAATTCGATATCCCCGTCAAGGATTACGATTTCTCCAAAGCAACTCAAATCACCTCTCTCATCGATCAGATGGCACAAGCAGGCGGCTTTACTGCAACAAAACTCGCTACTGCTCGTGATATTCTTCTGGATATGAAACAGCAATCTGATGCTGTTGATGGTGATATGAGCAAGGTTACCAATTGGCTTTCCTTCCCTGCATGCCTCTGTGCTACTGGTACACGCTCCTTCTTTGTAGAAGCTGTAAAAACCAAGATGTTTAATGTCCTTTCAACGACCTGTGGAACACTTGATCACGATATCGCTCGCTCCTACAAAGACTACTATCATGGTGCTTTCGAGCTTGATGATATCGAACTGGGCGAGCACTCCTTGATGCGTCTAGGTAACGTCATTGTTCCAAATTCATCCTATGGTGAAATCATTGAGGCGGTGGTAATGCCAGCCCTTGAAGAAATCTATCAAGACCGACTCAAGGAAACCGGTAAGACTGGTGCTGATGCATGGATTGGCTTTGGATCAATCCATCTTGTTTGGGAACTTGGAAAGCGCATAGGAACACCAAACTCACTCATCTATTGGGCTTGGAAGAACCAAATTCCAGTCTGTATCCCTGGTATTACGGACGGTTCGATTGGAGCACAATTGTTCATGTTCCGCCAACGTCATCGTGATTTCCACATCGATACACTTGCAGATGAGCAAGTCATGTCAGATCTTACGTGGGATGTTGAAACCTCCAATGCCCTCATGGTCGGTGGAGGCATCTCAAAGCATCACGTCATTTGGTGGAATCAATACAGAGGTGGACTCGATTCCGCAGTCTACATCACGACTGCTCCTGAGCATGATGGAAGTCTCTCTGGCGCTCGACTTCGTGAAGCTATCAGTTGGGGTAAAATGCGCCCTGAGGCACCTCACATGTGTGTTGAAGGTGATGCAAGTGTTCTTCTTCCACTTCTTGGAAGCGATATCTTCAATCGTTGATTCGACCAGCTAAATACAACATCAATGCAGTCCGTAGAGGACTCGTCGGTTGCCATCCTTGCTCATCGCATTGCATCAAAACATCATGCAGTGTGCCGAGTGGAGGTCGCTTTTCTTCTACTACATCTTGAATCGGGACCACGGATATCTTTGGAGATGGTGGTTGATCGAGGAGTGATGCGGTAAATGTCCCCGTTGAAGCTGCTTGTGTTCGTTGCCAAAGCATGGAGAATTCATCGATGGTTTGCTGGGCAGACCAGCCCCTGCGTCCTGCAATGTCCACCGTACTAGGCAACAAAGGTGAATGAAGAGCAATGCGTACGAATGCTTCAACGACATCTGATTCTGAAACCCAGTAATACATACCACTTGCTTGGTGTGAGACTTCTTTTTGAATCCACAGTTGTTCAAGAAATGTGTGATTCAGTCCTTTGTTCGACCCTGTTGGAAGGACGTCATGTAATCGAATTTTAGAAGTTGCTTCATTTGATTCAACTGTTACGATGTTCTCCTGATCGAAGAATGAAAAACTGATATCCGCATTGGTTGATGAATCAATCGAGGAGAGGCCTGTGGCCAGAATCGCTTCATAACGATCCTTGTATGAATCGATTAAAGACGAATCAATACATACGGTACATTCGAACATTAACAAGCGTTCAACAAAGGATTGAGCAACAGATCCTTCCAGATGTTGAATCCGTATTCTCCGCATTGTTCTCACTCAAAGGAATGCTTCGATCGCTTGTCGTGTGAGGTCAACAACCAGATCGACTTCCTCTGAAGTGATGTTGAAATTCGGCGTGTAGCGAAGTGCATTGACACCACCGTGAATGACTCCAAGACCATGCTTTCTGCACCAAACTTCGACCATATCAAATCCAACAACTTGGAAACGTTCAGGGTCAAGTTCTGCACAAACGAGCAATCCAGTACCTTGAACTTCAAGGATTTCAGTTGGATATTGTTCTTGCAGTGCTTTGAGTTTCTCAACCATTTCAGCACCACGATCACGGATATTATCACGGAGTTCGGGAGTAATGTGGTCAAGAACTGCGACTGCGGTTTCAAGTGCACGTGGATTGGTTGTCATGGTGTTTCCGTAAATTCCAACAACGTACAGTTCGCTTGCTCGCTTGTTCATACCGAGTACAGACAAAGGGTATTGTCCTGCGTTGAGTGCTTTCGACCATGCCTCAAGGTCGGGTGCTTCCGCATCCTCAAATCCTTGATAATCAACGACAGACAAGCATCCTTGCCCTCTCAATCCTGCTTGAACTGAATCGACCATGAGCATTGAACCGTGTTCATTTGTAAGTCTTCGGGCTTCATCATAGAAGGCTCTGTCAACACATCGGCCTGGGCTTCCTTCACCTTGTACAGGCTCAAGTGCCATCATTTCGATAAAGAAGCCTTCATCATCTGCACGCTTGAACATGGCTTGTAATGCAGGAATATCATTGGCAGGTACCAATAGGAGATTATCCATATCTCTGAAACTTGCAAGGTTCTTCTTGTATTTGCTCATGCATGAGTGAGAGATTTGAGCAGGACGGCCTGTTCTTCCGTGGAAAGCACGCTCAACTGCGAGTAATTTGATCGGTTTCCCTTCGTGTCTGCCACCTGGATCAGTCATACTCTTTGCGTTAACATCAGCAATACGAAGACTGACTGTAACAGATTCAGAACCGCTGTTCATACAGATGAAGCGATCGAACGGACAATAACCACGGGTATGGCCAAGTTCCTTGCGTAGTCGTTCACCAAGGCGCTTTTGAGAGAAAGAAGGAGTCATGATGTTTGCCATTATCCAATTCTGAGACATCGCCTTGATGATAGAATCAGGACCGTGTCCGCTTCCAAGCATACCGTATCCACCATTATCGTGAAGCACCGCACCACTGGAAGTCACCAACCAAGGTCCACGTCCTGCAATTGGAATGTATGGATTCACAGTAGCAGGAGCATAGAAGTTTACGTAGTCTTCTTGCAGATGTGGGATGAGTTCTGATTCTGGAAGAGTCATAACGTCCATTCCAAACTCTTCGATCAAAGCCTGATGTGTGGCACTTGCTTCGTTTATTGCTTGTACAAGTTGGGTGTCAGTCGCACAAAATTGAGCAATGATTTCATCGGTAAGTCCCACGGTTTCCGGAGCTCCGCTTATGTCTCGAAGCTGATGAAGTATGGTGAGAGGATTATCCGCCATGGTATCACGGTGTCGAGGACCTCCTTTGAACATAGCCCTGTAGCCAGTTTCAACACCTCCATATCAGAGGTTGGCATCCACCCTTCGCAGTCCAAAATAAGAAAATTCAATTGGAATTCCATCCATTTCACTTTATTAGAGTCCAAATATCACTCGATCTGAATGGCATATAAATTTAAACTCAATTCAATTGAAATTGGAAAGTATTGTAAATGAAATTACAGTATGTTTTGAGAATTATACGACATTCAAAAAACGAAAATAAATCGCTGTCTCAATTGAGTTCAACGTTCTATAAATCAAAATTCCAATTGGAAATTCGATTATTGTAGTCGAAGAGTATAATAGGCGGGTCGGTTGAACCTTAGACAACCGGGCAAGTCCCGAGGAGATGGGAAAATATGGCAGATAAAGAATACAACATCCAGGAATTAGTACACCGGGATGTCTATGTGAACGACAAAAAAGTAGGAACAATTGTAGGTGAACGACACCATCCTAACGAGGCACGCGTCCAATCGATGCGGATCCAAGTTGAGACAGATGTCGCAGACGAATACATGCGTAAGCCTGCAGAACTAGCACCTTTACCTAAGGAACTGGTACACAGCATTCAAAACGATGGCACTGTAAAGTTGTCTAAGTCTATGCGAGAACTACAACGAAGATGGAGAAACACCATCCGTATTGATGAGAAACTCTACGCACCTGACGAAATGCTTGACCGAGCTGTCCTCGATAATCAAGGGCGAGAAGTTGGCGTTATTGTTGACATGGTCAAAGTAAAGCGCACATACAAGGGATTCACCGTTCGAACTCGACTCCATGCTCAAAAGCAATATGGAATCGGCACAGAAATCAAAATTCCAATCACGGCATTCGCAAGAACTCGCGAGCGCCTCGACGAAATTGTTCTCTCGAGAACCTTCGATCGTGTCTTGCAGTTGCCTTCATACATCGCAATTAACGATCCAGATTTCGACGAAGAGTGAATTTTAAACGACCGTCATTCTTATGACAGGGTTGTAGGTCGCAGGATTGCCCTTGCGCGGGTGGCTTAGTCGGTTAGAGCACCCGGCTGATAACCGGGAGGTCGCAGGTTCAAGTCCTGCCTCGCGCACCAACCCTCATCTTTCGCCTGTCGAAAGACTCGCAAAGAACATGAACGGGCGGCGTTCAGCACGTATTGAGGGAAAGCCATGGTCGTTGTCTCAGGAAGTAATGCACAACAGGTAGCAGAACAACTTGCACTTGCACTGAACTGGGATCATGTTCAACTTGAAGCTCGTCGGTTTCCAGATACTGAAGGATACATTCGAATTCCTGAAGATCAGATTGAAGCAATTCGAAAAGAACCTGTCGTTGTTGTTTCAAACACATTCCCAGATGCTGGCATCGTTGAAACACTTCTCATGCTCAAAGCAATTTCAGATGTTCGTAGAGGCTCCTTGGAAAACCTTCGAGGAATAGAACCTCAAAGAATGGAGAATATCGGCCCCGGGGTATACCTTGCGGTACCATATTTCGGATATTCTCGACAAGACAAGCGTTTCAAGCCTGGAGAAGTCATCTCAGCACGGGCGATTGCCGACATGCTTGCAACACAGTGTGATGGCTTGACGGTACTCGATTTACACGCTCCACAAGTCCTTGAAAATCTGGATATTCCAGTCGCATTTACATCGGCAATGCCAGAATTAGCCAGCCATCTACAATCAGAAGTTCAGCCAGATTTCATTCTCTCTCCTGACAAAGGTGCAATTGATCGTGCAAGTCAAGTTGCACAATTAATCGATTGTGAATTCTCTTACCTTGAGAAAACTCGTATTGATGCACATACCATTATCCACAAAGCGAAAGATTTGGATGTCAAAGGAAAAGTTGTGGCAATCGTCGACGATATGATTGCAACTGGTGGGACAATCTGTCGCGCTGCTGATGCATTGAGAAGCCAGGGTGCTACAGAAGTTCACGCCGCTTGTTCCCACGGCCTCTTCACGGGTGGGGCAATTCGACGGCTTACACAATTTGTTGATGGTGTTCACGCTACGGGCAGTTTGGCAAATCCACGCTCAGTCATCGATGCTGGTGAAGCATTGGCACGTGGTGTCCGGGAACTTCTCGACAACTGACCGCTTTACAGTGTTCAATTTCCCGTCCAATGCGTTTATATGGACGAGTTACAGCCGAAGGATTACCACACGAGGTAATACCAATGAGTGTACATGTACGATTTGAAACCCCAAGCGACGCTGCCGACAAGATTTACGAGCTCATCAGAGCAAATTCCGGCGGCCGAATTAAGAAAGGAAGCAACGAAGTCACAAAGTCCGCAGAACGCGGTACTGCGCAATTCGTCATCCTTGCAGAAGATGTTAACCCCCCAGAACTTCTGGCTCACATTCCTTTGATCTGTGAAGAAAAAGGCATCCCATACGGATACGTCCCTTCCCAAGAATTCCTTGCTAAAGAAACCGGACTTCCTAACGGAGTCAAGACTGCTTCAATCGCTCTTATGGAAATTCCAAAGAGTAACACAGAAGCATTCAACGCTGTAATTGAGACCATCAACGGACTCAAGAACTGAACACTGAGGTGAATTTAGATGAGTGACGAAACAGTAAGCGGATGGCCTGCTGAAGTTGTTGAGATTGTCGGCCGAACTGGCATGACAGGCGAAGCAACTCAGGTCAAAGTCCGTGTTAACGACGCACCTAACCCACGAGACGTTGGTCGAATTATCACACGAAACGTGATTGGACCTGTTCGAATGGGAGACATCCTAATGCTCCGAGATACGGGAAGAGAAGCCCGTAAGCTAAACGCACGGTGATTATCATGCCAGAACGAAGAGTTTGCACATTCTCCGGAGAAGAAATTGAACCAGGTACAGGAACTATGTTTGTCCGCAAGGACGGAAGCATCCTTTGGTTCAAGAACAGCAAGGCCCGCAAGAACATGGTCAAGTTGTCCAGAAATTCACGTAAGGTGAAGTGGACCCGACATTATGTTCGTGGCGGAATTCGCTGATCTCATTCGGTGAACTGATAAAGGGGCCCTTGGTGGCTCAGGCTGGTGAAGAACATGGAAACAACCTACATTATGGTAAAACCTGATGGCGTACAACGAGGATTAGTCGGCGAGATTATTGGCCGTTTTGAACGAAAAGGGCTGAAATTAGTCGGTCTCAAGTCAATGGTACCGAGCGAAGAAATTGCTCGTACACACTACGATGTCCACAAGGAACGCCCATTTTTCCCTGGATTAATCAAATTCGTAACATCTGGACCTGTTGTCTGTATGGCATGGGAAGGTCGTGATGCAATTTCAGTTGCTCGTAAACTCATTGGCTCAACCAATGGTCGAGAAGCTGAGCCAGGTACAATCCGTGGAGACTTCGGAATGGACATGGGTTACAACATGATTCACGGATCAGATGCTCCAGAAACAGCAGCATTCGAACTTGGACTTTGGTTCCCTGAAGGACTCATGGATTGGAATAACACCATGGGTACTTGGGTTTACGAGTAAGGTTCATCCTTCCTCCCCGAGGAGGCCATGTTATGGACGAGACAGAAGATATCGCTGAAGAGCCGGTGGCTCGTGGCGAAAATCGTCAACCGATTGTTTCTGTACTCGGTCACGTAGACCACGGAAAAACAAGCGTACTCGATTTGGTTCGTTCACTCGGAAGTGAGCGACAAGCCAGTGTTATGGACCGTGAAGCCGGTGGAATCACACAACACATTGGTGCGACTGAAGTTCCTGCCAAGATTCTGAATGAAACATGTGCTGAACTTATGCATGGACGTCCATTCAAATCACCTGGATTACTCTTTATCGATACACCTGGTCACCACTCTTTTGCTTCACTTCGTAACCGTGGTGGAGCTCTTGCAGATATTGCCATTCTGGTGGTAGATATCATGGAAGGGTTGCAGCCTCAAACCATTGAATCAATCAATATTCTCAAACAGACAAAAACTCCTTTCGTCATTGCTGGAAATAAAATCGACAGAATTCATGGGTGGAGATGTGAGAAAGACCGTTCTTTCCTAGCATCGTTGCAAGACCAAAGACCAGATGTTGTGGATTTGTTCCAAACACGATACTGGAAACTTGTTGGTCAAGTTTCTGAACATGGAATTAACCTTGAGCGATACGATCAAATCAAGGATTTCCGACAATCCTTCCCACTGGTTCCAATGTCTGCCAAGGAAGGTGAAGGATTGCAAGATCTCCTCACTGTTACTGTTGGTCTTGCCGAACGTTTCCTTGAGGACCGTCTTACCGATACACTCGGACCTGCAGAAGGAACCATCCTCGAAATGAAGGATGAAATTGGAATGGGGAAAACCATTGATGTCATTCTACACCGTGGTTCTCTCAACGTTACTGATACAATTACTGTCGTTAGTGCCGATGGCCCATTTGATGTTCGTATCAAGGGACTGAAGCGTGCTCGCGGCATGTCAGAGATGCGGGATGCTGGCGATCGGTGGGAATCCGTCGATACCATCGATGCAGCAGCTGGTGTCAAAATCATCGCACAAGGACTGGAAAAGGCTCTAGCCGGAACGACGATTCGTCTCTCGAGTGAAGAAGCATGGGAAGAAGCTCGAAAAGAAACCCAAGTCTCTGTTGAACTCGATGAAGAAGGCATCGTCATCAAAGCAGACACGATTGGTGGACTAGAAGCACTTGCATTTGAACTCAAGAAGATTGAGGTCCCTATCCGAAGAGCAACTGTCGGTCCAGTCAACAAAAGAGACCTCATGACTGCTGAGGCAGCAAATAGTCCACTGAATCAGATTATTCTCGGTTTCTCAATTGAGCCAAACAATGAAGTTCGTGCCCTTGTCAATCAAGGTGATGAAAGCGTTACTTGGATTGGTGGCGATATCATTTACCACATTATCGATCAATTCGAAGAATGGAAAGAAGAACGAAAGAAGGCCATTGATGCCGCGACTCGAGAGAATCTTATCTATCCAGGAAAACTTCTCTATCTTGAAAACCATACATTCCGTAACAAAGGTCCTGCTATTGTAGGGATGCGTGTTCTTGGTGGTCGTGTTCATCTTGGTCAACGATTGATGAAAGTCGATGGAACTGCTGTTGGTCAAATTCGAAGCCTTCGTTCCCGTTCAAGTGATGAACTTAAAGAAGCGAAACAAGGCGAAGAAGTCGCTGTTGCGATCATGGGTCCAACTGTTGGAAGACACATCGAAGAATTGGAACAATTCTATGTTGATATCCCTGAATCCCACGTCCCCCGACTTGCGAAGGTTGAGTTAACTGAACTTGAAAAAGAAATTCTCGAGGAGATTATCAAACTCCATCGCAAAGATGACCATTTCTGGGGTCGTCGGCACATTGCGTGATGATTGTTCGACGTAAGAACAGCATACATTCAAGTATCATGTCAAGCGGTCGTAAGGCTGAGAACACATTAGGTGAATCATGATGGATGCTGGATTTTCACAACAGAACAGAGGCGGAGACGCCCGTACGCAAGATCTCATACGCACCGTTGCAGACATCTCCAGCGCTCTAATGAACGAAGTGAGCAAGGTTATTATCGGTAAGAACGAGAACTTGCGTCGAGTATCTGTTGGTATTCTTTCCAATGGTAACATGCTTCTCGAAGATTTCCCAGGACTTGCTAAGACACTTCTTGCAAACACCTTCGCTCGAGCACTTGGATGTAAGTTCAAGCGTGTTCAATTCACTCCTGACTTGCTGCCTTCAGACATCATGGGTACCTACATGTACGACCAAAAGTCTGGTGAATTCAAGTTGCGTGCAGGTCCACTGTTCTCGAATATTCTTCTTGCTGACGAGATTAACCGTGCTCCTCCAAAGACCCAAGCTGCTTTGCTTGAAGCAATGGAAGAGAAGCAAGTGACCATTGAAGGTATCACGCACAAACTTCCTGCTCCGTTCGTTGTTCTTGCAACTCAGAACCCAATCGAACAAGAAGGAACATATCCGCTTCCAGAAGCGCAAATGGACCGTTTCCTCATGAAGTTGAGTATGGGTTACCCAGACCGTGCTGAAGAAAAAGCAATTCTTGCTCGCCGTAAGTTGCGTGGAAAGGATGGACACGATGTCGAACAAATCACTTCTCCAAAGAAGGTTGTTGCAATGCAAAAGGCATTGGAGACAGTCCATGTTGATCCAGCAATTCTTGCATACATCGTTGAAATCGTTCAGCGCACTCGAGAAGACCATCGTGTTACTAACGGTGCTTCGCCTCGTGCTTCACAATCCTTGTTCAAGACAGGTCGTGCTGCAGCAGCTATCGCAGGACGAAACTATGTCATCCCCGACGACATCAAAGGTATTGCACTGCAAATTATCTCTCACCGTATCAACATGAAGCCTGAAGCAAAGATTCGTGGAATTACGGGAATGCACATCGTTCGAAAGATTCTCTCGGAAGTTCCAGTTCCTGTGATTTCTTGAACATAAGCGCTCTTTGGAGGCTGAAGTTCAAAATGGGTGACCTATCTGGGTTACAATGAGGGGGAGCGAGTATGACAATGAATCCGTACAAAATGGTCATCGCCGTCGCTAACCAAAAGGGTGGTTGTGCAAAGACCACCACCGCAGTAAACCTTGCAGCTGCTTTGGCGAAAGGAAATCGAAAACAAGGTGTTCCTCCTGCAAAAGTACTGCTTGTTGACCTGGATCCTCAAGGAAATTGTGCGACTTCATTCGGTATTGAAAAGAAGAATATTCGACGAACAGCATACGATGTTCTTGCGAATGATTCTGGTGAAGAACTTCCATTGATGGAAGAATACTTGCTAACACCACGAGAACTTACCGATGCAATGCAGAAGGCGTTTATCCTTCGTAAAGGAAAGAAGGCTCCTCAGAATTTGACCATCGACAATCTTTGGTTGCTTCCGAGCGATATCCATCTTTCAGGAGCAGAAATTGAATTGTCTCACAAGATTGGACGTGAGACAAGACTTCGAGAGGGGCTTGAACCCATCATCGATGAATTTGATTACATCGTCATCGATACTCCGCCGTCACTTGGTTTACTCTCCATCAATGCAATGTGTGCTGCCAATTGGGTTATGGTTCCTGTTCAAGCAGAATACTATGCGCTTGAAGGATTCAGTATGTTGATGAATTCAATCAAGATGATTCAGAAGCGTATTAATCGTAATTTGAAGATCTTTGGTGTTGCAATGACGATGGTTGATGCACGCTCAAAACTCAGTCGTCACGTCTGCACGGAAGTAAGTCGTAAGATTCCGAATAAGGTGTTCAATACCACGATTCGTCGCTTGGTCAAGGTCGCTGAAGCACCTTGGAGTGGTGCTCCTACTGTGTTGTTAAACGAACCTAGAGCAAGCGGTGCTGGTGCAGGTTCTCTCGAATACTGGACTTTAGCAAAAGAATTCCATAATCGAGTTCAGTCGATGCGACGAGAATTCGGTGTCAAGGAGCATCCAAAGTTATTGGCTGGTCGACGTTGAAAGGTTGAGAAATCAACGTTTCCAACTTCCTTTCGCGCGGTCAGGTTAAGTACGAATGTGTACCCATTCGATTTGGGATGCACATATGACTGGAGAAGGAATGACCTCTGTAAGTGTTAGTTATGAAGTTCGTAGACAATTGAATACAATGCGAACTGTGAATGGGCATAAGAGCGTTAACACGCTTCTTGAAGACATTATTCGTGCTCATAAGATGGCTCGAATGCGTGGAGAACTCGATGTTCTACAAGAGCATCTCAAACGAGTTGCAGACGTCAATGTTGAGCATTTAGTCAATCGATTAAACATGGCTCCATTCAAGGTTTGAGGTGATTGAAATGATGGCATGGCGTCCACCTGGTTACCTTCTAACAACACAGCAACTTGTTCGTGCTCTGTTTGATGATTCTACTGATGAATCCAAACTCTTGACTGCCGCTGCAGCTGGTAAAGTGGAATTGTTTGCTCTAAACAAATCATGGAATGCTGTTCTTTGGTTGATTATGAACACACTCAAAGAGGACGGAAAACCTGTCTACTCAGGAATTGAATTAGGAAACTTGCGTTCCTGTTTACCTATTGAATGGCGCTGATCATTCCTTGTTCATTTTGGCAAGGTATTCGTGACCATACCATTTCCATTGATCCATTGTCCATCCTTCAGGGAGACCCCCTTCAGGCAATGGTGGCGCTTCCCGTGGCTCTTCTACAGCCGGTTCTGCTTCTGCTTCAGGTTGAGACTCAGGTGTTGATTCACCCAATGTTGCAATCGATTCGATGGATGCTTCATCACTGAAGAGTTCTTCAGCAGATACGTCTCGTGAAGATTCAACGACTTCTTCTTCATTCTCTTGTTCTTCAAGATTCAGTGGCTTAACGTCATCTTCCCATAGTGAATCTGATTCAACGCCTCCAAAGGCAGAAGATCCTGCTGTCCCTTCCAATGCCTCATCCATTGCAGCTGAGGTTGGCAATCCTGCTCCACCATACGTCTTCGCAGTTTGTGTCGATTTACGTCGTGAAGAAAGTATTCCGATGATGATGATCACGAGTGTTAGGATTCCAAAGAGTCCACCGCCATAGACCAAAGCATCGTTCATTGCATCTGTTTCGTACCATTCCTCACCAGTGGATGGAGAATCTGTTGTTGTGTTCCAACTCGAGAACGTAACTGGAGTCTGATTCGCAGCTTTAGAATCTGCTACATATTGGACATAGGCAGGAGTTCTCCAACCAACGCAAACATCTCGCACGTCTGAGAAGTCGAGATTACAGTGATCTTGAATGGTCTGAATTCGAGCATCGTTGTCATCGTAATCTGAATTTGAACCTGTACCATCTCTGTCAATATCGAGATATTCATTTGGATCTAAATCCATATCTTTCGATTCAGAACTATCTGCCCATCCATCCCCATCATTATCTTCGCATCCAAAGGATTCAAGTTCAGTATTCTGAAGAGGATCTGTTGGGTCTGGCAACCATGCCTTTGTTGACGTTCCTGGCTTGGTTGGACATTTGTCAGGCATAAGACCTGTTGCGTTGTCTCCAAACCCATCACCATCGCCATCAGACCATTGTGAAATCATGTCTGGGAGAGCATCTGCACCTTGTTGTGAGGTCCAATTCTGATCGGGATCTGAGTATCCATCAAGGTCGCCATCAGGGCAACCATAACGGTCCTTTGTTGAGAATCCGTTGACGAGGGGACATCCATCAGCGAGCGTTCCCTGAGGATTATCTCCATATCCATCTCTGTCTGTATCTGCCCACTGTGAACCGTCCGTTGGATAGATATCGCCATCTTGCCCATCTGGATTATCGCCGTAGCCGTCACCATCAGAATCAATGGTTTGATCTGGATTGGAAGGGAACATGTCTGAATTATCACCTACTCCATCTCCATCAGAATCAATACTTTCATCAGCAATGTTTGGGAACTCATCGCTGTTATCCCCTACACCATCGCCGTCCGAATCGTAAGATTCAGAAGGATTGGTTGGGAAGGCATCCAATGCATCAGTTACGCCATCTCCGTCACTGTCAATATCATACAATCGTACGCGTGTTGAAGATGTGAATCCAGAGATGATGTAGACTTCCCCATTTGCACCTTTCAGTGAAGCGATGACTTTTCCACTGCTATCGTACATTTCACCTTCTTGGAAGGTTTGAATATCGACCACGATTATTTCACCCGATTGTGTACCAATGTGATACGATGCAAAGTCCATTTGTTTAATGTAAACAAGTTGAGGATTCGAGGTGATTGAAAGCATTTCATACGTGTAATCGCTGAGATTGTATCGGAATAAATCACCACCTGTAGTCCCTACGAGGAGACGCCCTTGGGCATCAATTTGCATTGCATTGACTGCAGAGGTCATATCAGTCAGTTGTTGTACCAAGGTTCCTGTGTTGTCATGAACCTTTACTCTGTTATCGTATCCTCCAGTCAAAACATGACCGTCTGAAGTAACAAGCATTGATGTCATTCCACCTGAGTGAGAACTGGTCACAATTCCGGTGGGCTCGCCCCCGCTCCATTCCTCAGCCCTTCGTTGACCAGGGAAGTATCCAATCCAGACATCTCCGTCGTCATCCCAATCGACAACATCTACTGGATTTGAAGTATTGATGTATTGCGTAATAATTTGCTGCGTCATTTGTATGATGACGACACCGGATTCGTGCGCTACAGATACGAGGTTTTCACCAGAGTCAACTCGAGCTGAATTTGCAGTAACATTGAGATCTAAACTCCAGACGGCTGTATGAGTTCCAGATTCAAAGGTGTTGACTGAAAAAAGACCAGAGCCTGTCACCATCAGCACTTTACCGTCACTGAGTTGCTCCCATGCAACAACTTTTTCGTTAATCTGTTCGGTTTGACCAGCATCGATTAAGGACGCTGAAGTCGACAGAACAGGAGCAACAATAGGCAGTAAAAGCAAACAAAGGACAATCGTTGCTAGGGTTCGCATAGTAAGCGGAGGACGAAGGGAAATATCAAACAGACGTATGATTGTCCATTCAAGATTCATCTGATTCTTCTTCTGCCGGCTTCATTTGTGGAAGAACCGGTGTGATGGAAGCAGTCTTGACTTCCTTCCTTTGGCTCGATAGCGGTGTAAGGCGTTGAACAGGCCGTAGTGTTGCTGATGCAACCTCTTCTTGCTGCTCTACAGAGTCCTTTGGAATCACATTCAGTGGAGTCATCGTTCCTGTGATAGGACGCATTGTTGCAGATTCTGCTTCAAGAATCTCTTCGACTTCTTCTTCCATTGCTTCAGAAACTTCTGAAAGGTCACGTCGAGTGATTCGTGCTTCATCATCGCTTGTTCCGAATTCACCGTCTTCACCGGGTGTAATGCTGACTTCAACTGCTCCAACAGGTACAACAATTTCCTCAGCAGGTAATTCCTGAGTTGCTTGTACTTCTTCGACCTGCGGTTGTACGACCGGTGTTTGTGGCTGAAGTGGCATACGGACCTTGCGCTCGAGTGGCTTTGGTAGCATTGCTTCTGGAGCCCCACCAATAGGTGCCTTGACTGGTCGAAGTGCTGGAGCTTGACCAAGAGGTTTTGCTCCACCAATTGGTGCTCGCATTCCACCAAGACCAATGCCTTGCTGAGGTGTTGCTCCGAGAGATCGTGTCATGCCACCACCAAGTCCAGGTGCACGAGTTCCTAGTGCGGATGGGTCTTGACCAAGTGGCATTGCTGCTGGGGCCTGTCCAGAGATGGATTGCATCCACTTCTGTCGCTTCTCAGCACGAGTATCGGTTGATTGGAGTTCTGCGAACTCTTGTTCACGGGATTGAAGTTCTGATTCAGAGACATCAATATCACCTTGAATCTGTGAAGTAATAGCGTCACGCATCTTGGTTTCTGCCATCTCACGGAAGGAGTCCATCTTGTCTGAAAGATTGTTTAGGCGGTCACGAACCTCTGCACGCTTGAGTCCAAGTTGTGCTTCGATTTCTGCACGAATAGAAGCCTCACGCTTACGTACATCGATGAGTGCTTTGTTTCGCATAATCTCTTCACGCTTGTCGAGTTGACGCTCAAGTTGAACTGCAATCTCTTCTTGCTTACGAGTTCTGAAGGCTGAAAGGCGCTCTTCCATATCGACTTCGAGTTCGAGAGCTGTTTCTTCCTTGAGTAGATCAAGATCGGTCTCAAAGGTCAGGCGTTCATTACGCAATTGTGCATCAAGTTCTGCCATAATGGCCTTTCTTGCAGCGGTTTCACGCGATTGGAATTCGATTTCAAGGCGTTCAGCCCAATCGGTTCGCTTTGCTTCGTATTGTTCTTCGAGATGTCCACGTAGTTCTGTTTCTCGTTCGAAACGGAAGCGAGCAAGTCGGTTTTGAATTTCTGCTTCACGTGCACCTCGGTACGAAGTGAATTCATCATCGGAGCGTCGAGCAAGTTCTTGGTCAAGTTCACTCTTGAGAACCTTGGAAATATCATCAACAGCCTTGGAGAAGGTGATGTCGTACTTTTCCTTCAAGCGACCCTTGCGTTCTGTGAGACGCTCTGAATGATTCTCTTCGAGTTGCTTTTGAATCTCAATTCGCAATTCGTCACGACGGCGAGCGATTGCAAGTTCAACATCTTCACGCATTCGTCCTTCGAGATCATCGGTTTCTTGGCGGAGTTGGGTTTCAAGTTCCTGTTGAAGTTGTTGAGCAATGTCCTCTTCAAGGCGAAGACTACGACGGTCGTATTCTGCACGAAGTCGTGCTTCACGTTGTTGGAGTCGATTGCGAAGTTGCTGTTCAAGACGGGTTCGAATTCCTCGACGTAGTTGCTCTTCGCGTTCTGCGAGACGAGCGTTATGTCCTTCTTCGAGTGCTTCGATTTCCTTGTTTTCTAGAGCGATGAATCGAGATTCCATCTCTTGTTCAATTCCAGCCTCAAGTTCACGAATTCGTTGCTGAAGGCGCTGGTTGTACTCCAATGCCATTCGTTCTTTTTGCAGAGCAAGTCGGCGACGATGTTCATCTTGGAGTTGTCCTTCGATGGACTGCTTGAGATTGGATTTGTGTTCTTCTAGACGACGATCATGCTCGTGTTCAAGTTGATTCTGAAGATTGGATATTTCTCGCTTTAGTCTCAAGTCGAGTTGTTCACGCATCCGTGTTTCTTCACCAGCAAGAGTTGAACGTTCCATTTCTGCAAGTTCAACTTCCATATCGGTTCGCATCTCTTTTTCGAGAGCATCAAGAGTGAGTTCATGTTGAACTGCAAGATCGTTTGCAATCGCTTCTTGCATGGCTGAGACACGCTCTGCGATGGCTTGTTGGCGCAATCGGCGTTCTCGACGAATGTCTGCTCGCATTCGCTCTTCTTGACGGAAACGAGCACTGGTGAGCATTGCTTGGTCTGTTGAAACAGCGGGAGATGTTGTGAATTGGCTACGGAGGGCTGCAAGGCTTAGCCTGTCAGCGTTTTCACGCTTCTTTCGAGCTGCATCCAAGAGCTCGTCTTGCCTGCTTTCGCTAGCACTCATAACATCCCATCCGGATATGTATCGACATTTCTTCATACATAAGGTACGCGACGCTGACGATGGCAGAAAGGCCTGTTTCAACAGCAAAAATTGGTTCGCGTCTCACTCTTCTTCATCAGGGTTGAACACCGGAGGTTGTGGTTTTGTCAAGTAGTAAACTGCAAACAAACATGATGCCAAGAAGAGCCATCCTGGAGGGGCAAGTTCAGAACCGATTTGCGCTTGATTATCCGATGCCCCTGTACTGATCATGGCATAGATGATTGCTGTGAGCAAACACGCCATTTGCAATACAGAAAGTTTGAGATCAAGCCCATGCTTGAGTTTTGATAATCGTCGATCGCTGATCATCATTGCTCCAGAAATAAACATAATTGGCAAGATGAACATATCAAGACCTGGAGTTGCGTGACATGGTTGGCCATCACCAAGGCAGATTGTAGCATTGGATAAATCAGGGCCAAATCCGAGAATTGGTTGCAACCAAATGAAGCCCGCGGCACCCATCAACAAAATTGCATTTCCTGGTGATGATAGACCGTGGAAGTAAGGCAAACCACTTCCTTCCTCATGCTGGAAACGAGCGAGGCGAAGCATCCCTGTTCCGATGACCCAAAATCCAGCGAGGGCAAGAGAGATCGTCCAGAGAGGTGTTGCTTCTCCCCACCGTCCAAACATGATGAACATCATCAATGCAGGAGCGACACAGAATGAGAGACAGTCGGACATAATATCGAGAGATCCGCCTAGAAGTTTCTGTTTTGAATACCGACGAGCAATTGGTCCATCGATGATGTCTCCAAGTGCTGATAGGAAAATACAGAGCATGGATGCCCAGATGTATTTCGATTTCAACCCGTCTCCGAACGGTTTGCTCATGTCTTCCACTGCAAGAATGAGGAACATGATTGAAGCCGTTCCAAACATAGCGTTTGTCAACGTAATGTAGTCAGCGATACCTGTTAATCGGAATGTTGATCTCATATTCTCATCTCAGAAGGACACTTTGAACGGTACTTCGCACGCAGGACAAGTGATTGTCCGTTCACCTGGTCTTTGCTTCATTCGAAGACTTCGCTCACAAGAAGGGCATTGAATTTCAACTCGGATGACTTTCGCCGTAAGGGTAAATTGTGTTTCGCATCCACCACAGCGTAATTCTGCTGGACGATCATTGACTCCTGCAATGAGAACTTTTGAACATGAAGGACAAGAAAGACGTTCCTCTTGCCACTTCTTGCGGGTTGGGGCATGGTCTGTACGAACGTTTGCACCACAGAGTTCACATTGGATTTCTCCGAGAGCTGATGGAAGAAGCCCATTGCACTTCGGGCAAGATAGTGGAGGAGGGGCAACCCTCGATTCCACTGTAATTGGCTCATCCATGCTTGACCATCTCCCAATACGTTTTGACTTGTTCGGCGACGGTCAATCTCAGGAGGATGATTCCCCGTCATCTCCGCCTTTTCCAACGAGAATCAATTTTACTGGAAGGAAGTTCCATGGTAAATCCAGTGGTATGTTGTATTCTTGTGCCAATTGCTGTACAAATTGTTTTGCTCCAACTTGACCTCTCGAATTGACCAAATCTATGGAATGAACATGCGTTAGTGCTGCGATATCCTCGAGTGGTGAACCAGATGCTATGACTTGTGTTGATTGTTCGCTGATCATACCTGGAAGTTCAACTCGCTTGGAGACTCTCCACCATCGTGCACGTCCAACGTCTCGATGGTTCTCAATGAGGCCAACCTTGACAAGGCGCTTGAGGTGGTGATAGAGGTTGTATCTGTCGACTGAAACTTGGTCCTGTAATTGGACAGTGCTCATCTCTTCGACTTGCATCAGGACCTCGTATGCCTTACGACGAGTTGGGTGGGTCAACGCAGCGATTAAGGGGTCTGTTCTTACTCGGGTCATGCGCTCACCATGTCAAACTGAGTATTGCTTAGGTTTGAAGATATCCACTCAATTATTGGTCTTAGCAAATTGCTTCTTACCTGTATTAAACGCTAAAACAGTAGCATCCCAAAGGGATTGGAAGGTCGTTAACAGCAGTTTGTAGGTTCCAGTTCCTTCAGCAAGCCGAGCACCATTGAGTATCACAAGGATGACTGAGGCTTCATGAACCAAGACACCAACCCACAATTGGTCATAGAATCCATTGATAACAGCAAACACAAGAGTAAATGTGACCAAAATTGAGAACGACAGATTTTGTCTAAAGTTGCGCTCTGTCTTGCGTGCAAGATCGATAAGTTGAGTCAATATTCGAGGATCATCTCCTGGAATAAGAACGTCTGCGGCTTCGACGTTTACTGATTCCCCAGAACCAACAGCAACGCCAACATCGGATACAGCCAAGGCTGCGGCATCATTGAAGCCATCACCGACCATCATCGTCACATGTGTCTTTGAACGGCTACGAACCCAAGCCACCTTCTCCTCAGGTGAAAGACTCCCGTGAGCAGCATTAGCGGGAAGACCGACAGAGGCAGCGAATCTGTCTACAGCGCCTTGGTGATCTCCAGAGAGGATTTCCACGCTAATGCCTCGTCTATGCAATTCTGGAATCAGTTCATCTGCACCTTGACGGGTATCGTCATGGATGAATGTAAACAGTGCAACACACTTTCCTGCTTTGGTAAGAACGGATGCTCCATGTCCTTGTGCTTCAGCTTCGACAATACCTATTCGAAGTTCCTCGGGCAGGACAATGCCGTGTTCGACCAATGCATCAGGGCGGAGCATGAGAACCACCTCTTTGTTGCGAAGTGCTTGAATTCCTGCATCGATGTCTTTGATTTTATTGACTTCAGAGGCCGTGATGTTTTGCTCTTGGGCGTATTCTCGAAGAGCATCTGCATAGGGGTGGGATGAACGAGCCTCAATACCCGCTGCAAGCGCAATCGAAGCGTCTCTACGACGTCCTTTGGCCATGATAATCTCGCCCATTGATGGTTTTCCTGAAGTAAGCGTTCCTGTTTTGTCCAACAAAACATGGTTGACCTTTGAAAGGCGATCGAGTACATTCCCACCACGAGCAATTGCGCCGATATGGGCAGAACGAGCCAAAGAGGCTGCGTGAGGAACTGGGGCGGCGAGCAGAAGTGCACATGGACATGCAACGACCCATAGAAGAAGGACAATCTTCCAATCCTCTGGGAAGACAAACCAGTAGACGCCGACTGCTCCAAACAATACCAGTGGAACCCATATTGATGTGAATAATTCAATGGTTGCTTGGTGACGAGGTGGCTCATCTCTAAAGGTATGAACCGCTTCAATCAATTCGTACAATTGTGTGCTTTCTCCAACCGCTTCGACCTTGACAACCACAGGACCACGAGCAAGGACAAGTCCCGCCTGAATCAAGTCACCTTCTCCCACATCAACGGGAACTGACTCCCCCGTAAGCGGTGCTTTGTTGAGCGCTCCTTTCCCTTCGACGATGATTCCATCAGCTGGAATCAACTCACCACTTCGAACCTCGATGAAATCCCCCTTACTCAGCAAATCGATAGGAATCTGTTCGCTTTTTTGATGAGAAGGGGCAGTTGCGAGTGAGACTGGTTGAGACATCACCAATGGAGTTCCTATACTGATTGACATTGGTTTGGAGGCATTCGGACGGTTCAAGCGACGTGCGACGCGTGGAAGTCGATCTAAACCGCCTTGCATTGCTTCTCGGGCTTTCACCAGAGCATCTCCTTCAAGGTGAGCAGTGAATGCTACAAGAATTGAAACAATGAGCGCTTCTTCCCACATCATCAATCCACATGCACCTATTACAGCCAAACTTGTCAGTACTTGGAATCCAACTTGACGATTAAGAATACCTGCAATCGCTTCACGGAACATCTGGTAACTTGACATGAGGATACCTGGAATTGCAATGACTGCAGCGATCCAGCCCTCAATACCCATCAGATGAAGAGCGTAAACAACGATGAGCAGTGGGACTGCGAATGAAGCACCGAGAAGTCGATACTGATCTGGACGGAGACGATTCGAAATCGTAGTGACAAGTTTAGGAGGGGAACCACAGACGTTTTCCAATGCTTCATCCCGTTTCTTAAGCAAATCAGAATCTGCTTGTGAAACCAATTGGACGAGTATTCTGCCATCTTTTTCGATCTCAGCGTCAAGAATTCCTGGTTGAAGTTTTAGCAGTTTACGCAATTCGCGAACTTCGATGTTGTTGCGTTTTGCAATCGTTTCTGCTTTCATTCCTTTCAACATGTGATGTTCAGTATTTGGAGCATGGCCAAGTGAACGCAAAACATTCGAAACTTCTGATATTGAACCCTTTTCCAAATCTACAGAAATACGCACCTCTCCAGATGTTGCAGAAACAATTGGATTGGATACTTGTGGGAGATGATTGAGAGCACGTGTTGCTTTACTTGCACAATCTGGACAATCCATTCCGATTAACTCCCACTCTACGGCGTAGTTACCTGTGGCTTGCATAATCACTTCAGCATCGAGTATCTCGATGCTTTGTGGTACTTCTTCAGCAACGGGAACAGGTTCTGCTTTTTCTTGAGCAGGAGCAGCCTTTGCAGCCGGTTCTTCATCTTCGAGGGAAAAGAACACTTCTTCGTCCTTACCCCCCATGTACTGAGTGCCTCGTTCCTGTTTGATTAATACTCTCATGATTTTGAGTGAATTCTTGTACGAATCTTCTTCAAAGAGAAGTCGGTCGACAGGCTATGGAGTGGCTACCCCCTGGATGGTGTCCAAAGGTTGTTGCTTTCGATATCGATGGAACGCTCACCGATGAAAAGAAGCTTCTCGACATGGATGCAGTTGAAGCATTGAGACGGCTTGAAGCAGCAGGAATTACAGTTGTCCTCGCAACTGGAAATGTCCGAGCAATCACCTATGGATTGTGGCGATTCATTGGCCTAAGCGGCCCTATTTGCTGCGAAAATGGCGGCGTCCTCTGGCATCCATCATGGCCTGAAGCCATTGTTCGCGCATCTGGTCAAGAAGCAAAAGAGGCAGCGAATTGGCTTGCAACAGAGCATGAAGAAATTGACGCACAAGGGATCACGACCAACGCTTGGAGAGAAAGTGAATGGTGCTTATTCGCCCATGAAGATCTCGAAGCAGTCACCACTTCCATTCGTGAAAGCAAATGGAAGCATCTCGATGTTGTCCGCACAGGTTTTGCAATTCACCTCATGGAACCGCACCTCTCCAAGGGAAGTGGTTTGACTTTGCTTTTGGAAAAAATGGGATGGTCTGCACAAGACCTTCTCTGTGTCGGTGATGCTCCAAATGACTTATCGATGTTCGAGATGGCTGGTTGGTCTGTGTCCGTAGGAACACCATTTGTCGATGTACGTGCTGCTGCTGATGTTCTCTCGCCGTATCCGAACAGCGCCACAATCGCCCCTCTAGTAGATGCGATTCTTGCAGTACATTCGGCTCAAGACTTATGATTCGACTTGTACTCGATTCTCCATGGTCACATATGTTGTCGATTCAAACTGCTTTATTCACATGGGAGCAATGGGTTCAACAAGCCTTCTGAAAGATTTGAAATCCTGTCTAAAAACGATGCACGTCACTGATGGCGTTCATGGAGAAATTCGTACAGTTCGATTTCAACGCTGGAAGCAGAGACCGAATTTACTCGAACAAGTCAAGCCACTTCTGACAACGCATTCAGTTGATGATGGACAGATACGAGGTTTGGCTACGAAAATTGGTGAACGCGCTTCACCTCAAGATGTTGATTTGTCGTTGATGGTCCTCTCGAGTAGTTTACAACGAGAAGGTCATGACGTTCTTCTGGTCACGGATGATTTCAAAATGGCAAAGGCAACAGAAGAACATCAACTGGCAGGAGAGGTTTGTCCTCCGTCAACGTTCTTTGAACGAATTGCTAAATCTGCGAAAGGAAAGCACGCGAGCGAATTACGTCGATTAGGTCGTCGAATACGGGCTGCTGAAATGCAGTATGCGATCAGCCGACGGAACGAATATGATGTTCAAGCAAAGATTACTTGGATGGTTGATTCTCTGCTTTCAACGGCTCCTGCAAAGGTCAAAGCAAACGTTGCTCCTCAAGCAGCCGAAGGCGATAGTGTCGACTATCTGCTCCAATTACGTCGCCATCTGAGTGGTGATGACATCAAAACAAGCCATCGTAAAAAACTCAAACCTTTGTTTGAGAGTTGTCGAGAAGTGCTCCGCCTTGAGGAACATGTTCTGAATCTAAAGCAACGACTTGCTGATGAATCACTGGAAGTTGTTATCTCGGAAACCCAAGCACTCATGGCAGAAGTTCTCGAAGATTCCGGAATCGATTTAGCTCCATTGAAGCGGGAACTCGTTGATGTTGCACATCGATTCAGTTCACGTATTCTCGTTCGTAGTGAAATGGCTCTCGCCATCATGAAGCGAATGAAAGGTGATGCAGTGGGATCCCACCAACATCTTGCAAATGCATTGTTCCAGGCAACCCACGTCGATGATGATCCAATCGAAGCACGAATTCTTGCTCGTCTTTCTGTCCTCGCATTATCAACGAAAAAACACGAGAAGGCTGTTCGATTATCATCGGCAGCAATCGGCTTAGAAGCGCTCAATGAATCGATGAAATTGAAACAACATGTTGTCCTATCAATGGCACAATTCCTCAACGGTGAGGATTATGATGGAACGATTTCCAAGGTTCAAACCATGGTTCAAGCAGACCACGCTGTGGCTATGCAAGCATTGACCGAACTGGGAGAATCATTCCTTGCGCTCAATCGTCCTGACTTTGCAATCGAATTGTTCGATGAAGCCATGGAGTGTTCCTCAACTGATGGAAACATCGACGAACATTTAGGTGAATTAGTGCTCTTAGCACATCGGGCAATGGAAGATGATGATGACGTGGAAGTCGAAGGACTGCGCCGTGTATTAGACCGAATTCATGAACAAACGACTCAGCAACAAAAGGCTGTTGAGAAAACTGTTGAAGACATCAGTAAGCGACAAGAAAGTGAGCGTCATGTTGAAGTTTCAACCGATTGGCAATCGTCTGAAGTCTTGTTGGATGATGAGCGACCATTGTACATCACAGCCCTTGTTGGAGAAGCGGCTGAAGAACAACTCATCGTTGCTCAGCATCCGTCTTTGGGAACCATTGGAATATGGATGCCATCATCGATTCAAGCGCCTCAACCAGGTGCTAAGATTACCTTGTCGAACAGTCGGGTAAAGGTCGCTCAAGCACCTGAAAAACTGGCTGAATCCCATTCTCTGAAGGCCTTAATTGCGATCGAGAATCCAGAAGGTCTGGTCTTCCAATCGTTAACAGAAGATGCAAAAGAAGAACTCGAAGAACTGTGAGAATGGTGCCGGGGGCAGGATTCGAACCTGCGAAGCATTACGCAGAGGATCTTGAGTCCACCCCCTTTGACCGCTCGGGAACCCCGGCACGTATGCTTCCCTCGATGGTCTTCTTCTTGACTATTCCTCTTCATCGACATCCGTCAAATCCAACGGACGCGGTGGTGGTTTGATGGTCTCGTCATCGATATCGAATTCATCATACAAGTCTTTGATGCGTTGCTTCCGCATGAGGTATGTTCCAACAACAGCACCAGCAGCAAGAATGACAATGAGAATGTTCAGTCCGAGTTCTGATGCTGAAGATTTCTGATCGACTGAATCATCGGTTACATCGGCTATTGGCACAGGAATGAGAACACTGTTGTTGTCCATTTTCAAGGTCATTCCAAGGCGACCTGTTTTCCAAGCTTCAACTTCCCATGTGATGCTGTCTTGCTGTCCAGGTTCAAGATCAAATGTTACTTCGCCCAGTTTCAGTCCATCATCATCTTGCAGGATAAAGGAGGTTGAACCGTTGAGGTAACCAATGTTCTCGACTGTTAACGCAATGTCGATTGTTTGCCCTACTGATGGCCTGTATGGTGTCGCTTCTATCGATACAGGTATGGGTTCAAACGCCAGCCAAAGGACATAGACTTCCAGTGGATTGAATTCAGTTGCTTCACCGACCATCAGATTGCCTGAGCGATCTTGATGAGAGAACCATACGCTAAGTCGATCACTCTTCTGGAACAAAACACCTGTGCTTTCAACATCAAGAATGGTTTGGAATGAAGTGAGTTCACCAGTTGTACCAATTGAATCAAGAGATTTCTCTCCCAACGAGCCTTCGACGACTTTTCCAGCCCGTATGTAGCACCAATGAACCATTGCCCCTTGCTGCGATACTCCGTAGTCATCTCTGATATCGATTGTAATTGGAATATCGTTAATATCATCTGAATCCAAATTATTGAAGGTTCCAGGTTCAAGGGTTACTGTTGGTGATTGCTCATCTATTTGCAGTTGAATGTTGAGAGGTGATGAGAAATTAAACACGCTGCCTGTGAGGTCAATGTTGAGTGTAGCTACACCGTTTGGGATTGTCATCCAATTCAGCACAAGGCGAAGACTGCTCAGACCAGTCATCTCGATTGTTGACTCCGTAGACAATGTGGTGTCAGCATTGTAAAACACCGTCCAAGCCATCTTGCTATCAAATGGGATATGGAGCGCAGGTTCCAATGTATCTTCGTGAACAACGATAACAGCAATATCTGCAAAGTCATCGAGATGCATCGTCAATGTATTGTCTTCAAACACACCGAATGGAGCAACTCGATCTGAAACATCATCGATGACAAGCGACAGGCGCGTATGGGTTTTCCAACTTATATCTGAAAGATAGGAGGCGCCTAAACCAACATCTTGATTCTCGTCCAGCACAACGATAGAAGGGGTGAATTGTTGATCATTCATGTCATTCATAGCATCCCATCGCATTTGGAAGGAGACTGTGAGTGTCCATCGAGAGGTGATCGAATCTTTCTGTGAAGTAACAGTTGGAGGAACTGTGAAGCATGTGACGTCTCCTGTTGTTGTGTTAAATCGTGGAGCGTATTCAATCCAACACTCATCTTGTTGAGAATCCAAGAGGCCAAGTGTAATTGAGTCAAGACTTGAAAGGCCATTTCCATCGATGAGGTCGAACGAGACATGATGTGTTTGACCAGGGAACAAATGCCCATCAATGGTATCGATATTGAGAGAATCCCAATCCAAAAGTGTTGGCTGCCATGGTTGAACATAGATGGTTGCTGCATCCGTTTCTTCACCATATGACCCACCGCCTTGTAATGCATTTCCAGCCAAATCAGAACCTAAAACTACGACGCTTAATCGCCCTTCAACGTACCCTGGAGGAAGAACATCACTCGTTTGAAGAAGTGGTAAATCGACTTCTACTTCCAATGCACCTCGATTGATGTTTGCTGTAAAAGATTGATATTCCGCTTCTTCCATCAGTCCATTTCCATTCGCATCATCCCTGTCTTCTGACCATGTATGAATTGTGAGAGGCGTCTCTAAGCCGTCACCATCTTGAATCAATAATCGAAGAGGAATTGGTCTATCTGGCATCCAAATATGCCCGTCTGCGGGCTGTAACCCACTTTGATCGAGAATTTGAACCGAGATGAGGTCAGGAGGTGTTTCATCATACAAGACCTCAAACGATGTTGATTCAGCAGTCTTATCGAAGGCTGTATTGGCTTGATTGCCTACTGGACCACATCGCGTGATGATGGTGCGTACTTCCAACAGCGTACCACTGACAAGTTCATCTGCATCGGGAATGGTTAGTGGAATGGAAAAACGACCATATTGGTCAACTTCGGAGGTATTGCTAAGGGCCCATTCAATTGGTTCTCCAGGCCATTCGTCCAAGCCTCCACTGATGTTTTTTGGAGGGATTGCGCGTACTTCGATTGAAACTTGAGCTTCACCATCACCAACCCATCTCTCCGCTACGCCTTCGAAACGGACGCGTCCTGAGACCGTCATCTCCGTATCTGAGTTAACATGCAATGGCCACAAAGGCTGTGTCCAATCATGGAGTGCACGTCCTTCATCATCAAATGCAAGAACATTGAACGCCTCGAGGTCATTTTCGACATCGTTGTATGCTGTATTTTCAGCCCAAATAGCAGGACCTGTTTTCAATCCAGTCTCATCGATTGCATATGCCATCCAATGCACATCATCGATGTCATCGTTCAACCACGTACTCTCAAAGACCCATGTCACTGTACATTCACTTTGTGTGCATAAAGCGTTTGAGGAAGGATGAAGCAAGGCGATGCCCGCTCCTGATGTTTGGATAAATCGTGGTGTTGTATCCAATCGATCTAATTCTGCTGTAATCCGCACATCGCTATGGGATGTGGATGGCCCCATTGAGATATTGATCCGTTCCAATGCAGGTATTTCTGTGATTGAACCAGTCGGATCAGTACGTATGTGATGTGTTGTCACTTCACGAAGCGTTCCCGGCAACCAACGAGAAGCAGGAGCATCGACGATGGTATCGATGAGAACTGGTTCAGAAAAAATCGTAAAATTAAATTTCACACCTCCTTTTCCAGTTTCAACCGATAGAGGTATGTTGCTCATCGAATTCGAATCATTCGTACTTGAGGCATTAAGAACTGAATTGAGAAGTGAATCCGTATAATAAATGGCGCCAAAAGTTGAACGGGATGAAGAGGAACGCAAGGAATGAGCTGTTAGATTTGTATCTTGATCCGTATGCAAGTACATTGAGATACGCCCCCAATCCCAATATGTCTGGTAATTCATTCCAAAGGTATTCGGATGTGTTGAATTGAATGTTATCCCTGGGCTTGTAACATGCACATATTGGGTTGTGTTTGCTGGTACTGATGCGAGAACTGAATAGATTTGGTATCCATTATAATCGAAATTACTCAGAGTAACATTTGTAGCGTTTTGGCCAGTCTGAATTTTCAAAACAAATTGGTCCATAAAATTGGCTTTTATGCTCCCAGAAATTTGAGGCATATTGGATGGATTTGGGCCGTACCCAAGATAGCCTAAATCGTACACTACGGACGCCTTTGATTCCCATTCGAGATCACCATGTTCGTTTGCGTAGGAGATGAATGAATCGTTTTCTACTGAATGGAACTTCGTCCGTTCACTCAGGCCCGTATCGTTGCCACTGAGTGGATAAGGGAAGCCTTCAACTGCGTTGTTCCCAATTCTAATCTGTAAATCATCAATCCCTGTTTTACAAATTGGTTGAATGGTTGAATCTAGGAAGTAATCACCCATGATGATGAATAATGTGAAATTTAATTCGGTGATCTCAAACAAAGACTCCCCGTATGGATACACTCTCGAATAGGATGTTGTTGTCGTTGGCATAGGTTGTGAAATGTAAGAGCTTGATTCCAACGCATAACTATTGTATGGAAGGAAATACGTTCCAGTAGGTACTGACACATTGTTTCCTCGATGCGTAACAATGACTTCATCCCAGAAGCATTGTGGGTAAAATGAATTGATTATGACATCAGACGCAGGTGTCGAAAGATACCCATTTGAATCAACAGTCAGATTGTTGTTAAATGATCTCAGCGAATTGGTTTGTACCTGATAAGCCCCAAATGTTTGCTTGAGCCCAAGACCGACGCGCTCAAGCGTTGGTGTCACCAGAATGTCGGTTGTTGACATGTGAACGACAATGCGAACTGAAGGATATTCCTCTGGATTGAGCAGAATTTGTTTCGGTGCGGTAACTCGCTCATATTGAGGAATGATGTCTCCGTTTGAATCCATGAGACTGAAACGTAGTGTTGTGTTTTCTGGCTGAATGGCACTCGCATCAAGTACCCCATAGCCAAAGACTGGATTCGGAGTGAATGGTTCGGAAACCCATTCACCTTCATTCTCAAACAATGATATTTCGATACCTGCATCGTCGATGTACCAGCCATCTCGTTCTACGAATTCATCCGAGAAGAAGGAGAAGCGGAGGCGTACTGATTCGCCTGACAGATTGGTAATGTCCGCTGTTTTCAGTTCAAATCCACGTATGACACCATGGCAACCACCGGTTACACGCGAGCCGTCCAGAAGGCCTTCTCCATAGAATGGAGAATTGCTGTTGACTGTTGAGATGCGATCGTGGAAACCACCAGGGTCAGCAGGCAAGTACCACCAATTCAATCCTCCATCGGTTGAAAGGGAAACTGCCCCTCCATCCCAAGCAGATTCTGTGCAAATCCATTGGCGGAAGGTGAGTTGAGAGGTTGCATTTGTTGGCAAGCGATATTCTGGAGAGGTGAGATGTGCATACGAGTTTGGACTGTACTGTCCGTCGAGTTTGATTCCTGCACCGTTTTGACCAGAATGCCATCCATTCGGTCCATTTCCTGATGAGTTGTTCACTGCTCCAATCGTCCATCCTTCTCCGCGAATGTTCTCAATCGTCCAACCTGCAGGCGCATCGTGAGCATCTTCGAATGAGTCAAAGGCGGTTCTTGGACCATTGACGCCCATTGTGGAAACCCATTGCCATTGATTTGGAGCACTTACATTGTCAAGCCATCCATCGATTGAACCATTTGTGTAATCAGGGATGGAGGTGAAATTATTCAATACGCGTTTGATCGGTGTCGCCGTATTTGCGCCAGAATGGAGCGTTACATCATCGATCATGATTCCTTCCCAACCTACAGCAGGAGCTGATCCTCCATGATTGACAATCGAATCTGTTTGAACATTGAACTTCAACAACCCATGCGAAGCATTGCTATGATTGGACACCGTATTCGATACTGGATAGAACATTGGTAGCCATCCAAAGGACTCATCAACATAGAATTGGCCTTGATACGCCACACCATTGCCTGGTAGACCTGGAAGGGGCGTCAAGAGGATCCATGAAGTTCCGTTATCGAGAGAGTACCAAATGGTCATGCCATCGTTCGAACCGCCTTCAATGTCCCAATTTGAACGAACTTCGAGTTCAATAGGTGATGCAAGACCACTAAAATTAACTGGCATAACCAGCGTACCATCTGCGTTTGGTGCATAATCGCCACTCAAGTTTCCATGGAACCATGAGCCGGGTTCATCTCCTTGATTGTACCACGTCAGATTATCGATGAACCAGCCGCCTCGTTGAGAGAGATCATCACTCATATCGGCACACATTCTGAAGCGCATGGATTGGGACAAACTGATGTTTGCCAGATTGTCCAGTTGGAAATGGACTGAATCCCATTGGAGCGAAGAACCACTCCAAACAGATGAATAGGATTGGACAGAAGAAGGGTGTGAAGTGGATACTGTGGTATTGTAACCATCCGTTGGGATCAATTGATTCCATGCATCAGCATCATTGAAGGTATACTCAACCCATAGGGCATCGTTTGATGTAAACGAGCGCCAATGGTCGAATGAAAGTGAGAGGTTTCGAACCACTTCAGGTGTTGAATACCGTGGAGACAGTATACACGAGGTCATGTTCGCTGTAAGGCTGTGATCTGCCCCAAAGGCAAGAGAATAAACGCCGTTACTCGCACTCGAGGGTTGCTCTTGACCCTGAAGCGTTGTCACATTGACAACAGTCCAGTTGTAACTGTCAGGTCCCATGCCAAGCCATCCTGTTGGAACTCGTGTTGTCGATTCAAAGTCTGCCAGTGTTCCCAGTGATGTATCTGTAGAAAGAGAGAGTTTACCGCCGTGTGCAAGTGAGGAGGTGTTGTCAAAGGTTCCATTCAGCCATCCATTTCCATATCCTGCACCGTAATAGGAACCCATGTCTGCAACAGGAGTCCATTCCGTCTGAATTTCCAAAGCGCCACCGGTTATCGAGTGGTTTGCAGGCACTTGAACGACAGACGAAATGTTGGCAAGAACAGACTCATTACCTGGTGTTGGGGTTATCGTGATTTCACCAGATGATGTTGATGTAGGCGCACCTTTTACAAGAGTTGAAGGACCAACCAGTACCATGAGTGCTACAAGAAGCACTGCTTTGTACTGAACTGAGGGCTTGTTCATCCATCTCACCTTGCTTCGCAAGGTGAGGCATTTGGTATGAAGCCTCGTCTGTTCTGATTAAGTCCGCGCAAGAGAGTTCAAAGACTCTAAGAGTAAGGCTCGGATGATGTCGAGCGACCCTGTGCTTACGGACCTTCAAGCCCGTGAGATTCAGGAGCAATTGTTCGCCACATATCGACAACAAACCAATCGCCAAGTTCCCGTTCACCTACCGAGGAAAGACTTCTGGGTTATGGTCAAGCGACTACTAACAACACTTGACGTTCAAATTCACAACATGATTCGTCAGCATGGTGCTGACTTGAGAGTACAGAACGAACAGAAGCGTCAAGCAAACGTTCGACATATCGCCTCAGAGTTAGCTCGCCGACGATTGGTTGCTATGATGCAGCATGCTGCATCACAGTCGCTACGTATGGCAATAAGTGTAACCGATAATGCAACGGTTTTGCCTCCATTGGATTGGCAAAAAACAGATGTGAATGAGCGTCAATTATACAGTGCAATTCAAACTGAAATGGATCGATTCAAGAAGTCCATTGGGTGGCAAGAGATGCAAGATGGACTTCGTGGAGAAATGGAGTTTGCAACGCCAACCCATAAGCCAGGTACGATGCAATTAGGAGACTTTACTGAAAAACCGATTACGAATCAACCTCCACCGGACTTGGTCTTTGAAGATCAGCGACCGGAACCAGTCGATACAATGGATATCGACGAAGAAGATCGAATCGCTGCATTGGAGTGGGATTCTATGGAACCAGTACCAATACCAGAGCATATTGAGGAACCCATGAGTCCACCAGCACCACTTCCCCAGGCGCCATCGAGCGAGGGTAGGCATGGTGCAGCCATGGAACTCGCCCCATCAGCAACATCGGCAATTACTGATGATTGGATGGACGATTCTCCGAAGGAAGAAGAGAAAGCCGTTGAAATGGCTCCTCTTATTCGAATTCGAATTCTTACTTCATTCGATGAAGCGATTGCAACAGCAGACGGATCTGAGTTGATGCTCCAAGCAGGAGATGTTCACAACTTAGAGACCGGTATGGCTCAATGGCTCATCGATTCAGGTGCTGCAGAAGCTGCACCATTGTAATCAACACATCTTGAAGAATCAAGAAAGCAATATCTGCTTAGCAAAGCCCTTGAAGATTCAAGATGGCATAGCCTGTTTAGAACAGAACAAGGTTTCAGAGAAACGTTCTACTTCAGTTGACAGTTCGCATCGATAACTCGATGGTTACTGAGTCAGGAATGTCGATCTTTGCGACTTGTCGCAGAGAGGTTTCATCCTTACCGGAGTTGATGTGCATTTCCAACAAACGCTTGTGAACACGAAGTTCCCAGTGGTCGTAGGTTTCGCTTCCTTCACCATCAGGAGCACGTCGGACAGGAACGACCAGACGGCGTGTTGGTAGAGGAATAGGACCTCGAAGTTTGGTATCGCTTTGATCGCAGATTGCACGAATGTGGCCTGCTACACGATCAATGTCGGAGTGGTTGTTTCCGGTTAGTTTGATGACGGTAACGGCTGCCATAATTCATACATCCTGTTCAAGTTTCATTGAGTATTGGAACTCACTTCTTCTCAATCTTGAGACAAACACCAGCAGCGACAGTCTTACCCATGTCACGAATAGCGAATCGGGACAATTCAGGGAAGGTGTCCATTTGCTCGATAGCAAAAGGCTTGGTTGGTTGGAAACGGATCAAACATGCATCGCCGTTCTTGAGGAACGATGGGTTAGCTTCCTTACCTGCCTTGTTGGTCTTTTCAAGAAGTTCTTGGAACTTGATTGCAACTTGAGCGGTGTGTGCGTGGAAAACCGGGGTGTATCCGACGGAAACAGCCTTTGGAATGTCCATGAGTTGGATTTGACCGACGAAGGTTTCGTCGTGACGAACGAATGTTGGTTCGCTGTCAGTGTATCCAGCAACGTCACCACGGCGGATTTCGTCAGCAGCAAGGCCACGGACGTTGAAACCGACGTTGTCACCAGGCTCAGCCTTGGTAACGATTGTGTGGTGCATTTCAATTGACTTGACTTCAGCAGACTTCTGAGATGGATTGAAGACAACAGTCTTTCCAGAGTTCAGAGTACCTGTTTCAATCTTACCGACTGGGACAGTTCCGATACCAGAGATCTTGTAGACATCTTGGATAGGAAGTCGAAGTGGCTTGTCGAGAGGCTTACTTGGCATTGCAGCAGCGTCGATTGCTTCGAAGAGAGTTGGTCCATTGTACCATGGAGTGTTCTCGCTCTTCTTGTAAACGTTGTCGCCCTTCAATGAAGAAGCAGGAATCATTGGGATCTTGTCGAGTTGACTGCCAAATCCAGCCATCTTGAGAAGAGTTGAAACTTCGTCAACAGCTGCCTTGTACTTGTCTTCTGACCAGTCAACACCAGAGATGTCCATCTTGTTTACGTGGACAATCAGTTCCTTGACACCAAGAACCTTTGCGAGGAAAGCGTGTTCCTTGGTTTGTGCGTTAACACCGTCGTTAGCAGCACAGAGTAGAACTGCTGTGTCTGCTTGGGAAGCTCCAGTAATCATGTTCTTTACGAAATCACGGTGACCAGGTGCGTCAATGATAGTCCAGTAGTACTTAGGAGTAAAGAACTCCTTGTGAGCGACGTCGATGGTAATTCCACGTTCTCGCTCTTCCTTTAGACCGTCCATAACATATGCAAGTCCGAATCCGGCCTTACCTGCTTCTGCGGCGAGTTTTTCGTTCTTCACGATAACGTGTTCTTCGATGTGACCGGAGTCAAGAAGAAGACGACCAACAGTGGTCGACTTTCCGTGATCAACGTGACCGACGAAGACGATGTTACGATGTGGCTTGTTCTTATCTTCCCATTGTGCTGCCATAATAATTGCTCCTTAGCGACTCTTGCGACAAACCTCCCCTATTTCAAAGAGTCGGTGATATTCTACTGCCTAATTCTTTCGAAATATGTGTGCTGCGGCGCGGTTATCACTTGTAAACGAGCCTCAAAAAGAAGGAATCCACTTGTTGTTCCGCTGCCTCACTGTTCGTAATCTTAATCTCCCATTCCCCTTCACCGTAACAGCAGTCTAGTTCTTCATCGTTGAAAATGTACGATGATAGCGTCAATGTTACACAGTACATGTCTGAATCACAATCATCCCCATCTCGCGATTCATATCCGGAATCTTCTGATTCGGTGGTGTTTGAAGCTTCATCACCCTCTTCGTTGTAGGCAAAGAGGTCAAGTTTCCCTGTACAATCTCCTGCAAAGCAAGGCTCATCGTTTTGTGGATACATCAAGTCACCAACGACCTTCTTGACAGTGTTATCGGTATCAGTATTATAGTTCGCTAGGAAATCATAGGCAATTTGAGTCGGTGCTTGTGCTCGTCGCCCTCCGATAGGGAAATCGAGCCAAGATGCTCCGTAAGAGATGTGGATTTTCATCGTATCAGAATCGCTGAGGCCTTTTCCGTTGGTGATGGTTAAGCCGACCTCATAGTCTCCATGGCGGAGGTCTTTCCATTCCACGGTTTCTCCTTCGAGATCGTTATCGTTCTCTGAATCTCCATCGCCATCGGCGTCGTAAGTTAAGTCCAGATCCCAGTAATACTTTGAGATGTAATCATCGTTTGAGCCAGAACTTGACTCACTCGCATCCAGTTGGACTGTGGTTTCGCCGTCAGCATCTCGATCCGATTGTGACTTATCCAAATCACAAATCCAGATGTGGATGTAGTTGCCAGTACTGACGTCTTCACCCATGCAGTCTTCCTCAGAGGACTCTGGAGTAATCTCTGCAGTAGGAGGGAGCGCTGTTGCGTCGACAATTGTCAACTCCTTGCTTGTACTCTGGCTATTGGTACCATCGCTAACTGTCAGAGTAACCGTGTACGTTCCAGTCTCTGGGTATTTGTAATCAGATGTACGCCCTGTGGCATCAATTGAATTATCTGAATCAAAGTCCCACTTGTACGTTAACGCAATACCCTTCGGCAGAGAATCACCTGCATCAAAGTCAATGGTTTGTCCTGCGCGGATGTTTGTGGCAGGGGAATAAGAGAAGACTGCGACTACTTCGCCACTCGATTCGTCATCGTCATTTCCAAAGCAGCCAGCAAGTCCACTGATCATCATCAAACCAGCGAGTAACGTTGCCTTCTTCCAAGCGCCCATACAATTGCCTGTATCTCGGCTATTTAGAAGCCTTTTGCGTTTTGTTCACCTAAAATGAGAACAATGAGGTCTGTCTGTTCCCTGCGAACAGTTCTTTTGCGTTCCAGCCAAATGCTTCAGTGATTCGGCCTAAAGCAGCTGCTAATCGCTCAGCATAGAATCTTCCATCGTAGCCTGGAATTCCACCATCATCTTCTGATTCAATCCAAGGGTGGACTTGCATCGGACGGTTTGATGCATTGGTAACGACGTAGGAAATCTTCATTCCCGGCGTAAATCCAAGGCCACGTTCGATCAATATCTTTGCAGCACGAACCTGAGCCATGCTCTCAGGTCGAGCATAATCCTTGGTGAAATCGACGACTCCGTTCGAATCAACCCTTCCTTTGCACGACTTTGCAAGGATCAATCGGCGAGCAGGAACTTCATGCTTCTTGACTGCAGCAACCGTTTCCAAGGCATGTTGAATCAATGCATCACCGTCATCGGTCAATGCATACTGGAACGTCTGTTTCATCGCAGTTGTCAGATATTCAAACGAATCTGTCCGTTGCGTCTCATAGCCTCGAATCAACATTTCTTCATTGGGATAAACCACTTGACCAACGTATCGTTTCTTGGCCCCGTGACTAAAGAACACTGAAAGGCCTTTTTCGTATTCCAAAACTGCAGAATCTTTGCTGTATCGCTGTGCGACTTCCAGTCCAAAGTCGATCATCGCTTGCTTTGCAGCCTCGTAGGCATCAATGGTTTCTTGGTCATCATCTTCGCGAAGTACGGAGGGTGAACCTTCAGCTACTGGTGAACGTACAAAGATGGAATCTGTATCTGAATAGACAACATGGTGCCCTTCTTCGTCCAGTTTCTGAATAATCGCCTTGATGTTGTGTCGGGCCCAAGCGGTAATCGAGGAGCCCAAGTCCTTGTGTGTGAATCTGTAAAATCCAGAAGCGAAGACACCATAGAAAGAATTCATGAGAATCTTGACCGCATATTGCATTGCATCGTGAAACTCCTCTTTCTCTGCTTGCTCATCATTTCGTGCTTGCTTAAGCAGGGCTTTGTGTTCATCGCGTTGACTCATCAAATCTTCAAGAAGAGTTGGAACCAGTCCTTTACGATACGATGAACTCCAGAACTTTGCTTCGGTTGGTGAGGTGTGAATTTCATCATCATCACCTGGTTGCTCGGGATGGGAGGGATCGATGCGGGTCGTGTAACATACGTTATGACCGATCATGATGCTTGGATACATGCTCTTGAAATCGAGAACTGCAATCCAAGGATGGAGTCCTGCTTCCACGTCGTGAACGTAACCTCCAGTGATTTGACCTTCCTTGGCTTCTGCGCTTCCTGTTAGAGGAACGGCGACTTCTCGACGGTCTGCTAAACGGACAACAAGACTGTCCAGCAGTTGACTTGTGCTTCCATTCGATGCGGTTTCAAACGGTACTTTTGCAACTGCAGCAACCGCTTCTTTGCGTCGAATCGCTTGAATTGCATGGAGAATATCCAGAGGTAATGCAGCGTCTCGAACACAGTATTCCATGACTTCATCAGGACGATTGGCCCATTCAACATCCATATTGGATGCATCAATGTCCATCTTCTGTTTGTCCTCTTGGTCTGGGAAGAGCAATTGTGAGATGAACGAGAGCGTCTCTCGCTGCGGTTTGAGTGCTTGACGTGCTTGCCACCATGCATCGACAATGGCACGACCGCCTAGATTCCAAGCTCGATTGGATTGACGTCGAGGAAGAACACCTGTTCGACTTCGATTGCATTCTGTTTCCAGGTGTGGTGTACGCCCCCAACCGAGGAGATTGCTTCTCGCCTTCCATTGCTTACGGCTGGTATGGTGTTCCATACGCTCAACCATTCGAGGGAAATCGAAGTTATCGATGTTGTATCCTGTGATGATATCAGGATCTTCATCGCGAACCATCTTGGTCATCTGTTCCATAATCAAATCTTCAGCGCCTCG
>Ga0209251_1000321_pt1 | contig 43860 bp, 39 predicted proteins | sample SaaInlV_100m_DNA_6_FD_184665 | JGI IMG/M metagenome (GOLD analysis project Ga0209251, IMG submission 184665) | Marine microbial communities from expanding oxygen minimum zones in the Saanich Inlet - Saanich Inlet SI073_LV_10m_DNA (SPAdes) (version 2) | ecosystem: Environmental > Aquatic > Marine... | reverse complement strand
GATCGAGCGCGCCAGCGCGCTGATGAACGATTACGATCCCCAGCAGGGTATTCGGCTACATGGCGACTGCCACGTGGGCAATATTTTGTGGCGCGACGACACGCCGCACTTTGTCGACTTAGATGACTGCGTGACTGGACCCGCTATTCAGGATCTGTGGATGTTTTTATCGGGCGATCGCAATCAGCGTGAACGTCAACTGTCGGAGCTGATTGCGGGCTATGAGGAATTTCAGGATTTCGATGCGCGCGAGGTGAAGTGGATCGAAGCACTGCGCACCGCACGCATGGTCTACTATAGCGCCTGGTTGGCACGACGCTGGGATGACCCTGCTTTTCCTGCGGCTTTTCCTTGGTTTGGCCAACAACGGTATTGGGCTGATCAAATTCTCGCACTCAGGGAGCAGTTATCGCTATTGGAAGAGGCTCCGCTAAGGCTTTTATGACTCAGCGCTCGCGCCGGGCCCGCGGATACAGCAACGTCCAAAACCAAGTCCAAAACGTATTTTTATTCAGCACATAGTGGTCCAACTCTTTGAATTGTTGTGCCGTTTTAGCGGGGTCTGCGTACAGATCGGAGCGGGTATAACGCTCGATATCGGGGTCGAGTGCCTTGATCACCTTAGCGGGATTACCCGCCACGACGACATTAGCAGGCACATCGCTGGTCACGACGGCCTGGGCCGCGACGATACTATTATCGCCAATCGTCACCCCTTTTAAAACGGTGGCATGGTCGCCCACCCACACATTGGCACCCAGATACACCGGGGTGGCTTCGTCGGCGCGATCGATACGGTCATACAAGCCATGCCAATCTGAGTCAGTGATATAAGCGCCATTGGCGAGCATGCACCCATCGCCCAAGGTAATACTATCGCTGGCGCTAATGCGAGACCCCGGACTCATGAGACAAGCATTGCCTAGGGTAATCTGACCCTCACCGGGGGCGCGACCCCAGACACCAATCTGCACTCGCTGACTGGCGGTGTTGATCGCGGTAAACGAATGTCCAATGGCGATATTGGGTCCTGAGATATCCACGTACCAAGGCGACATGATGTTGGCGTAGGCCCCTAGTTGAACGCATCGAGGCCTGACAAACCAATCGATCCACCCGTCTCGCATCACAAGATAAACCCGTTTAACCCAGTAAGGGCGGAGATCCTCTCGCACTGATGTCGTCCTTATCCGTAAAAGATGTCATAGCGCGGTATGATGGCAAGGTGAATTCAACTGCGCAAACACAACTGTCCGACACCACACCTAGGGCCATTCAGACCCAGCAGGCGTCTCCCCATTCAGACCTAGAGCGCATTGTACGCCACCACCTGGCGCACCCATGGCGAAAACCGTGTCCGAGTCATACGCAGCAAGCTTTTGAACAACTGCAAACACGCTATCAAAATGACCCCCGGCCCCTCATCTTAGATTCCTACTGCGGAACCGGCATGAGTACTGCGGTGCTAGCCACTCAGCACCCCGAGGCTCTCGTGGTCGGCATTGATCAATCGGCATCTCGATTAGCCAAGCATCAAGTGCTGGGTCACCAGAATTATCTTCTCTTACAAGCCGAGGCGGAATCCTTTTGGCGCTGCTTGGTTGAGGCAGAGATGCCATTAGTCGCCCATTGGATGCTGTATCCAAATCCTTGGCCCAAGGCCTCCCAGTTTAGGCGCCGGGTTCATGGTCACGGTGCTTTCCCCCTACTGGCCCAACTCGGTGGCCAGCTAGAAATGCGCAGCAATTGGCAGGTGTACGCAACGGAATTTGCACAAGCAGCCGATTTGATCGGGTTATCAGGCACCTTAGAAACCTTTACGCCCGATCCACCGCAGACCTTGTTTGAACGCAAATATCATGAGCGCGGGCATATGCTTTGGCGTTTCCAAGGGTCATTCTCCCGCTAGTATCCGGTTAAAACCTGATATACGCTCCGCTTTCGCTACACTTATCAGCACTGTGGGTAAGCCCTGTGCGACAGAGCGTCAGATCATGACTGCAACACAACGCGACAATATTAAGCAGATTGAGCAGGGCGACCCCATCTGGGCGCGCATTCGTCGAGAAACACGCGAGACTGCCGCGGCAGAGCCCATTTTGGCCAGCTTCCTGCACGCGACGATTCTCAATCACGATGAACTAGAGTGTGCTCTAAGCTTTCATCTTGCAAACTTACTGGGCAGCCCCACCGCACCGGCGATGATGCTTCGTGAGGTCATTTTAGAAGCGCTGCAAGATGACAGCGGTATACGAAGCGCTATCCGCGATGATCTTAACGCCATCATTGATCGTGACTCCGCCTGCCATGAACTCTATCTGCCGTTTCTGTACTTCAAAGGTTTTCAGGCGCTGCAAATTCACCGCATTGGCCATTGGTTGTGGACACATAACCGCAAGCCTTTGGCGCATTTTTTACAAAGCCAAATGGCACGGCAGTTTGGTATCGACATTCATCCTGCTGCGCGCTTCGGTCACGGAATTATGCTGGACCACGCGACAGGCCTTGTCGTCGGCGAAACTGCCGTCGTCGGCAATCGCGTGTCGATCTTGCAGTCCGTAACGTTAGGCGGCACTGGAAAAGAAGACGGCGATCGTCATCCAAAGATCGGCGATGGCGTTCTCATCAGCGCAGGCGCCACGATCCTAGGCAATATTTATGTTGGCGAGGGTGCCAAGGTTGGAGCTGGCTCAGTGGTACTTCAAGATGTGCCGGCACACACCACGGTGGCGGGTGTCCCCGCAAAAGTCGTTGGCAAGCCGACGTCTAACTCTCCCGGACTCGATATGGATCATGCGATCCCTCAGCCTCAGTGGTAATCGGGCGAAAGCGCCACCACCGCATCGACCATCGCAGCAACATGATCAGGATTAATGCCTGGCGTGATCCCGTGTCCTAAGTTGAACACATGACCGCTGCCCTCTCCGAATGAAGTCAGAATCTGTGCCACTTCCTCTCGAATACGCTCAGGTGAGGCATTGAGTAGCGTCGGATCCATATTACCCTGCAAGCACACTCGATCGCCCACTCTCTCCCGCGCGGCACCAATGTCTGTAGTCCAATCCAGCCCCACCGCATCCGCGCCACAATCGGCAATGGCTTCCAACCATTGACCACCGCCCTTGGTAAAAACGATCACTGGTACCTTTCGACCATCCGCCTCTCTCGGCAGCTGCTCAATAATCTCTGTCATGTAGCGCAAAGAAAACTCGCGATACGCGTTATGACTCAATGCCCCGCCCCAGGTATCAAATATTTGTACCGCTTGCGCGCCACTGCGAATCTGCTCACTCAAATAAGCCGCCACTGATGTCGCTAACTTGGAGAGCAGCTGATGCATCAGCTCGGGCTCATTGAAGGCCAGTGACTTCACTTTGGCAAAATCTTTACTCGAGCCGCCCTCCACCATGTAAGTCGCTAAGGTCCAGGGGCTGCCAGCGAAACCGATCAACGGAATACTGCCCTTGAGCTCCTTGCGGATCAGCGATACTGCATCCATGACATAGCCGAGCTCGCTCGCGGCTCGCGCCGGATCCAGTGCATTTATTTCGGCCGCGGTCGAGATGGGTCGTTCAAAGCGAGGACCCTCCCCCTCCGAAAAGTACAGGCCCAATCCCAGCGCGTCTGGCACTGTCAAAATATCAGAAAACAAAATAGCCGCGTCCATGGCATACCGCCGTAACGGCTGCAAAGTCACCTCACAGGCAAGTTCAGGGTTCGTACATAAGTTCATAAAGCTACCGGCTTCGGCCCGTATCTCCCGGTACTCTGGTAAGTATCGGCCCGCCTGGCGCATCATCCAAAGCGGCGTTCGATCCACAGGTTCACGTAGCAGTGCACGCAGAAATCGATCGTTTTCTAAGCTGGCCATGTTGTCGACTCTCTTCTCATATTCTTAGTGTTTAACGCAGTGTCGGTCGTATCGCAGTTCGCAAAAACGCGAGCCCAGTTAATGCCTAGACTTCGAGGTAATCCAAAATGCCCTCAGCCGCCTGCCGGCCTTCCCAGATAGCGGTCACCACTAAATCGGATCCACGTACCATATCACCCCCGGCAAAAATCTTTGGATTTGCTGTCTGGAATTTGAAGGCTTGGTGTTCCGGCGCAATCACGGCATCCCAATCGTTACAGGTCACACCGACCTCGCTGAACCACTCCGCTGGATCGGGCTGAAAACCAAAGGCCATGATAATCGCGTCGGCTTCGATCACGACCTCACTGCCGGGCACTGGCTCGGGCCGTCGCCGGCCATCAGCGCCGGGTTCACTGAGTTGTGTCTCGACCACCTTCACACCGATCGCCTCACCAAAGTAATCCATCACTTCAACGGGTTGTCGATTAAACAAAAACTGGACGCCTTCTTCTTTAGCATTTGCTACTTCACGACGTGACCCAGGCATGTTCTCTTCATCGCGGCGGTACACACAGTAAACGCGGTCAGCTTGTTGGCGAACCGCTGTGCGAACGCAATCCATCGCGGTATCACCCCCGCCTAGCACCACCACTGTCTTCTCTTTCAAATCGATAAATTCTTCGGGGTCTCTTGGGTAATCCATCTTCTCGTTGACGTTAGCGATGAGATAATCGAGCGCCTTGTGCACACCGGGAAGATCCTCCCCTGCAAAGTCGCCCACCATTGCCTTATAGGTACCCATCCCCAAAAATACAGCGTCGTAGTCGGCAAGGAGCTCTTCGATAGTGACGTCGCGACCAATTTCAGTGTTGAGCTGAAACTCAATACCCATGCCCTCAAACACTTCTCGGCGACGCTGCATCACCTGCTTTTCAAGCTTGAACTGAGGAATCCCAAAAGTCAGTAAGCCACCAATTTCTGGGTAACGATCAAAGACGGTGGCCTTCACGCCATTGCGCGTCAGAATGTCAGCGCATCCCAGTCCGGCGGGACCTGCACCAATAATCGCTACTTTTTTATCAGTAGGGATAACGTTAGACAGGTCTGGGCGCCACCCCATTGCTAACGCGGTATCGGTAATATATTTTTCTGAATTACCAATTGTCACCGCACCAAAGCCGTCGTTCAGCGTGCAAGCACCCTCACACAGTCGATCTTGCGGGCACACCCGACCACAGACCTCGGGCAAGGTATTGGTTTGATGACTCAGCTCTGCGGCCTCGAACAAATTGCCCTCTGCTAACAGCTTTAACCAGTTCGGAATAAAATTGTGGACGGGACACTTCCACTCGCAATAGGGATTGCCACACTCTAAGCAGCGGTGTGACTGTTCAGCGGCTTGGACTTCAGTAAAAGGATCATAGATTTCCACGAACGCTTCGGTGCGGGTCTCCATGTTCTTTTTACCCGGGTCTTTCCGATCAACATCCAGAAACTGAAATGGGTTTGCTAAGCGCGCACTCATGTGGGGTATGCCTCAGTCTGTCTCACGCAGTCGCGAGAGGAGTTGATTAATGTCGGCCGCCTTGGGTTTGACCAACCAAAATTTACCGACGTAGTCTTCGAAATTTTCGAGCAGATGAGCGCCCCAAGCTGAGTCAGTTTCGTCTACAAACTCGCGGATATTGTCACGCAAAAAGTGGCGATGAGCTTCCATAGACTCGGCGGCTACGCGATGAATTTCGACTAATTCGCTGTTATACCGATCAATGAACGCGCGATCTTCGTCTAGGACAAAAGCCAAGCCACCGGTCATACCCGCACCAAAGTTGACGCCGGTCGGGCCCAGTACCGTCACAAGCCCACCAGTCATGTATTCACAGCAGTGATCGCCCGCACCCTCAATTACGGCGTGAGCACCTGAGTTGCGTACCGCAAAGCGCTCACCCGCGACACCTGCCGCGAAAAGACGCCCACCGGTCGCACCGTAGAGGCAAGTGTTGCCGATAATGCTGGTGTGTCGACTTTCAAAGCGGCTGCCCCGGGGAGGGGAAACAACCAACTTACCTGCGGCCATGCCCTTACCGACGTAGTCATTGCTATCGCCCTCGAGGTACATGTGCAGCCCGCCGGCGTTCCAGACGCCAAAACTCTGCCCCGCGGTACCGGTCAACCGAATGGTAATAGGGTTAATTTCCATCCCCGTATTACCGTGCCGTTTCGCAATTTCACCCGACAGCCTCGCACCGATCGAGCGATCACAGTTGGTGATGCTATAGGCGAATTCGCCACCACTCCCGGCGTCGATAGCAGGCAGAATATCGGCAATCATTTGATTCGCCTTATCGGCGGTGTCGAACGGATCGTTACTGTCGACCTGACAATACTGCGGCTGATCTGTCGCCTCTTCGTCAACCCACAGAATTGGGTCTAGATCCAAGCTCTGTTGTTTCGCGGTCTCGCCCGGAAGGCGTTCTAGTAGATCAACCCGACCGATTAATTCCTCCAGTCTTCGGACACCCAACTTGGCGAGCCACTCTCGGGTTTCAGTGGCCACAAAGGTAAAGAAATTCACCACGCGCTCGACGTCACCGACGAAATGCGTTTCCCGGAGCTGCGCGTTCTGAGTTGCGACACCGGTGGCACAATTATTGAGATGGCAAATACGCAAATATTTGCAGCCCATCGCCACCATCGGTGCGGTACCAAATCCAAAACTCTCTGCACCCAAGATGGCGGCTTTCACCACATCGAGCCCAGTTTTCATTCCGCCATCGGCCTGCAATCGCACCCGACCGCGCAGACGGTTACCGCGCAGTGTTTGCTGCACCTCTGCAAGACCCAGTTCCCATGGTGAGCCCGCGTAACGGATAGAAGTGAGTGGACTAGCGGCAGTGCCGCCGTCATATCCAGAGATAGTGATTAAATCGGCGTAGGCCTTTGTCACACCGGCAGCAATGGTGCCGACGCCGGGTTCCGAGACCAGCTTTACCGAGACCAACGCGTCAGGGTTCACTTGTTTTAAGTCGAAAATCAGCTGCGCCAGATCCTCGATAGAGTAAATATCATGATGCGGCGGTGGCGAAATGAGGGTCACGCCGGGAACCGAATAGCGCAGCCGTGCAATGAGTTCATTGACCTTGCCGCCCGGCAGCTGACCACCCTCACCGGGCTTCGCCCCCTGAGCGACCTTGATCTGCAGCACCTCGGCGTTAACCAGATAATGCGGTGTCACACCAAATCGGCCGGAGGCGATTTGCTTGATTTTCGATACCCGGTTAGTGCCGAACCGACGGGGATCCTCTCCTCCCTCGCCGCTATTCGATCTGGCGCCAATTTGATTCATGCCCATAGCCAGCGACTCGTGGGCTTCAGGCGAGAGCGCACCGAGAGACATGCCTGCCGAATCAAAGCGGCGGAAAATAGCCTCGATCGGCTCTACCTCCTCGAGGGGCACAGGCGTCTTGGCAAGCTTGAGCGTCAGCAAATCTCGCAAGGCGGCCACCGGCCGGTCATTACAGTGAGTGGCATAAGCTTGATAGTCACGATACTCGCCGCTCACAACCGCAGATTGCAGACTCATGACCACATCTGGGTTGTAAGCGTGATACTCCCCCCCATGGACGTACTTGAGGAGGCCGCCTTGGTCCATCGTCTTACGACGAGATCGGGCGCGGCTTGCCACTTGCCATTGATCTTTTTCTAACTGCTCAAGCGACACGCCACCGATCCGAGACGTAACGCCTGTGAAGGCAATATCTACCAATTCACTATCGAGGCCAACAGCCTCAAACAGCTGCGCTCCACGATACGAATTAACGGCTGAAATGCCCATTTTGGACATAATCTTGAGCAGACCTTTGTTAATCCCTTTACGAAAGTTTTTCTGGCAGACCTGGGGGTCACCCAGCAACTCATTGCGCGCTAGGAGGTCTTCGATAACGCTATAGGCCACATAAGGATAAATGGCAGTTGCACCGAACCCCAACAAACAGGCCACGTGGTGCGAGTCACGCGCGCTGCCTGACTCGATCACCAGGTTGCACTCGGATCGCAAACCCACTCGAATCAAATGATGATGCACCGCACCCGTCACTAGCAGGCTGTGTATCGGTACTCGCGTTTCGGCAATCTGTCGATCTGATAGCACGAGCACTTGAAACCCTTCGCGAATCGCGGCCTCTGCACTGGAACACAGTGCTTCCACTGTTTCACGCAAATTAGATTTACCCGGATCATAGGTCGCATCGATCACCGTGCTGCGCAGTCCCGCCTCTGACAGCTCGACAATTGTCTGGAACTTTGCCTGCGACAAAACGGGCGACGTCAGGCTTATGCGCTCGGCATGCTCCGCAGACTCGACGAACACGTTACGCTCCAGCCCCAGATCCACTTCCAGTGACATCACAATGGACTCACGCAACGGATCGATGGGCGGATTGGTCACCTGCGCAAATTTCTGACGGAAAAACTCGTAGAGCGAACGCTCCTGGCGAGACAGCACAGCCATTGGCGTATCGTCGCCCATTGAGCCGACTGCCTCGTTGCCTGACTCCGCTAAAGGCCGCAGTACTTGATCCCGCTCCTCGAAACTGACCTGAAACATTTTTTGATACATATCGAGCTCTGCACCCGATATCGCGGCTACCGCCTCGCCCGCAAAGCTACCTGAGATGAGTCGGGCATGTTGCCGTAACCACTTTTTATAGGGCTGTCTCGTCTTAAGTAGCTCGTCCATGTCCTCAGTGTGAAGGACCTGCCCGGTTTCGGTATCCACCACTAAGATCTGTCCCGGACCCACCCGCCCTTTGGCAATGACTTGCTCGGGCCGATAACCATGGGTACCAATTTCTGATGCGACGGTGATGAAGCCATCATCGGTCGTCACCCAGCGCGCCGGGCGTAATCCATTTCGGTCCAGCAAGCAGCAGGCGTATCGACCATCCGTCAAGACAATACCCGCCGGGCCATCCCAGGGTTCCATATGCATCGCGTTGTATTGGTAAAAGGCTTTGAGATCAGGATCGATGCCTTCAATGTTTTGCCAAGCCGGGGGAATCAGCATTCTCAGGGCGCGCGGTAATTCAATACCGCCAGTGGTGAGGAGCTCGAGCATGTTATCTAAGCTCGAGGAATCCGAACCCTCGGTGTTGACCAACGGCACCAGCGATTGCAAGTCAGGTAGGAGTGGCGAGGCCAGCTTGGGTGTGCGAGCTCTAGACCAACTGCGATTACCTTCAATCGTATTAATCTCGCCATTGTGTGCCAGCATACGAAACGGCTGCGCCAGCGGCCACCGAGGTAGCGTATTGGTCGAAAAACGCTGGTGGAACACGCACACTGCCGTCTCAAGCGAGGGGTCGTTGAGATCCGGGTAAAAACGCGCGAGATCGGCTGGCATCACCAGGCCTTTGTAAGAAATAACACGATCAGAGAGGCTGCAAATGTAGAAATCGGGATCGTCGACGACCGCCATTTCCGCGCGTCGGCGCGCCGTGAATAGTTTCCCTAAGCAGTGCTCGTGATCAATACCCGTTGCATCGACAAAGACCTGCTCGATCTGCGGTAATTGGTCGAGTGCGATTTCACCGCAGACATCTGGCTCGACTGGCACTTCGCGCCACCCCAATACCGAGAGACCTTCAGCACTCAGGGCGGACGTCATCGCCTCACGCGCCTGCTTCTGAAGCACGGGATCCTGACTGAGAAACATCATGCCGACCGCATAATGATCGCCGAGATCAGTGCCCAGCGTCTCCTTGGCCTGAGCGCGCATGAACGCATCGGGCATCTGTAGCAATAATCCGCAGCCATCGCCTGTTCGACCATCTGCCGCAATGCCACCGCGGTGTGTCATACAGGTTAACGACTCAATCGCCGTTTGCAGCAGGCGATGACTGACCTCGCCCTTAATGTGGGCGATCAAACCGAACCCGCAGTTATCCCGGAATTCTTCGGGGCGGTAGAGGCCTCGCGGCGCTGTCGCAGCGCCGGCGTCCGATGTTAAATCATGAGTCATAACACGTTTCGTCTGTGGACCAGCCAGTCAAGCCGGCGAAACGACCCCACACAGGGCCAGAACAAAAGGGGACGTAGTGTACACGCCCTAAAAGGAGCGCTCAATTGCCGTTATATTCGCCGATCAAGCATCGATTACGCTGGCAATGTCTTCTAGTGAGACGTCTTCAGTCACACACGCTTTACCCAACTCGGTGAGTAAAATATAGCGGATTTTACCCGCAGTGACTTTTTTATCGCTCGCCATGGCATCTAGGAAGCCAGCTGCAGTCAGTCCAGCGGGCGGCGTAACGGGCAAACCGACCTGCTGCTGAAACGATAAGAGCTGATCGACCACGTCTGATTCGAGATCGCCTCGGCGTTCCGAGAGGCGCGCTGCAATGACCATACCCGCCGCGACGGCTTCGCCATGAAGCCACTCTCCGTAACCTTCATTGCGCTCAATCGCATGCCCAAAAGTATGTCCAAAATTCAAATGGGCTCGCACGCCTCGCTCCTGCTCATCCTCCATCACAACAGCGGCTTTAATCGCACAACTGCGCTCAATGGCCGATGCCAAAGTCGGTATATCACGCGCCTGCAACGCACTGACCTGAGCCACCAACCAGTGAAAAAAAGCGGCGTCACGAATCAGACCGTACTTAATGACCTCAGCCAGTCCTGCGGCATATTCTCGATCCGGCAAAGTGGACAAGGTGTCGAGATCGATGATGACGTGTTCGGGTTGATGAAAAGCGCCGATCAGGTTTTTGCCCATGGGGTGGTTAACCCCCGTTTTACCGCCTACCGAAGAATCCACCTGAGCCAGCAAGGTCGTCGGTATCTGAATAAAGTCCGCGCCACGTAAAAATATCGATGCGGCGAATCCGGTCATATCGCCGACAACACCGCCACCAAGGGCCACAAAAAGACTTTGGCGTTCGTGCCGATCCGCCAGTGCGGCATCTAAAATCTGCTGCACTGAGGCCATCGATTTGTGCTGCTCACCGGCAGGCAAGGTAATGTGTGTTAGTCGGTCAAGCGCTGGTAGCGCCGACAGTAAACGTTCTGCGTAGAGCGGACCGACCTGGTCGTCGGTAACCAATACCACGCCTCGCGAACCAATCACCTCCGCCCACAGACGCCTGTCAGTCAACAGCCCTTTGCCAATGGCAATAGGATAACTACGATCTTTGCCGTTATGGCTTCCGCCATCGGCACCAAGATTAACGTCTACTGTATGAAACTGTTCCGACATCGATGGATCGCTCTCGAATAATCATCATGAGGGGCTTGAAGGCAGCAAATTGCGCTCGACCAATTGCGCTTGGATTTGCTTAGCGACTTTTCTGGCGTTGCCTGACCCCCCAGACACTATGACGTCTGCCAGCGCGCGATACAGCGGCGCTCGCTCTGCCATCAGCCTCGCAAGCGTCTCCGCGCGGTCACCGCATTGTAGCAAGGGGCGGCCTTCGCCTGACCCTGTTCTTTTCCTTTGCTGCTCGACACTCACATCAAGGTAGACCACCAATCCCGAGTTCGACATCAATGTGCGATTTTCCTCACTCACCACTGCGCCGCCGCCGGTTGCAATCACTGCCTGGGGGCGCTGAGCAAGATCTTGAAGCACCGCACTTTCACGGCGTCGAAACCCAACCTCACCCTCCACGTCAAAGATCCAGGGGATGTCGGCACCAGAACGAGCCACAATTTCTACGTCTGAGTCGATAAAGGGGCATCGCAATAATCCTGCCAGATGCCGACCCACAGTCGATTTTCCCGAGCCCATAGGGCCCACCATAAAAAGCCGGAAGGCTTTAGTGCTATCGAGCACCGTCAGTTCACCAAGGCTTCTGACAAAATTCTAGGCGTAATAAAAATGAGCATTTCCGTTTTTTGTTGTGTGTTGGCAGTGCTCTTGAACAAGTTGCCGAGATAGGGAATATCGCCAAGCAGCGGGACTTTTGCAACCTTAACCAGTTCTTCATTTTTAAAGACACCGCCCAACACCACGGTTTCACCGTTCCCGACAAGCACCTGCGTTGTCAGCTCCGTGGTATCGATAGTGGGAATAAATCCACCGTTACCACTCGGTACCAACGCACCCACCGAATCCTGATTGACAATCAAATCGAGCAAGATGCGATCATCCGGTGTGATATTCGGTGTCACATCCAGTTTCAAAACCGCCTCCTTAAACGCCGTTGTCGTGGCGCCCGACGCGGCTCCCTCTTGATACGGGATTTCAGTTCCCGACTTTATACTGGCCTTCTGTTTATCACCAGTAATCACCTTTGGTTGCGAAACCACCTCACCCTCGCCGGAGGCTTCCAGCGCTGACAGCTCGGCAGTGAGAAATAGGTCAGTGGAAGTAAACCCGACTGCAAACCCTGATGTCGCCTCAGCAACGCCCAAGTCGACCAGCGGCGCGGTGGGCATGGCAATCGGGTTAGCGCCTCCGATCAACTGATTGTTGAGGCTCGTCACACTGGCGGTATCCCCTGCTACCGAGGTAAACCGGTCGGATCCTGCATTGAGGTAACCCCCTCCCCAGCGGATGCCAAGTTGCTCATTGATATTGGAAGATGCAATCACTATGCGCGCCTCAATCATGACCTGACGGATAGGAATATCGACCTGCTCAATCAGCGCTCTGATCTCCGCCAGCTTGGCGCTGGTATCCGTGACAACAATCGAGTTCGTGCGATCATCCACGACCACCGAACCCCGCTCAGAAATTAAGGCCCCCCCCTCTTCTGAACCCGCTTGAAACAGCCCGACAATATTGCTCGCCTTTGCATAGCGGATACGAATAAATTCTGATTGCAGGGGCGCGAGTTCTGCTATTTGTTTATTGGCTTCAATTTCCTGGCGCTCCCGCTCAGCCAGCTCTTGGGTGGGCGCCACCATTAACACATTACCTATCTGGCGACTGTCGAGACCGCGAGTTTTGAGCACCAAATCAAGCGCTTGATCCCAGGGGACATCATCTAGCCGCAACGTAATACTCCCCTCCACAGAGTCTGAGGCCACAAGATTTAGCCCAGTGAAATCAGCAATCAGCTGCAGTACCGACCGGACCTCAATACTTTGGAAATTGAGCGAGATACGATCACCCGCATAATCAAACTGATTGAGACGATCCCGCTGCTCCTCCTCGTTGAGCCCCGTTACGGCAAGGGTGTAGGTATTGCCCGTTTGGTAAGCTAGATAATCGAATAGACCAGTTGCACGTAACGTCAGCCGGGTGCCTTGCTCGGTCGTATTGACTTCGATGCCCTGTACTGGCGTTGCGAAATCAGTCACGTCAAAACGCCGAATCAGCGATTTCCGGACACCCGTGTGACGAAACTGCAGCGTGATATTGCCGCCTTCGCTGAACACGCTCGCCGTGACGCCCGGATCACTTAAGCTCAGCACCAATAAACCCTCGCCCTCAGCCGATCGCCGAAACGCCAGATCTGTTATTTCCGAGACCACTCGCTCGACTCGGTCAACATCGGTTTGCAAGATACTACTGGTGTCCTGCGCATCCACGTCGACCGCCTCGACCTCCCCGCCCAGCTGCAGTGTCAGCTGGTCACCCGACACCACCGTGTGAAACGGCAGTAGCTCAACAAGATTGATGATCACGCGGGTGCGGTCTTCGGATTCGAGCACTAACACACTGGTGGCGTTGGCTTGCGGAAGCTTGAACCGCTTTTCTCCCAGCATGCTACGAGTACCCGGCAAATCCAACACCACTCTGGCAGGCTTCTCGATAGCATAACTGTCGACCTCCGCTAAAAAGGGCTGATCGAAGGTTAACGTCACCGCAAGCTGAGACCCAGGCTGAGGTGTGAAGGCAATCTTTTCCAGTATCGCAGACTCTGCTGACATTGCCGTCACACACAGCAACAGGCAGCCAAACACGTAACTCAACCCCCTCAGCACCGGTAAAGATCGCCCTCTTCTGGCTGCGCTTTCCATTGCGTTATCTCCTTCGCTCACATCCCTGTGAGCTCAATTGTTCTGGGTCGCTCCACCCAGCCATTCTCGGTTCCATCCGAGACGATTTCGGTCACCACAACAAAAGCGTCACCCATTTCAACAACACGACCATGATCACGGCCCAGAAAACTGCCGAGCTGAATCCGGTGGATCCTGCCTTCCGGGTCCTTGATCAAACTCCAATTAAAGTTGTCTCGCTGCAAAGTGCCCACCATAGCCAAGGTGTCTAGCGAAAAGCGCTCCAAATAATTTTTTGTCCGGTTCTCATCAGGGCGCACCATCGTGGGCGCCGATAAGGCCGCGAGCTGCCGGGCGTTCATGGGCCGATCAAATGGACTGCGTAAAGTCGCCGCCGCATAGGCAAACGCCTCGTAAGCTTCAAAGGTAGGAATGGGTTGAACAACACCGCCCGGCAGCGCTCGCTTCTCATCCATAAAGTCGTCTAAGTCGGTGAAACTGCGGTCTGCACAAGCCGACAACACCGCGGCCATCAACACCGCTCGGATCGCGAGACGAAGCGGCGCAAGGCGATTATCCCGCATCGTCGTCTTCCCGATAACGATAAGTTTTTGCGCGGATTTTCATCTCGAGTAGGGGCGCGCTGGCGTCGTCTCCGAGGATCTGAAAATCGTGTAACGTGACAATACGAGGCAAGCTCGCCATACCAGAAATAAACGCGCCTAAGTCGTGATAAGAGCCGGTGGCTTCAATAGCAATGGGCAACTCAATATAAAAATTTTGTGTTTGCTCATCTAAAAGATCAATACGATTAATACGAAGACCATTCAGCTCACCTTTACCCGTAATGTCCTCGAGCAAGCCTGGAACCTCGGTCTGAGAAGGCAATTGCGACACTAAAACACCAAAGCGCGTCTCCATCTCTATCAATTGCGCCCTATAAAGATCCAAATTAGCGGCTTCAAATGCTTTGGTTTCAAATGCCTGCTTCAATTCCTGTTCTGATCGCTCGGCATCGGCCAACTGCTGATGGACGTCTCCAATATGAAGATAAAACCCGATGGCGATCGTCACGCTGTATAGCAATGCCATTGCCAATGCTTTTGCCCAGACGGGCCAATTACCAAAATTGTCAAAATCAAGGGCAGTCAGATCCAATTCAGCCAGATCAAACTCTCGCAGTGTGCGGAGCAGGTCTGTTCGATTCATAACGGTTGCTCAACGGCTTCTTCTGGCAGCTCAATGCCCACTGACAGCGTAAAGTGGGTCGCCTGTGTGCCGTAGTCGGGGGTTGCCTGCACCGCATCTAAGCTCGGCGCTTGCAGCCAACGCGACGCCTCCAAACGGCGCATGAGACTAGAGACTCGGTTATTGGATTCAGCAATGCCCTCAATAGAGACGAGCTGAGCATCGGTTTGCAGTGAAGTATAAAAAACCCCCTCGGGCACCGTTCGGACCAGCTGATCCAACAGCCTTACAATGACTGGCCGATTGCCCTGTAACGCTTGTATCACCCTCATACGATCTATCAGACGATTGCGCTTGAGCTGCAAATCTCTGATCTCAGCGACCTCCTGATCAAGCAGTTTTATTTGGGTGGTCAATTTCCGGTTACGCGTCTCTTGATGAGCGATCTGACCGCTGACTACCGCATCCCAAAGCCAGACTGACAGCACAGCGAAGAGCGTGGCCCCACACAGGCCAGTCAAAAACTGCTGGCGACGCGCTTGGCGACGCGTCTCACGCCAAGGCAACAAGTTGATATTAGCCATCACTGAGTCTCCGCATCGCCAAACCGCAGGCCACCATCATCGCTGGCGCGTCTCTTGCCAGCGCTTGTGCGTTGACGCGTGCAGCCACAGACATACCTGCAAAAGGATTGGCAATGATGGTGGGGGTAGATAGGCGTTTTGAGATTCGTTCTGCAAGGCCCTCCATCACCGCGACGCCGCCACACAAGACGATGCAATCAAGCTCAGCATATTCGCTCGAGGAAAAGAAAAACTGGAGAGAACGACTGATTTGCGATTCAACTGCCTCCAGGAAAGGCGCTAACACCGCCTCGTCATAATCGTCAGGTTCACAACCATCCGGTAAACCGCCCTGCTTCTTCGCACGACCGGCTTCTTCGAAAGAGAGTCCGTAGCGACTCATAATGTCATCTGTCAGCTGCATACCACCAAATAAGTGCTCTCGGGTATAAATCGATTCGTCGCCTGCAAAGACCGACAGCGTCGTCATACTGGCGCCAATATCCACCATGCCAATAGCGTGATGCTGACCCTCCGGCAGCTGGCTAGAGAGCAGGGTCATTGCGCGCTCCCGAGCGAACACCTCGATATCCATGATGACCGGCGTCAACCCTGCTATCGCTAGAGCACCAACACGAGATTCAATAGTCTCTTGACGACAGGCAGCCAGCAAAACGTGAACGTGATTGTCTTGGCCTGATATCGGCCCTAACGTCTCAAAATCTATTGTCACTTCGTCTAACGGATAGGGAATGTACTGATCAGCCTCTAAAATCAGCTGCGCCTCGATATCCTCCTCAGACAGTCCCGCTGGCATCGCAATGGTTTTGGTAATGACCGCTGAGCCCGAGACCGCAGCTACCGCACGCCGAGCCTTGGTGCCAGAACGACCCACTAAGTCACGAATGACCTCCGCGACGAGCTCGGTACGATTGACGTTTTTCTCAATAACGGCTTCAGGGGGAAGGGGCGCGACAGCGTAGCTTTCTACGCAATAATCGACGCCTTTGCGGCTTAGCTCCAACAGTTTTACCGTCGTCGAGCTGATATCAATGCCCACCAGTGGGGGCATCTTGGCAAAGCCTAGTTTTGTCAACACGATTCAATCCTTTGAGTGTGTCGATAGCCCAATCCAGAGCTAAAGTATCAACGCCACCCTAACACGCCGCGATTTGGAATTTAAGCCCAACCAGAATCGGTAAAAGGTCACTTAATACCGTGTGCAATGTGAAAACCCTACAGAAGCGCCAGTGGGTTTCCCTTATAGTTTCACCACTTGCTCGGCGGCCCCTGTCATGGACAGCCGAACGGCTTATCTTGGCATTAACGGCTCGGAGATCCCAGCGTGGTAAAAGCCAGAAAACTCATGCAATACGCGGCGCTACTCGCCAGCGTAGGAGTTTGGTGGTTAGCAGGCCTCTACCTTTACCTGAGCCCTAATCTGCCCGAAGCCGATACGCTACGCAATATCACCCTGCAAACGCCCATGCGGGTCGTCAGCAGAGAGGGCGCGCTGATTGGCCAGTTTGGGGAGCAAAAAAGAAAACCACTCCAATTTGACCAAATCCCACAAAGCTTTATCGACGCACTGCTCGCCGCAGAGGATGATGGCTTTTTCAGCCATTCCGGTATCGAGCCGCTAAGCCTAGGCAGGGCCATATCAGAACTGGTGCTCACCGGTAAAAAAGGCAGCGGGGGCTCAACGCTCACCATGCAGGTCGCGCGCAACTACTTTCTCTCTCTTGAGCGAACCTTCTTGCGCAAATTCAACGAAATTTTGCTGGCGTTAGAAATCGAACAAACGCTGTCTAAAGCTGAGATTTTTGAGCTCTATGTCAATCGCGTGTTCTTGGGGCACCGTGCCTACGGATTCGAAGCGGCAGCCGAAACCTACTACGGCAAATCCCTTGCCGACCTCAGCCTGCCACAACATGCCATGCTGGCCGGCATACCCAAAGCTCCCTCCCGCAATAACCCCCTGAGCAACCCGGATAAAGGCAAAATTCGGCGGGACTGGATATTGGGCCGGATGGCGAGCCTAGGCAAGATCACAGAAGCCGAAAAGATCGCGGCACGCAACACGCCCGTGAGCGCCGGTTTTTTTGGTCAGGTCGTTGAGGTGGACGCCGATTATGTAGCCGAAATGGTCCGTCAGGAGATGGTTGAGCGTTTTGGCAATGCGGCTTACAACGATGGATATGTGGTCTTCACCACGATCGACGCAGACATGCAGCAAGCCGCACACGATGCCCTGCTAAAAGGTTTGCGCACCTACGACTGGCGCCACGGATGGCGGGGACCTGAGCGCCGCTTAGCCCCGCGTGAAGGGGAGACCGCGGGAGAAACGCTGGCCCGCTGGCACGAAGCACTGCGCGCGATGCCCACGATCGCTGAACTACCGCCCGCTATTGTGACCGAGGTCAGCGAGAACGGTGCGTCCGCCCTCATGAAGTCTGGCGACGCCATTTTAGTCCCGTGGCAGGACAATCTTGCCAAGGTACGCCGCTACCGCTCAATCAATCAAACCGCTGTACCTGAAAAAACCGCCGCCGATTTACTCGCCCCAGGAGATTTAATCCGAGTTCGTTTGGTCGAGGGGCAATGGCGCCTTACGCAAGTGCCGAAAGCGCAATCCGCATTAGTGTCGTTGGACCCAAAGCATGGTGCCATTCGCGCGCTGGTCGGTGGCATGGGATTCGAATTATCTAAATTCAATCGCGCGACCCAAGCGCGGCGACAACCAGGCAGTAACTTCAAACCGTTTCTTTATGCCAACGCCCTGACTCGGGGCATCACCCCGTCGACCGTGATCAACGACGCACCAGTCGTTCTGGACAACCTAGCGGCGGCAGAGATTTGGCGCCCTGAGAACGACAGCGGTAAATTCTATGGCCCCACTAGGTTGCGGGAAGCGCTCGCGTTTTCGCGTAATTTAGTCTCCATTCGGGTATTACAGCGCGTGGGGGTGAGGACCTTTATCGACTTTGTGGAGGGGCTTGGCTTCAATACCGAAGGCATGCAGGCAAACCTCACACTGGCTTTAGGAACTCATGCCTTCACGCCTCTTGATATCGCGACGGGTTATACCATTCTCGCGAACGAGGGCTTCAAAGTAGAACCTTGGCTTATCGACCGTATCGAGAATGCGAAAGGCGACATCCTGTACGCCGCCGATCCTCTCGTGGCCTGTCCCGAGTGCACGAATACTCAGCTAGCAGATGACGAGATGACCCGCATGGAGGATATTTTAGGCACCGCTGTGCCAGAGGTGCGCGCTGCGACTCGCGTCATGGATCCGAGAGTGGCGTACATCATCGCTTCCTTTTTACGAGAGGCCATACAGCGCGGCACGGGTCGCCGAGCGAAAGTGCTGGAGCGAACCGATATTGGCGGTAAAACCGGCACCACTAACGGACCAAGAGATGCTTGGTTCTCTGGATTCAACGGTGACTTAGTCACGACTACTTGGCTGGGGTTCGACGACTACAGTCCGCTGGGCCGAAGAGAATTCGGTGGCACAGCCGCCCTGCCCATCTGGATTGATTTCATGCGCGAGGCCTTGCCGGCACCCCAACCCGATGCCCCTATGCCACCCGGTATTGTGCGACTCAGCGTCGATCGGGACTCCGGTTTGAGAGTGCAAGGCAATCCCAGCAATAGCGTCATGGAGTATTTTTTGGAGGAGTCACTGCCGGACTGGGGTAACAATGCGAGCGAGCCAATCGATACTGAAACGCTCGAAGGGATTTTTTAAGCCAAAAAAAAGCCGGAAAAACCGGCTTTTTAATGCAATCCTGCGCTCACTTCGAGAGGCTACGCCCGCCGAATCGCTTGTTAAAACGGTCCACTCGACCACCTGTATCAACAATCTTCTGCTTACCGGTATAGAAGGGGTGGCACTGGCTACAAACATCCAAAGAGATGTCCTCGCTCAAGGTAGACCGGGTCTTAATCTCGTTACCACAGCTACACCGAGCCGTTATTTCGCCATACTGTGGATGAATATCAGCTTTCACGCCAACCTCCATTAATCTTGTTGGGTGTAAAAAAGAGGGCGGATAATACCAGAGCCTCCACCGATAGCAACATGGAATACGCCCACTCCCTCGCTTTAGTACACTAGAGGCCATTAAGAAGCATATTGAGTCCAGCTTGCCCGACACCGCCCTAAACATCCCCCACGATCAAACGATCTGGCGCTGTGCTGTTCCGACACCACTGAGGCGACTATTTGATTATCTGCCACCGGAAGGATGGTCGGGCAACATTGAGCCCGGAAGCAGAGTGCGCGTCCCTTTTGGTCATCGCACATTAGTTGCCATCGTGGTGAGTCAAGCCAGAACATCTGACCTACCCTCGGCACGACTGCGTCACTGCGCCGCTGTCTTGGATACCAAACCACTTTATTCAACGTCACTGAACCAGTTAGTGCAGTGGGCGGCCGAGTACTATCAGCATCCGGTCGGTGAGGTGTGGCCCTTGGCGCTGTCACCCGGTGAACGGCGGGGTCATCCCGAGCGTCCCCTGGGGAGTCCCGGTATTAAACTCACCCTACGGGGATGCGGTTTGGCACCCAACACCCCCCATGGCGCGCCAAAACAAGCGAGTTTGATCGACTTATTGCGAACAGGCCCCCTAAAACTGGACAAAGCCAGAGCACTGGGTTTTCAGCGTTCGGTGATCAATGCACTGATCGAAAAAGACCTCGTCGAAACCTGTGAAATCGTCCAACCTGAGCCATGGCAGACAAAAACCGCCCCCTTGCCTGCCAACCCGGAGCAGCAGTCGGCGATCGATAGCGTGCGGTCGTCTTTAAATCACTTCCAGGTTCACCTGCTTTATGGCATTACGGGTAGCGGTAAAACCGAGGTCTATCTCCAAACGATTGCCACCTGCCTTAATCAAGGTCGGCAGGCCCTCGTGTTACTGCCAGAAATTGCACTGACACCACAAACCCTAGCGCGGTTCGAAGCGCGGTTCGAGGCCCCTGTGGTTGCCTTGCACTCTGGGATTGGCGACGCAGCGCGAGATCGCGCATGGGCCGCCGCACGTCACGGCCATGCCGCCATCATTTTAGGAACACGATCTACCGTATTTGTCCCGATGAACCGCTTGGGTCTGATTGTGGTCGACGAGGAGCATGACGCCGCTTTCATACAACAAGATGGGCTGCGTTACTCCGCCAGAGATGTCGCCATTAAACGTGCTCAGCTTGAGGGATGTAACATTCTGTTAGGTAGCGCCACACCGAGTCTGGAAAGCTGGCATAACGCTGAAAAGCAGCGCTACCAACGCCACGTGCTCTCTCAACGTGCCGGTAACAGCCAACTGCCAGAGCAACGCCTCATAGACATCAGTGGGTTAGAGCTGTCCGCTGGATTATCTGCCGAATTGATCAGTCACATTGAGCAAGCATTGATTAACGGGGAGCAGGTACTGGTTTTTCTCAATCGCCGTGGCTTTGCCAATGCGTTGTTGTGCCATGACTGTGGCTGGAGCAGTGACTGTCCCGATTGTGACGCACGCATGACACTCCATAAAATACCCCCGGCCCTACATTGCCATCATTGTGACCGCCGTAATCCCCTCCCGAGCCACTGCCCTGCCTGCAGCAGTAGGCGCTTAGTCGGCACGGGTGTTGGCACACAGCAGACGGAGACGTTCCTGGCTGAACGCTTTGCGACTTACCCAGTGGTTCGAGTCGATAGTGATACGGTGACCAGCAAAGCTGCGATACCAGAGTTGATCGATCAACTCGCCAGCGCTGACCCTATTCTCATGATTGGCACCCAAATGCTCAGCAAAGGTCACCACTTTCCCCACGTGACATTGGTGGCAGTCGTCGATGCAGACGCGCTGCTCTTCAGCCCCGACTTTCGTGGCGAAGAACGGCTACTGCAGCTGTTAACCCAAGTCGCTGGCCGAGCTGGTCGGGACCGCAAACCGGGACAGGTCATTATTCAGACTCGACAACCCGAGCACCCGCTAATACGGGGGCTTGACGCGCCTTACCATAGCTTACTCCCCGACCTGCTGAGGCAGCGAGCACAGGCCCGTTTACCACCCTACGGCGCCCTCGCGGTCATCCGGTGTGACAGCCACAGCAAACAAGAAGGCCTGGACTTTCTTCGCGCATTGAAGGAGGGGACACCGGCCATTGAGGCCCACTACATTGGGCCACTGCCCGCGGCAATGGCGCGACGTAAAAATCGCTACCGCAGCCAACTGATTATCACTGCCAAAACGCGGCCCGCATTAGCGCATACTGTTGCCGCACTCGTCTCTCAGGCAGAATTGGGATCACGTCCGCACCAGTTCAGTTGGTCAGTCGATATCGACCCCTATGAAGCCTTGTGAATTCCTTGGCTGGAGCAAGCCCAGTGGGTCGGCGATAATGTGCGGCGAGCCGTGCAACCCGCGCAGCAGGACATAACTTTGACAGGACGACCATGAAATCTGAACTGGCTACGCTGATTACTTCAGGGTTACAAAAACTCGTTGCGGAGGACGTGCTGCCGGTCATGCCTGATGTCGCGCCACAAATCGACCACCCAAAAGATACCGCGCATGGCGACCTCTCCTGCAATATCGCCATGGTATTAGCCAAACAAGCAAAAATCCCACCGAGAGATCTAGCGACACAACTGATTGCCGCACTGCCCGATAACACGCTGATTGAGCGGACCGATATTGCTGGACCTGGGTTCATTAACTTTTTTATTAGGGCCAGTCAGCACACCGCTGTCATCGGCGCCATCTTGGAAGCCAAGGATCAATATGGTCGCTGTGACATCGGCCGCGGGCGGCGAGTACAGGTGGAATTTGTCTCGGCCAACCCAACCGGGCCTCTTCATGTTGGCCACGGCAGGGGTGCAGCCATTGGAGATTCTCTCGGACGCCTGCTCACCGCGACGGGTTGGTCGGTTCAGCGAGAGTTCTACTACAACGATGCTGGACAACAGATTAATAACTTGGCGCTGTCAGTTCAGGCCCGGGCGAAAGGCAAAGGCCCCGAGGATCCAGAATGGCCAGTAGACGGGTATCGCGGCGAATATATTCAGGATGTTGCCACTGCTTATCAAGCGGGCGATACCGTGCATGCTGCCGATCGCACCATTACTGCGGATGGCGACCTGAATAACCTTGACGCTATTCAGGCATTTTCCGTTGCCTGCCTCCGTCGTGAACAAGATCAAGACCTGCGCTCATTTTCGGTCCTGTTCGACCGCTACTTTCTAGAGTCCTCGCTTTACGAGTCAGGGGCCGTTGAGACAACCGTGAGGGCATTGGAGGACAATGGTCACACCTATGAAGATCAAGAGGCACTATGGCTCAAAACGACTGATTTTGGCGACGACAAAGACCGGGTCATGCGCAAGCGCGATGGCGGTTATACCTACTTCGTACCCGATGTCGCTTACCATCATGACAAGTGGCAACGCGGCTTTGAGCGTGTCATCAATGAGCAAGGTGCCGATCATCACAGTACCATCACTCGGGTCCGAGCCGGGTTACAGGGCCTCGACGTAAATATCCCAAAGGGATGGCCGGAGTATGTGCTTCACCAAATGGTGACGGTGATGCGAGATGGCAGTGAGGTCAAACTATCGAAGCGTGCGGGCAGCTACGTGACGCTGCGGGACCTCATCGAGTGGGTTGGGTGTGATGCCACGCGTTTTTTCCTAGTCGCTAGAGCGCCGACCTCCCAACTGACATTCGATATCGACTTAGCGCTTGCGCGCAGTAACGAAAATCCGGTTTATTACATTCAGTACGCGCACGCACGCTGCGCCAGCTTGCTTCTCAAAGCAGAGGCATTATTAGGCGACGAAGGCGCCATGGCCGGGCTGCCTCACGTTGACAGCCTGACTGAGCCAGAGACACTAGGACTCATCATCAACCTCGCCCGATTCCCCGATGTGGTTGTCGCTGCCGCTGAACGACTTGAGCCACATGATGTGGCGAATTATCTTCGCCAAATCGCCGCTGACTTTCACAGCTTCTACAATGCGCACAAGATTCTCGACGCAGCACCTGACACCGCTCTTGCGAGACTCGCGCTGGTCGCGGCAACCCAGCAAGTCATTGCTAGCGGGCTTGATCTACTGGGTGTCTCGGCGCCTGAGTCAATGTAATCATGGCGAGATCATCACAAAAACCAAAGCCCAAATCCGCTGCAACGCGCCATAACGCCGGGCACGAGACTCACAAGACGCCGCCGACACTCACCAAAGCGCATCTCCACGGTGCAATGGCGGGCGCGCTAGCCGGGGTAATGGCGACGCTCAGCATTAACCATTGGTTAGCGCAACCAGACCCCAACCTGGCAATAGAAACAATGCCGGCACCCACCACGGTTGTTGAGCCCGCACCCCGCTTTGTTTTTGATACGGTTTTACCAAATGAGGAAATCGATTTAACGCCTGACATTGAGCCAGCTGAGTTGACCGCTGGTGGCACCCATACTGCTGGCTACCTACTGCAAGTAGGCTCTTTCAGGCAGGAGGAAGATGCCGATCGGCGGCGGGGTGAGCTCGCGTTACTGGGACTAGAGGCCGCGGTTGAACTCACTAACGGAGATAACGGTCGCTGGTATCGGGTCACCATGGGGCCTTTTGCGAGCCGCTCTGAAATAGCGCGTGCCCGCTCTAAAGCGGCACAAGCGAATATGGATACGTTACTGCTGAAACGGGAATCGCCATGAGCGTCACAACACCGCAACGCGTTACCCGACTGCATTACGCCCGCAGTCGGAGAAAACTCGAACTCACGTTTGACGATAGTGCGGCGTTCGAACTCAGCGCAGAATACTTGCGTGTTTTTTCTCCCTCCGCAGAAGTGCGAGGCCACGGCGCTGGGCAAGAGGTCTTGCAGACTGGCAAATCATCGGTAGAAATTGTGGCGATTGCGCCCGTCGGACACTATGCGGCGCAAATCACGTTTGATGACGGACACGACTCGGGCCTATATAGCTGGGCCTACCTGCGCGATCTGGCCGAACAGCAGGACCAATATTGGCATCAATACTTGCAGCAGCTTGCCGCGGCCGGGAAATCTAGGGATGCGGACTCACAAGTGCTACATTTTCAGCCCTGAACAGACACTCGCTGCTCAGGTACACTGGCCGGTCCGTTAACGGAGTTGCCACAGGGCAACAGTGAGCACCCGGATATGACAAACGACACCACCAGCGCGTCTCACGACGAGGACAACACTACCGACTTTGGTTTTAGCCGGGTGAACCGGGGCGATAAGGCCGGCATGGTGCGGGGCGTCTTCGATTCCGTTGCGGGGCGCTATGACCTAATGAACGATCTCATGTCGGGGGGCATTCATCGCCTTTGGAAACGATTCACCATTGAACTCAGTGCCGTGCGGCCGGGGCAAACGGTTTTAGATATCGCTGGCGGCACAGGAGATCTAGCGGCCAAATTTTCTCGCTTAGTGGGGCCTGAGGGCCAAGTTATTTTGGCGGACATCAACGCGGCAATGCTAACCGTGGGACGCGACCGGCTCATCGACAAAGGCGCGACCGGTAATGTCCAAGTCGTTCAAGCGGACGCGCAACAATTGCCTTTTGACGACAATAGTATTGACTGTATTACCATTGCTTTCGGTCTGCGTAATGTCACCGATAAAGCCATGGCGATGCGCTCTATGCTACGTGTTTTACGGCCAGGCGGCAGGTTGCTGGTGTTGGAGTTTTCCAAGCCGACCTCAGCACTGCTGGGCAAACTATACGATCAGTATTCGTTTCAAATATTACCTGCGATGGGCCGACTGATAGCACAGGATGCAGAAAGCTATCGCTATTTGGCAGAATCTATCCGCCAGCACCCAGATCAAGAAACGCTTCTGGAAATGATGGAGACAGCAGGGTTCGCCAATTGCCGGTACCACAATATGACAGGGGGCGTCGTGGCGCTCCATCAAGGTTTTAAAGCGTGACCCAGCACGACCCTGCGTTATTAAGCGCAGCGCTTGCGGGTATCGAACGGGCATTTAACCAGGCCATTGCGTTGTCGCCCACCTCGCATGACGAGCTCGCTGAGCTTGCTGGAACCGTGCTGGGTGTCGAGGTCACAACCTTTGATTTGACGGTCTATCTCGACATCACTTCTGGCACCGAGGCGAGGCTTTTAACGCACTGCGAGCTACCTACGGCTGCTTTTGTGCGCGGTACAGTCGAGGACTTCGCATCACTAGCCTCTTCGAAAGATCCCGCGGCAGTCCTCATCAATAGCGGCATTGAGCTAGAAGGCAATAGCGCCAGTCTCATTGCACTGCAGCAGGTTATTTCGCGCATGGATATCGATTGGGAGGCGCCGTTAGTCGACACACTGGGTGACGTCATGGGTCACCAAATTGCGGAAGCACTGCGCCGCATTTTTCGCTGGGGAGAAGGCGCTCACGCCAGTTTACGGCGACAGGTCTCGGAGTTTGTATTAGAAGAGGCGCGCTTGACCCCACCCAAAGCCGAGCTCGAATATTTTTTTGACGCCGTACAGTCCTTATCGATGCAAGTCGATCGCGTGCAAAGCAAATTCGAAAAATTACGCGCCAAAGTCGAGCAGAAGCGGGGGCAGGCATGAGGCGTTTAATTGCGCTCTATCGCACGGCAGCGCGCTACCGACTCGATCAGCTCTTACCCCCAACGCAAAGACCGAGGCTACTGGTTTTGCTGTTGCGCGTTTTCCCCGTGTCGTCGGTCGCCACAAATACTCCCAGAGGGGAGAGGCTGCGGCGGGCATTAGAAGATTTGGGTCCCGTCTTTGTTAAATTCGGACAACTGTTGTCGACTCGCCGAGATTTGTTGCCACGCGATATCGCCGATGAACTGGCATTACTCCAAGATCAGGTTGCCCCCTTCCCCGCCAACGAAGCCATTGAGCGTATCGAGCACGCACTGAGTAAACCCATTGCTGAATGCTTCGCCGAATTTGATGCGAATCCGCTGGCTGCTGCGTCAGTGGCACAAGTCCATGGTGCGCGTCTCGCAGACGGTACCGATGTTGTCGTGAAGGTCTTGCGTCCCGGCATTGAACTGACCATTGCTCAGGACCTTAAAATTCTCCACCACGTCGCGACACTGCTGGCTCGTTGGTCACGCAACGGCCGGCGGCTTAGACCCGTCGAAGTGGTGGCAGAATATGAGCGAATCATTCATGGCGAGCTTGATCTGCAGCGTGAAGCCGCTAATGCCTCCCAGTTAAAACGTCATTTTCAAGCCGGTGATCTGGTCTATGTGCCCGCGGTTCACTGGCCATTAACCACTCAGCAAGTCATGGTCAGCGAGAGAATCTATGGCGTCCCGATCAGTGATATTGAGGCGTTGCGCGCGAAGCAGGTCGATGTGAAACTGCTTGCAGAGCGTGGGGTAGAGATTTTTTTCACTCAAGTATTTCGCGACAGTTTTTTTCACGCGGATATGCATCCCGGTAATATCTTTGTTGACTGCACGCATCCGGAAGATCCCCGTTATATTGCGGTGGACTGCGCGATTGTCGGTCAACTCGACGACCGAGATCTGTATTACCTCGCACGCAACCTACTCGCGATTTTTCAACAAGATTATCGGCTCTGCGCCAAACTTCATATCGAGTGTGGCTGGATCTCAGCCGATACCCCGGTCGCTGAATTTGAATCCGCCATGCGCACACTGTGTGAGCCGGTATTCGAACGCCCACTGGCAGAGATTTCATTCGGTCATATGGTGGTGAACTTATTCCGCACCGCGGGACAGTTTGATATGCAAGTGCAGCCACAGCTCGTGCTTCTGCAAAAGACCCTGCTCAATATCGAGGGGCTAGGTAGGCAGCTCTATCCAGCATTAAATCTGTGGGATACCGCCAAGCCCTTCCTTGAACAGTGGGTCTCAGAGCGATATTCACTGCAGACGGTGAGCAAGCGATTGCAGGAGGATGCGCCGGCGCTACTGGAGTCGCTACCGCTATTACCCGATCTGGTGCTGGCACAACTCCGACAATCTAAAAAGCAACCGGTGCAGGTTGCAGCGACACCGCGTTGGGTATTGCCCTTAACCGGGCTGGGCGCGTTGGCACTCGGTTTTGGCATTGCTCAGTCGATCGAGGGGCTAGGCTGGCTGATTCTGGGTGGCGGCTGCCTACTCTGTGCGATCGTTTTGCGACACCGATAACCCCTTAAGACCTCTGGCATACTACTCACATGACAGCACTTGACGCTCAGACCCCAACAACGATGACCCCTCGCTGGAATGAGCAGGGTCTTATCCCCGCCGTCGCGCAAGATCATGAAACGGGTGAAGTGCTGATGGTTGCTTGGATGAATGCAGAGTCGTTGGCGTTGACACTGTCCCAACGGCAGGCAATTTATTGGTCACGATCCCGGCAAGCCCTATGGCGTAAGGGAGAAACCTCTGGTAGCACTCAGGAACTCATCGATATCAAACTAGACTGTGATGGCGATACACTCTTACTACAGGTGCAACAAAATGGCACGGGAGCTTGCCATACCGGACGCCGAACTTGTTTTTTTTACTCGTGCGTCGATGATATGTGGCAGCTAACTGAGGACCAGTGAATGACTGACGTACTCACAGCCCTAGACAAAGTCCTACTAGCGCGAAAAACTGCGGCAGCAGACAGTTCCTATGTCGCCTCTTTGCATGCACAAGGTTTGAACAAAATTTTAGAAAAGGTCGGCGAAGAAGCGACTGAAGTGATCCTCGCGGCAAAAGACACGGCGCAAGGAGGCGAGCGAGCGGCGCTGATCAACGAAGTGGCGGACCTGTGGTTTCACACACTCGTCATGCTCTCGCACCTCGATGCTGACCATAAGGCCGTACTAGAGGTGCTGGATAAAAGAATGGGGCTATCAGGACTCACAGAAAAAGCCTCTCGTAACAGCCATAATGACGCCTCAGACGAGGCATAAGGACAGGGAGAAACACTATGGGTCTTGGCGGAATCAGTATTTGGCAACTGCTTATCATCCTTGCAATCGTTGTGATGCTCTTCGGGACATCGAGGTTGCGCAACATTGGGGGCGATTTGGGTAACGCGATCAAGGGCTTTCGAGACAGCATGAAGCAAGACACACCCGAGTCAGAAACTGTCAGCGCCTCGGTTGAGCGTGAGGAGAGTCCTTCAGATTCTGCTGGCTCGACTGCGGCACGCGAGGAAAGCCATCACGATAAGCCGCCCGCGTAACCGGAGCATCCGTTCGTGTTCGATATTGGCTTTGCTGAGCTCTTGTTGATTGGGGTGGTAGGCCTCTTGGTCATCGGCCCGGAACAACTTCCAGGTGCAGTAAGAACCACACTGGCTTGGGTTAATCGTTTTCGGCGGAGTTTTGACCAGATCAGAACCGAGGTACGGCGTGAGTTGCACAATGACGAGATTTTGCAAAATCTCAAAACCGAGTCACAAGCGCTCGAACAACAATTCAAAGCAGGATCGAGCTCCGTTGAACAAGAGGTGCAGTCTCTGACACAACTTGCGACGGACACCACCGACCATCATGACTCGGTACCCCCCCCCTCTGACGAGCCAGATCATTCAGTCGACAACAGCAAAAATAACGCCGGCAGCGCATGAACGACAGCGCTGAACAAGATCCGCCCATGTCACTGATTGCACACTTGACTGAATTGCGGGACCGCTTATTACGCGCCGTCTTGGCCATCGTCGTTGGATTTGTCGTGCTATTCCCTTTTGCCAACGAAATTTACGGTTTTGTCTCGGCACCGCTGCGAGCGCTAATGCCCGCAGGTTCGACTATGATCGCCACCGGGGTGGCATCGCCCTTTCTCACCCCTTTTAAGCTCAGCCTAGTGCTGGCGATTTTTCTCGCTATTCCAGTCATTCTGTTTCAGATATGGGGTTTTATCGCGCCGGGGTTATACCAAAAGGAGAAGCGAATCGCGGTTCCGCTGTTAGCTTCTAGCGTGCTGCTGTTCTACGCAGGAGCAGCGTTCGCTTACTTTGTCGTTTTCCCCCTGATCTTTGCCTTTTTCACCAGTGTGGGTCCCGACAGTGTCCAAGTGATGACCGACATCAACAGCTACTTAGATTTCGTATTAAAGCTGTTTCTGGCCTTTGGCATTGCTTTCGAGATGCCTATTGTGGCGGTGGTCTTAATTTGGACGGGCACAACGACCGCAGATTCGCTAGCCGCCAAACGGCCTTATTTAATTTTGGGGTGCTTTGTATTTGGGATGTTACTCACCCCACCCGACGTCATTTCACAATCACTGCTGGCCATTCCAATGTGGTTACTCTTTGAATTAGGCGTATTTTTCGGCCGGCTATTGGAGACAAAGCCCGACCCCACTCAGAGCGATCAATAATCCTCCCGGAGGAAAGATGAGACTGTTTGTTTTTGCCTGCCTATTCACGGTGACCAGCGCATTCATTGCGGCCCCAATTAACGCCGAGGAGACCGGTAAAGGGGTCATGGCGGCCAATGTCAAAATCAAGCAAAACAGCGGGCTCACGGCCGCGCAATTGATTGAACGCACCAAGGAATTGAATCAGGCTTTCGAGACGAACTTGTTGGCCGGTTTTGAACCGGGTAAGGCGCAAACGCCCCAACAAGCACTGTTTGCGCTGCATAACGCCTTTCGCCAGGGCGACCCGTCCTCAGCAGCGCTGTACCTCGACCTCCGCTATCTCCCGTCAGACATTGCAGAAATTGATCCCATCTCACTGGCGCGCGGATTGCTCTTTATTTTTGCGCAACAAAACGTACTCGATCTGAGTTTGGTGAGTAACGATCCTCGAGGTAATCAAGACGATGGGCTACCCGATGACCTCGAGCAGGCGGGCACCGTTACGCTGAGCGAAGAGGTCATTCCTATTTATCTGCAGCGTCTGGAGGAGGCAGACGGCACGTATGCTTGGAAAATTGCTAATGCTTCCGTCATTCGAATTCCTGATATGTGGGATGAACTCGGTTATAGCGATCTGGCCGTCTGGCTTTCGCGGACATTACCCGAATTTTATATCTTGAGTATGGGCAATTGGCAGTTTACGACTCTGCTGTTTACGTTAATTGCCGGGTGGTTTGCAACAGGCTGGGTCAGCCAGCTCGTCAGCCGACTGATGCGCCGCATCGCTAACCCTTGGGGGCATGCCCTTCGGCGCTTTTTACAAACGCCTCTGAGACTGATGTTGTACGTACTACTGATTCGCATCGTCATCGCACAGCTCGGTCTATCGGTGATGGCTCGCGCATACCTCCAATCTTCACCACTTGAATATATTGTTGCGGTCATTTTCGCCTTCGGCTTATTGAACCTCTACCGCGATTACAAAATTCGACAACTCGAATTACTGGGAGAGATCGAATATGTCGCGCTCATCAAGCCCATTATTGTCATCATTCGCATTATTGTTGCCACGACCGCCGCACTCATGTGGGCTGATCAGGCAGGCTTTAATGTATCAACGTTGATCACCGGGCTAGGCGTAGGCTCTATCGCCATCGCGCTTGCGGCACAAAAAACATTAGAGAACGTCATCGGCGCGATTACGCTGTACACCGCAAGGCCTATTCGGCCTGGCGACTGGTGCCGCTTTGGCGAGACAAAGGGCATGGTCGAAGAGATCGGACTGCGCTCGGTGACCCTGCGAACAAAAGATCGTACCTTGGTGACCGTGCCCAACTCTATGTTTTCGTCCGCAGACATTGAGAATTTCTCAGTACGAGACCGAATCCGATTTTTTAAACTGCTCGAACTACAGATGCCAACACCCGATCAACTTCGCGCCATTTTGGGTGAGTTCCGGGCACTATTTGCCTCGCACCCGATGGTGAAGCAAGATTCGATCAGTATCAGATTATCCGACATCGCCGCGGCAACCGCTGTGATACGGCTTGATGCAGAAATCACGACTAAGGAGTACCAAGAATATCTCGCTGTCGCGGAGGACCTCAACCTCCGCATTATCGAAATTGTGCATCACAACGGCGCCATCTTTTCTGGGCCAGGGCAAGTGTTACAGCTTCGTGATTTTCAACAGGCCTCGGTGGATAAGCTGGCTGAGGTCGATGCGAAACTGGAGGTTTGGCGTCAGGGTGAAGGCTTACCTTTTCCAGATTTATCAGACAGTGAAAAACAACGATTGAAAAACACGCTCAACTACCCTGACAAGAGCTGAGGATACTGTCTGATTGGCAACGCTGACTCACCCACGTCTTGCCCAAAAGTCAGTCACAGCAACTGATGGCAATCTTTCTTACCAGATCGAGAACTGCCACGGAAGCCGGAACCGGGCCTGAGCCTTACGCTCAGCGAAATCACCCTCACCAAACCGCGAATGGCCAAGCGTCAGCATGCTGAGCTGAGCAATGACAAGCCGATTAGGCCCGATCGGGCGCTGATTATCAGTTACCGCAATCAAACGGTGATCACGGGAAGCGAGCCCAGAGGTAGCCATATCAAAAGCAATACCAGTCCAGATTGATACTGAACGATCTTTTTAGTGCGGGCCCGCGTAAACTAGTTGTAGATAAAGCAAAAGCAACACTCACGCCAGCCTGAAGCGATTAATGTGACTGACAATACAGCTCCCATCAAACAAGAAATTGATCCTGAGGATCGGCTTACCCGCGCGAAGTCTTTGGCACCGCTACGACAGATGCTGGCCTTTTTATGGCCTCATAAAAGCCGCCTAATGGCTGCAGGCGCCGCGCTGATTTTTACCGCCGGCGCACAGCTAACACTGGGATACGGCGTCAGAATACTGATCGATGAGGGGTTTTCAGGCGCTGACGCGACCGGGTTGTATAAGGCCGTCTCCTTTATTTTGATTATTGGGGTCGCAATGGCGTTTGGCTCTATGACGCGGTTTTATCTGGTGTCTTGGTTGGGCGAGCGTGTGAGCGCTGATCTACGGAGTGCGGTCTTTAATAATCTCGTTCATCTACAACCCAGTTACTTCGAAACAAACCATTCGGGCGAAATTATGTCGCGGCTGACGACCGATACGACACTCCTGCAAACGTTGATCGGCTCGTCCGTGAGTCTTGCAGTGCGCAATGCGCTGACGTTAACCGGGGCGTTGACCTTAATGGTGATTACCAATTTGCAACTCAGCCTGGTGATTTTAATCGCAGTACCCATCACGCTGATTCCGATCCTGGTCTTCGGCAGGCGAGTCCGCAAACTCTCCAATAAAAGTCAGCAGTCGATCGCAGAAGTCGGCAGTCATGCCGGCGAAATTTTTCAAAGTATCAAAGTGGTCCAGAGCTTCAATCGTGAGATCGCAGAAAAAACCGGTTTCGCGCAAGATGTTGAGCGCGCTTTCGTCATTGCGCGATCACGTGTTTGGCAGCGAGCGTTGCTGACTGGTTTTGCCATCTTTTTATTGATGGGGGGCATGATCAGCATGATGTGGTCTGGCGGGATCGATGTCATTGAAGGTCGGATGACCGGCGGCGAACTCGGTGCTTTCGTCTTTTATGCGGTCATGGTGGGCACCGCTTTCGCCACATTGGCAGAAGTCTGGGGTGACCTGCAACGAGCCGCAGGTGCAGCAGAACGGCTGATGGAGCTGTTGCAAGAAAGCAGCACGATTCCTGATATCGGTAGCAATACCGTGACAAGTGGGCAGCGCTTGCACTTTAACGCTGTGCAGTTTTTTTACCCAAGCCGACCCGATATGCCGGCGCTGAATGGGCTCAATTTAACGATACAGCCCGGTGAGTCGGTGGCGTTAGTGGGGCCTTCTGGGGCCGGCAAGTCAACGGTTTTTGAGCTCATCCTCCGTTTCTATGACCCCGCGAGCGGGACTATCGAGTTTGGCGGCAAGGACTTGCGGGCGCTCTCGCTGACTGCCTGGCGTCAAAAAATCGCATTGGTGCCGCAACAGCCCGCGCTGTTCTCCGGCGACATTTTTTATAACATCGCCTATGGTGCCGATAACCCGACGCAGGCGTCTGTCGAGAATGCTGCACAAATGGCGCACGCCCACGACTTTATCGCGGCCCTTCCAGAGGGTTACCGCAGTGATCTTGGCGCTCAAGGTGTCAGGCTCTCAGGCGGCCAACGCCAGCGGTTGGCGCTGGCAAGGGCCATCCTGGTTAATCCCGAGCTGCTGTTGCTCGACGAAGCCACCAGTGCACTCGATACAGAAAGCGAGTGGCATGTGCAGCAAGCGCTCACAGAGATCATGCGGGAACGAACGACTATTATCATTGCTCATCGACTCTCGACCGTCATGAATGCCGATAAAATCGTGGTCATGGATGAAGGCCAAGTCGTCGACAGTGGCCGTCACGAAGACCTCATCACGCGCTGTGATTTGTATCAGCGTTTGGCGAATCGACAATTTGAGTCAGGAGCCGAGGGCGGTGTAACGGGCCACGCATCCTGACTACATGGCGCTTACCAACAACCCCCGATCGCGCAACATCGTTAGCGCCAGCAATGAACGGGCTTGAGACCGCACTGCTCAAAGCGGTCGACCCATGCGAGTGCGTTACCCCCCCCTCCTCGAGCGCCTTTTGTCTTGGCGCCCTTTGTCTTGGCACGTTTCTCTACGGAACCCGCTTCTGCGGCGCCTTTCTGAGCGGAGCCGTCGGTTAAGACATCTCCCCCCACGTAAGGCCTGACCTGACGCTATCAGAGCGACTCACATAGGAGGGGCTTTGCTAGCTGGCGGCGGCTTGGCTCCCAAAAAGGGTGGAGCTGCCCATAGGCAGTCGACCCTGATTCAGCGCTGTTCAGGGGTAAAAACTCAGGGCAAAAAAAACCCCGCTTGAAGCGGGGTTCTCTATATTTACCTAAGATTAACTGAACTCTCGAATCAAAGTCGCAATACTTTCCTTGGCGTCGCCAAAGAGCATACGTGTGTTCTCTTTGTAGAACAGTGGGTTCTCGATGCCTGCAAATCCCGATGCCATTGATCGCTTCAACACAAAAACCGTTCGTGCGTCGGCGACATTGATCACTGGCATCCCATAAATAGGCGAGGACTCCACTTCACGAGCCGCTGGATTCACCACATCGTTAGCGCCAATGACAATCGCCACGTCAACGGTCTCCATTCGAGGATTGATTTCGTCCATCTCTAGCAACTGATCATAAGGCACGTCTGCCTCGGCCAGCAGCACGTTCATGTGTCCGGGCATGCGACCCGCGACGGGGTGAATTCCAAAGTTGACCTCACAGCCATTCTTTTCCAGCAGCTCGGTGAGTTCTTTCACCACGTGTTGCGCTTGCGCAACTGCCATACCATAGCCGGGAATAATTGCCACATTAGTCGCCGCCTCAAGGACGTAATACGCATCGTCTGCGGTAATGGGCTTGATCTCACCCTCGACCACGGTTTCCTCATTGGAGACACTGGCGAAGCCTGAGAACAAGACATTGGACAGCGAGCGATTCATCGCCTTACACATGATCTGAGTCAAAATGATGCCCGAGGCACCAACCAAGGACCCCGCCACAATCAAGGCGTTATTGTTAATGGCGAAACCCGCCGCGCAAGCGGCTAATCCAGAGTAGGAGTTCAGCAATGAAATCACTACTGGCATGTCGGCGCCACCGATCGGGATCACCGCCATGATGCCGAAGAGCAAGGCCAGGCCTATGACTAAGTAGAGCCAATTGGGGTCGGTTGGGTTCAGGCAAAACATGACTGCACCACCCAAAATACCGATTACAACGAGCGAATTAACAATTTGCTGGCCAGAAAAGGTAATCGCGCCGCTGCCGATCTTTTCTGACAATTTGCCGTAGGCAATCAGCGACCCTGTCAGGGTGACACCACCGATCAAAATTGACAGGACAATGGTGACCAGTGTGACCGTACCTGAGTCAGGTGACAACGCAGACCATCCCACCAACAATGACGCAGCACCGCCGAGACCATTGAATAACGCCACCATCTCGGGCATCGAGGTCATCGCAACGGCCCGCGCGGCAACCGCACCAATGGCGCCGCCCACCAACATACCCGCTACAATCCAAGTGAAATCAACGATGCCTTGGTCAAGCAAGGCAGCCACAATGGCGACCAGCATACCAAGAGCCGAAAACATATTGCCGCGCCGCGCCGTTGCTGGTGAACCCAACATCTTCAAGCCAAAAATGAAAAGTCCTGACGCGACGACGTATCCCAGTTGAGTAATCAATTCGGTCGACATGATCAGCCCTCCTTCTTCTTGAAGAAGCCAAGCATGCGGTCGGTCACTAAATACCCGCCCACTACATTGATACTCGCCAAGGTCACCGCACCGACGCCCAACCACATCGCCATGGTCTCACTGCCTGTCCCTGCTAGGGAGATTGCGCCTACTACCGTAATACCCGAAACGGCATTAGCCCCAGACATCAGCGGGGTGTGCAAGGTCGCTGGCACCTTATTAATCAGCTCGAAGCCGAGGAAGATCGACAACATCAAAATGAACAACAAATACTCTGCACCGGACATATCAGTTGCCCCCCTCAATAATGTCTTTGATCGTCGGATGCACCACTGCACCACCGTGCGTAATCACGCAACCGGGAAGAATGTCGTTCTCTAAATCAAGCACGAACTGCTTGGTCTCGGTGTCCCAAGTGTCTTCGACTAGATTAAACATGTTGCTGGCGTACATCTGCGTGGCATCTCGCGGTGCGAGATTGGCCAAATTGGCAGTCCCCACGATTGTGACACCATTCAGATCCACCACTTCGTCAGGCGCGGAACCTTCGACATTTCCGCCCGTTTCAGCTGCCATGTCGACTATTACAGAGCCCGGCGCCATGCCCTCTACCATGTCCTGCGTGACCAATACCGGCGGCTTGCGCCCGAACACTTGCGCGGTGGTAATCACAACATCAGAATCGGCAATCACGGCTTTTTGAGCCTGCTGTTGCATCGCAACTTGCTCGGGGGTGAGCTCTTTTGCGTATCCATCTTGCGTTTGGCCGGTGTCACCGAGGTCAATCTCAAGGAACTTAGCACCCAATGATTGCACCTGCTCTGCCACGACCGGGCGCGTATCAAAAGCCGTAACACGAGCGCCTAAGCGCTTGGCAGTTGCGATGGCTTGTAAGCCCGCCACGCCGGCGCCAATGATAAAAACCTTGGCGGGCTTCAAAGTGCCAGCGGGTGTCATCATCATAGGCATGATGCGTGGCATATGATTGGCAGCCAGGGTGACCGCGACATAGCCCGCTAAGTTTGCCTGCGAGCTTAACGCGTCCATTTTCTGACTGCGGGTAGAACGCGGAATCATTTCCATACTGACCGCGGTGACGCCCTGACTGGCAAAAGCTTTGATCAGGTCTTTCTCGTTAAAGGGGTCGAGGTAAGAAACGTGGATGCAACCCGACTTGAGTTGACTGATCTCCGCTAACTCTGGCTTGCGCAATCGGAGCAACATGTCGGCGCTAGCAAGCAGTGCCGCTCTATCGGAGCCAATGCTGGCGCCCGCGGCCTCAAAGTCAGCGTCGCTGAAGCCGGCACCGACGCCGGCCCCCGCCTCAACAACCACCTCGGCGCCGAGGCGCACCAACTTCTTAACCGTCTCGGGGGTCGCAGAAACGCGATTCTCACCCGGCTGGGTCTCACGGGGTATGACTAATTGCATAGTGACGTTCGCCTGATTTTTTGGGGATCAATAAGGTCCCGGTTGTGTTGAAACTGTACTCGGCTGATTATCAGGGTTCACTACGCCGGCATTGCGCACTTGAACAGCGCCAATAAAGACAAGTGAGGATCCATCAGCCAGCGTTTAGCTTTATCAGCGGGTTTAACCAACGATGTCGCAACCGCGTAAAGCGTAATGGCGCATCTAATACCGCCAAACAAATACATTCCTCACCTTCGAGCGCCACTGGCGTGTGCTTATCCCAGCCTTCTCGGACAATAAAGTCGCCTGGGTGATATTCGCCACTCTCGTCCGAGAATCCGCCACTCAGCACCAGTGTCATTTCACTGCCACCATGGGTGTGCTCCGGGATCTTTCCGCCCTCAGCGATCCGATACAGTGCGAATTCGTGGTCTAGATCGCCGGTTTTCAAGTAGCTAATGCTCAGTGATTGCGTCACGCGCTTCCACGCAAGATCTGCATAATCACCGTTGATGAGCCGATCCAATAGGCCTGGAAGTCTGTCATCGGACGCTTCGCTTCGGGCATATCGCAGGGGTTCAGGGTCGTCTAGGCGCGCTAAAACGCGATCCAGCATTGAATCTCCCACCGGCTGTGGGTCTAACTGCTCAAAATGAGCCCCTCCGATGTCTTCCAATCGCTCGACAATGTGCCGGCAGCGTTGGCAATAGCTCAAATGCGCTGCCACGCAGGCAGACTGCGCCATTGGGAGCACGCCGGCGGCATACTCGGTTAAAAAATCGGCAGGTGGATGATGTTTCACCATGATTAACTATTCCAAACTATTTTCGTGTACTACACCCTACGAAGGGCCTGTGCAAATGGTTCACGCCTCAACGCTAATAAACCTGTGACATTTTAGCGCTTAACAGCCTGCTTCACGCCTCCATCAGGGCCTGCAATTTCTGTATTGCTAACCGAACGCGCGACTTAACGGTACCCAACGGGAGATCAAGCTCTGCAGCTGCCTCAGAATGCGATTTTCCTTCCATATACACTTTGGCCAAGATTTGCGCCTGATCCGGCGGTAACTCACCCATCAGTTCACGCACTCGCTCTGAGCCACGGCGTGTATGTAAGACGATGAAGGATTCCTCTTCCTCGCTTTCGAGTTCAAAGTCGTCAGAAGCCAGCGGCGTGTCAAATTTTTGCAGGCGACGAAACATGTCCGTGCGGCAGTTCCGGGCGATGGTGTAGACCCAAGTCGAGGCGGCGGCCTTCTCCGGATTAAACCCACCCGCCTTCTGCCAAACCTTCAGCATCACCTCTTGCACGAGTTCGTCAGCGTGGGTCGCAGATAAGCTCGAGCCCGATAGCGCGAAAGCTTTGATCAGCGGGGCAAAATGCCTGAAAAACCGCGTGAACGCGGCACGATCCTGAGTTTCACCCACGGAGACGAGCGCTTGGCTCCACTCGTCGGTCCGTCGCCCCGTTGGCACGTTCCACTTGCCATTGTTCTGTGCTGGGGGCGCGGCGCTCTGGGTTGTTTTCTCCACCATGTAACACTCAAATGTCGATTTGATCACATAGCATACACATAGCCGCACCGCCTTAACACCGTCTTAAAGAGAAGATTTCGTCATTGAACTCATTAACACCGGCGCTGATCCGGCTTTCTGCACGCCCCGTACCTACCCGTACCTTCTTCTCATCCTGATGACCGGAGTTTTGTCAGCAGTGAATATTGCAGTCATTGGAGCGGGCATCTCCGGGCTGGGATGCGCGTATCACCTGGCCAAGCGAGGCCATCGTGTCCACATTTTTGAAGCCCGAGACCGGATTGGTGGACATACCGCTACCTACGACGTGCATCTGGGCGCGCGTCGTTTCGCAATTGATACAGGCTTTATCGTCTACAACGATCGGAATTACCCCAATTTGGTCAGACTTTTTGATGAATTAGGAGTTACCACTCACGACACGTCCATGGGTTTCTCCGTCTGCGACGAAGCAACTGGTCTGGAATATGCGGGCAATAGTCTTAATACCCTGTTTGCGCAACGCGGTAACCTACTATCCCCCAGCTTCCTCGGCATGGTTCGCGAGATTCTGCGCTTCAACAAGTTGGCAGTGAGTGATCTCGATGCTGGCCGCCTATCACCGGACCAGACCGTCGGTGATTATCTCTCCAACAATGGTTTTAGTGATCATTTTGCCCGCCAGTACTTACTGGCCATGACCTCAGCTATCTGGTCTGCCGACGCTGAGGATGCGCTAGATTTTCCGCTGGAATTTTTTGTTCGTTTTTTCCGCAACCATGGCCTTTTGTCGTTAAAAGACCGCCCGCAGTGGCGTGTTGTAGAGGGCGGAAGCCGCGAGTATCTCGCTCCACTGACGCAACGCGTCGCTGACTCTATTCGCACGCGGATGCCGGTGTCGCGCATTTTGCGGCCACCGGGCAAGCCGGTCGTAGTGCAATTTACTAACGGCTTAATGCGCGAATTTGACGAGGTGGTCATTGCGACACATTCAGACGAAGCATTGAAAATGCTGGGTGATCCAACTGACCATGAAAAAGCCGTTCTAGGCGCCATGCCTTATCGTGACAACGAAGTCATTTTGCACACCGATACCCGCCTGTTACCCAAAACCCAGCGAGCATGGTCTAGCTGGAACTACCGACTAAAACCCGGAAATGGCCGCGCCACTGTCACTTACAACATGAACATTTTGCAAGGCATTGATGCGCCCGAGACGTTCTGTGTCACCTTAAACGACACCGCTTCCATTAATCCGCATCGTATTTTGGGGCGCTTCAATTACGCGCATCCACAGTTCACGCTAGAGGGCATGCAAGCACAGCAGCGCTGGGCCGATATTAATGGTCACAATGGCACGTGGTTTTGCGGCGCGTATTGGCAAAATGGCTTTCACGAAGACGGCCTCGCCAGCGGACTCCGGGTAGCAGAGAGCCTGTGCTCCGCTCGCCAGATGGCGGCGTGAAAGCAGCCTTATATAAGGGTACGCTTCACCACGCCCGACACACCCCAAAGAAACACGCCTTCTCTTACAGCGTCTTTATGCCTTTTGTGGAACTCAGTTCGCTGAACGAGCTCACTCAAGCCTTGCCACTGTGGTCCACCAAACGTTGGGCGCCGGCTCGTTTTGTCAGAACTGATTTTCTAGGCGCCGAAGACGTGCCCCTCATCGAGGCCGTTCGAGGTCGTATTTTTGAAGAGACGGGTGAACGACACACCGGGCCCGTTTACCTACTCGCTAACTGGCGTTATTTCGGTTACCAAAACAATCCCATCGCGGTGTACTACTGTTACTGCGAACAGAATAAGGTCCTGCAATACCTCGTTGCAGAGGTCACCAACACCCCCTGGGGTGAGCGCCATAGCTATGTGTTACCGGTCCCAAGTGACAACGCACCGCTCACGACAGAGTTCGCAAAAGAACTCTATGTCTCCCCTTTTAACCCGATGAATATGACCTATCGCTGGCATAGCAATGCGCCGGATGATGCGCTGCAGATTCAGATTACGCTGTTTGCCGCTGAGCAGCGCGTGTTTGATGCCCAGCTGTCGCTCACGGCCACGCCGCTGAATGCGCGCTCAGCGATGAAAGCGATCGCTGCCTACCCCTTTATGACGATCAAAGTGGTGATTGCAATCTATTGGGAGGCCTTGCGTCTGTTTTTGAAAGGCGTCAGCCTGCATGCTCATCCGAAAAAATCCCACTAATATCACTCTCGACGTCAAACATCTTTGCTGAGGACCCGCATGAGCGAGTATCGCGTTAAGAACATCTCTAAACTCCCAATGCTCTTTGGACAAAAGCAGGGCGGGCTGGCAAGAACCCTAATACTGACAGTGCTCGGGAAGCTTCAGGTGGGCTCGCTGACGATGGTCGAGCAGGATGAGACGCTATTATTTGGTTCAAAAACTGATCCTGAAGGCCCCCACGCGGAAGTGCATGTCCACGATCTTGACCTTTACCGACGCATTTTGACCGGCGGCACCATTGCGGCGGGCGAGACCTACATAGAAGGCCTCTGGAGTAGCCCTAATCTCACGGAGGTCACGCGCGCCTTTAGCGGCAATATGGCGATGCTCGAGGCGATGTCCGATCAACAAAATTGGCTGCTGCGTCTCGCCTTGAAAACAACTCACTGGGGCCGCAGGAATACGGCCGCAAGATCTCGGGAGAATATCGCTGCACATTACGATTTGGGTAACGAATTTTTTTCACTCTTCCTCGACCCCAGCATGATGTACTCCGCCGCCGTATTCCCAACACCACAAAGCGATCTCGCGGCCGCATCTCAGCACAAGCTGCAACTCATCTGTGAAGATCTGGAACTGAAGCCCGAGGATCACCTCGTCGAAATTGGGACCGGCTGGGGCGGCATGGCGATCTATGCGGCAGAGCATTATCAATGCCGTGTCACCACCACCACCATTTCAAAGGAGCAATTTGACTACGCCGTAGAGGCGGTCAAAAAACGCGGGTTACAGGACCGCATCACTGTACTCTTTGATGATTACCGAGATCTTGAGGGTCAGTTCGACAAGTTGGTCTCTATTGAAATGATTGAGGCAGTGGGGCATCAGTTCTATGACACCTACTTTGGCACGCTGAGCAGGCTACTAAAGCCAGACGGTAAAGCCGTCATTCAGTCGATTACCATGACCGATCAACGCTATGAGCAAGCCAGAGACGCAGTTGATTTTATCAAGCGTTATATCTTTCCTGGCGGCTGCCTACCCTCGCTCAACGTCATCAGCAATGCGGTGGCCAACGTCACAGATATGCAACTCAGTGGCTTACGCGATATCACTCGCGATTACGCTGATACCCTACAAGATTGGCACGACACTTTTCTCACTCAGCTTGATCAAGTTCGCGCAATGGGCTTTGATGACCGATTCATCCGCATGTGGCGATATTATCTGAGCTACTGTGAGGGGGGCTTTCGAGAGCGTATTATTGGAACTTACCAAATTACGATGACGAAACCTTATTATCGACCCAACTGACCAGACTATATGCTGCTGTCCTTAGCACCGATCTTATTACTCGTAGCGCTGCTATCGACGTCGGTTGCTCTGTTCGGGTCTGATGCGTCTTATGGCCCGAATCAAGTCGCACTCGTCGTTGCGGCAGGGGCGACCATGCTGGTCGGATGGCGGCGCGGCATGAGCTGGCAGCAGATCCAAGACGGGATGGTCGGTGCCATTACCGTATCGATTATGCCCATGATGATTCTGCTCTCCGTTGGCGCTTTAATCGGAAGCTGGATCATTAGTGGCACCGTGCCCGGCATGATTTTTTACGGATTGCAGTTACTCAATCCTGATATTTTCTATGCTGCCTCAGCCGTTATTTGTGCACTCGCATCATTGAGTCTGGGCAGCTCGTGGACAGTTGCCGGTACCCTGGGCATTGGCCTCATGGGCATTGCAACGACCTATGGCTTGTCCCCCGCCATTACCGCCGGCGCGATTATCTCGGGCGCTTATTTCGGCGATAAACTATCGCCGCTCTCGGATACAACTAATCTTGCTGCGGCAGCCGTTGGGGTCGATCTATTTGAGCACATTAAAAATATGCTGTGGACGACCTTGCCGGCGTTTGCCTTGGCCCTGCTCTTTTTTGCCATTATTGGCAGTGAGGGGGCGGCCGCACCCGATGACATTACTCGTATCCGAGCCGCACTGTCTGACCAATTTGCGATCACCCCCTGGGTGCTGTCGCCGCTGGTGCTGATGCTGGCAATGATTTACTTCAAGATCCCCGCTTACCCCGCCATCTTACTGTGCACGCTATGCGGTACCGCTTACGGTGCGGTCTTTCAGCCCGAAGTAGTGCGCACCATGGCCCTAACAGCCCATCCGGACTCGCCTGCGCCACTGTTACAGGGGTTGTGGATGGCGCTCTTCTCCGGCTACCAATCGCCGGCTGACATGGATCAATTAAGCCAGTTGCTCAATAAGGGCGGCTTGGCCAGCATGCTCAATACCATCTTCCTGATTCTGACTGCCATGACTTTTGGTGGGTTGCTCGATAGCACCGGTATTTTGCGACAGTTGCTCGACTTAGTTTTGAAAGGCGTAAAACGGACGGGCGACCTGATTCTGGCAACGGTAGGTGGTGGGATCATCACTAATATTTTAGCTGCGGATCAATTTCTCGCGATCACCTTACCCGGGCGCTTGTTTATCTCCGCGTACGATGATCGCGGCCTGAGTCGACTGAGCTTATCGAGAACACTCGAAGATTCGGCAACACTCACCTCCGTACTGGTGCCCTGGAATACGTGTGGTGCTTTTATGGCGGCAACATTGGGGGTGGCTACCTTCACCTACGCACCCTACGCTCTGTTCAACTTGATCTGTCCGGTCCTCGCGGTGCTGTTTGGCTACTTAATGATTGCCCAACCCCAACAGACCGCAGTGAGTCCATGAACTGGGATTATGATCAGCCGTTCACCCTCGCAGTGACCGTTGAGCCTCACCATATTGACGCGCTCGACCACACGCGCAACACCCATTACGTCGAATGGTGCATGGAGGCTGCGTGGGCTCATACCTCAGCTCTAGGGCTGGGCCCGGAGGAATACCGGCGGCTGGACCGCGCAATGGCGCTGACGCACGCCGAATACGATTATCTGAAAGCCACGCAATCGGGCGATGAGTTACTCGTCGGCACGTGGATTACCCAATGGATTGGCAAGATAAAAATGATTCGCCGTCTTCAAATCCACTGCCAGCGCACTGGCGA
>Ga0209251_1000316_pt1 | contig 43988 bp, 32 predicted proteins | sample SaaInlV_100m_DNA_6_FD_184665 | JGI IMG/M metagenome (GOLD analysis project Ga0209251, IMG submission 184665) | Marine microbial communities from expanding oxygen minimum zones in the Saanich Inlet - Saanich Inlet SI073_LV_10m_DNA (SPAdes) (version 2) | ecosystem: Environmental > Aquatic > Marine... | reverse complement strand
CGATGTCAGAATTCCATCACTTTTCATCACCACCTCGACCAAGCCGTATTGCAGAACGAACGATGAGAAAACGCTGGAGACAGGCTGCAAAAACAGAAATGAAAACTCTCTTACACCTTGAATGGATGGAAATAGGACGTTTACCATTGGCTTTTCATTCAAATTAGACTGACAAATTTCTTTGTCACAAGAGATTTGTTTAATTGGATGGTAAACAACGAGTCAACATGGGCGAAGCGTGCCAACAGGCCCTAATTCGCAAGGGGTTTTTCGCCCTCCTCTTGTCCTTGCTTTTCATTTTACCAGGTTGTCTCGATGGGGATGATTCGAACGATATTGGGAACAACTCTTCTTCTTCTGGTGAAATCACGCTCGATATTTGGCACACATTTGCTGCAGAGAGTAAGGAAGAAGAAGTGTTTACGAATGCTGTCAAAGCCTTTGAGACAAATAATCCAAACGTTTCTGTAGACATTACTATGGTTCCATTTGGGAATGCGGATCAACTGTTTATGACAGCCGCTCAAGGCGGTCAAGCTCCTGACTTGATGCGATTATCCAGTGATCAACTTGGGGCTATCGGCGAGATTCGTGTTGATAGTCTCCCACTTTTAGAAGATTTACGCCCTCATCTTACTCCACAAGACAGATCGAACTTCGAAGAGCGTGCACTTGAAGCAATGCGCTATGGCGATGCTCTGTATGGAGTTCCAGCAAGTCAAGATTGTCTTTCTTTGATTTACAACAAGGCTCTGTTTGATGCTCAGGGTATAAGTTATCCAGATGAATCTTGGACACATGATGATTTGCTAAATGCAGCCCAGCAATTGACGTACCAAGATGTTCAAGGATTAGCCCTTCCAGTCAAATCGGCATATTGGTGGTTCCCAATTCAGGAAGGTTTTGGAGGTTCGCTGTTCAATGAATCTGGTACACCCACACTCGATTCAAATGGTTCTGCGGAAGCGATGGAATGGATGCTCGATTTAGAATTAGAACATGAAGTTTTAGCAACCGGCACTCAAATTGAAGGAATGAAGAACCAATTTATTTCATCAAAGGCTGCAATGATTATCGATGGTCCTTGGAATTGGGCCACCTACGAAGCCAGTCGACTCAGCATAGGCCAAACGATTCTTCCCATTGTTGACGATTCAGGCGAGCGCATGTCTCCCCTTGTAACATACAAAGGCTGGTCTGTGAGTAAGCAAAGCGAACACAAAATTGCTGCTTCTGAATTAGCTCTATGGCTGTCGTCAGCCTCTGTACAGAAGGATTTTGCACTCGAGACATACACCATGCCGACGCATTCTGAACTCGAAAATGATCAGGACATTCTTGACGATGCTGTCATTCGAGGATTCCTTGAACAAACCAAACTTGGAACACCAGCTCCAACCACAAGGGCGATGTCTCTGGTTTATGATCCACTTTCAACAGCCTTTGAACAAGCATACAGTGGGATTTCAACAACAGAAGATGCTCTCACTAACGCTAACGAAGAACTCATCTCTCAAATGGATGGTTTGCAACAAGCCGCTCCATTGGAGCCCAACACTGGATATCGTACAATCCAGCTTGAATTTCAATTAAATCAAAGTGTGTCGAATTACAGTATTTATGTCGATGATGTATTGCATACGCAATTCATCGTTAGTGATGTTCTTGGGTCTTCAAATTCAGGATACGATTCTTGTACATCAAATGGTGAAGAATTAAATCAATCCGGGCAAATACGCATTATCTCGGTCCAGGATACGAATTTGAATTGCACCCTCACTGGTATGATTCCAAACGTTGAACACATCATCGATGTGTATGCTGATGATGAATTGTATTATTCGACCATCGGCAGTACTTCTGTTTCTGATCAACGACCAAGTGCAGGAGATACATCTCCAGTCATGTTTGCACTCGGCGCAATTGTTCTTTCACTGATTGCTTTACTCAGTTATGGTCGATGGAGAGATCAACGCTTGAATCGAACGAATTCACGTTTAGCTCATGCCTACATTGCCCCTGCATTACTTGCACTCGCAGTTCTGACATTCTATCCTGTCATCTATGGTTTCTGGCTGTCCTTTACAGATGCGGACCAAACCCACTTGGGGGATCAATCCTTCATTGGACTATCAAATTTCTGGGATGTCATCACGGCATCTGGCTTCATTCGTGTTACTATTTTCACTATCGTTTGGACAGTGGTGAACGTTACCGCTCATATTGGAATTGGACTGTTCCTTGCATTACTTCTTCAGAGGACCTCGATTCGTGGGAAAACGGCTTACAGAACACTACTTCTTTTGCCTTGGGCAGTACCGTCCTACATCTCAGTACTGGTTTGGAGAGGCATGTTCCAACCAGATGGGTTCATCAATGATTTACTTGGAACCAATATTGATTTCTTGTCCGATCCTACAGGCGCTCAAGTCGTTGTTATTCTGGTTAATATATGGCTTGGCGTTCCGTTTATGATGATGTCCATCAGTGGTGCTCTTCAAGCACTTCCTAAGGACATGTATGAAGCGGCTGAACTTGATGGAGTAACCGGTTGGGATGCCTTTCGACATCTTACGCTGCCAAATCTAAGAAGTGCGTTAGTCCCACTCACATTACTTGGATTCATTTGGACGTTCAATATGTTCAATGTGATTTATCTGATGACGGATGGAGGTCCGAATCTGTACTTTGGAGAGCCTGGACAAACGGATATTCTCATCACGTATGTCTACGACGTGGCCTTTAGGGAAGGTGCTTACGGAGTTGCTGCTGCCTGGTCTGTGATCATATTCCTCATGCTTCTTGCCTTCTCTTGGACGTATATGAAACAAACAAATGCAACGGAGGGTTCTTCATGACTGAATCCCAACTTATGCGTGACTGGTATGTTCCAGTGGAAGTGCTCACGTTACGAACATGGCTTGTTGTAGCATTCATTGTCAATCTCCTTCTGCTCACAGTTGAAGTGCTTCGGGACGATTCGCTTTCTCTTATCCTTGGACTCCTCGTGTGTGCTCTTTTCGCAGCATTACGAGCAAGTCTTCCACAAGTTCATGAACTCGGTAAACGAAATATGTCTCTTGCTTTGAGTTCCCTTATCATTGGAATCGGATTGTTCAGATTGAGTTCATCATCCCTTTCAATTTTTGATATCTGGATGCATGCATGGACGATAGTCCCCTCGAGTCTGTCATTATGGTGGCTATCGAATCGGGCAGTTACTGTCTGGACCTCAAGCAAATTGTCCACCTCTGCTATCGAATTTGGATTGCTTCGTAATTTTGAAACAATTAACAAGCACGAGAAAATATCGACACATCTGATATTGCTTCACTTTGTTCTCATTACGATTATTCCTCTGTTATGGATCATCGATATCGCATTCTCTCCGGGGAATGCATTGGGTGGTGAAATTGGAGACTCCTTCTCAACTGAACACTTTTCTAAGATATTGAATGGCGATTCCTTTTGGATCTGGTTTGTTAATTCACTTATCGTAAGCATAGGTACATCGTTGCTTGGCTTAACCATTGCAATACCGGCAGGTTATGCCTTTAGCCGGTACAAGTTTACTGGACGTGATGTTTCCATGTTTGCCTTTTTATTGGTCCAAATGTTCCCCGGTATCATCATCCTTGTTCCGTATTTCCTTGTCATGAAAACCCTTGGTCTCTTGAACACACATCTTGGCCTTATACTCGCTTATTGTGTGACGGCATTGCCTCTCTGTGTTTGGATGTTGAAAGGATTCTTCGATACAATTCCACGAGAACTTGAAGAGGCTGCAACCCTCGATGGATGCAATCAATTTCAAGTGTTCACCAAGGTTGTACTGCCCTTATCTACGCCAGCAATTGCAGTCACTGCTTTGTTCAGTTTCCTCGCCGCATGGAATGAATTCCTTCTTGCCTTAACATTCAACACTTCCAACGACATGTACACTCTTCCAGTCGGTCTGGCTTCTCTGATTTCTTCGACCGGTCAGGCTTGGGGTGACTTTGCAGCAGCAAGCATTCTGGTCAGTCTTCCTGTTGCGCTACTGTTCTTATTCTTCCAGAAGTTCCTCATCGATGGGCTATCTGCAGGTGGAGTCAAAGGGTGATACGATGGTTGAAGTGAATTTTAAGAACGTTACAAAAACATATGAAGATGGCTTTGAAGCTGTTAAGGGACTTGATTTAGACATCAATGATGGTGAATTTCTCGTCTTGTTAGGACCTTCAGGTTGCGGTAAATCCACGACTCTGAGAATGCTTGCAGGTTTGGAAGACATCACAGATGGAGATGTTATGATTGATAAATTGAAAGTGAATCATCTGCCACCGGGTGCTCGTGATCTTGGCATGGTGTTTCAATCGTACGCGCTGTATCCACACATGACGATTCGAGATAACCTCTCTTTTGGACTTCGAATGGCAAAAGGAGAATTAAAACTCACCAAGGATGAGATTGAGAGTCGAATCGAAGAGATTGCAGAGGTACTGGAACTCTCCGATCATCTCGATAAAAAGCCCAAGGAATTGAGTGGGGGCCAACGTCAGAGAGTTGCCTTAGGCAGAGCTCTTGTGAGGCGTCCAAAGGTACTCCTCATGGATGAACCACTTTCCAATCTTGATGCTGAACTCCGCCATCAAATGCGAAAAGAAATACGAAGACTTCACGATACGTTTGGAACGACAACAATCTATGTTACTCATGATCAAATAGAAGCCATGACGTTAGCAGATCGAATCGCAATTCTCGATAAAGGCGTCTTACAGCAACATTGTGAGCCGCTTGAAGCCTACAACAATCCTGCCAATGAATTTGTCCGCTCTTTCCTTTGCAAGCATATTGATGATCTCGTCGATACAGCAAATGCACTGTTTAACAAACCAACATCAAATGAAGAAGAGTGAGGGGGTCTTGAATGCGCCAGTACGTTGTCTTGTTTCTGATACTCATGATTCCATTCATGCCGTTCGCTTCACAAGATGTTGAAGGCGATGTGGTTGCAACCTCCGAAACAGTCACCATTGAGTATTATGGCGACTCAGATGAGGTCTCTATTCTCGGAGAGTGGGATTGGGATAATGAAACCGAATTAATTGAAATCGATGGGGTCTGGACTGCAGAACTGGAATTGTCTGAAGGATTGTACTGTTACAAGTTCATTGTTGATGGGAACTATATTTTTGATCCATCAAACTCAGAACGAAGTTACTGTGGAGGAATCGAAAATTCACTTCTTCGCGTCAAGAACCACGAGCGCCCGCAATTTTCTGCGGAACTTCTCAATAATACTCTCCTCATTAATTTCATTCCTGGTTCACAAGGTGGACTGCCAGATGGCACGCCATCTGCAATAACTGGTGCCGATTGGGATTCAGCATTGTTCCAATGGACCTACGATGTTTCGCATCTTTCAGATGGAAAACATACGATTCATCTGGAATGTTCTGATGTTAATGGAAATCAAGCGTATGACCTGCTTGTGCCGTTTTGGATTGGTGAAGGTTCTTCCTTCGAATGGAATGATGCATTAATCTACATGGTTATGACTGATCGATTTGTTAATGGCAATACTTCCAATGATGGAACTACAACGTTAGCTGCTCACGGAGCGGATTGGCAAGGTGGTGACTTTGCTGGAGTAACAAACATGATTGAATCTGGTTATTTCTCTGATTTGGGTGTTAATGCTCTATGGCTTTCTCCTTTCAATACTGCAGCAACAGGAACTGGGAAAGCATCTGATGGTGTCCATGATGTCTCTGCTTTCCATGGATATTGGCCAATTGAAGCACGAGGAATTGAACCGCGTCTTGGTACGGATGCAGAACTCCAACATTTGGTCGAGATGGCTCATGAATCTGGAATTCGTGTTATGATGGATTTTGTTGTCAATCATGTTCACGAGGATCACACATACGTCCAAGACCATCCTGAATGGTTCAATGCTGGATGCCAATGTGGAACTGCGAACTGTGATTGGACGGAGCACCGACTCGATTGCCAATTTACATCATACATGCCAGATGTCAATTGGAAAAACAGAAATGCATCAGAACAATTTATTTCAGATGCTCTATGGTGGCTCGAAACATTTGATTTGGATGGTGCCAGAGTTGATGCTGTAAAGCATGTTGAAGACCTTGCTACTCGGAATCTTGTTGCTCAAATAAATCAACGATTTGAGACGGTCGGAACTGACTATTATCTCAAGGGAGAAACTGCAATGGGCTGGTCGGGACATTCGCTTGAAGCCAATCAAGAACAATATGGTGCGATTAATTCCTATATGGGTGCTGAAGGACTCGACGGACAAGCAGATTTCGTACTCTATCACGCAGTGGTAGATAGTGTGTTTGTTCAAGGGAGTGAAGATTATCAGCACCTTGATTATTGGACAAACAGAAGTCAAGACCAGTACACTCCCGGCTCAGTGATGGTGCCATATGTGGGCAGCCATGATGTTCCACGACTTACAAGTCGTGCAGATGCTGGAACAAGCGACGCGTATAATCAATGGCTCGAAGACGGACTACCAGGTCAACCAGGAGATTCTGATGCGTACAATGCCTCTCTACAAGCCTATGGATGGCTGCTTACAACACCTGGGGCGCCTTTACTCTACTACGGTGATGAATACGGCGAATATGGAGGGGCTGATCCCGATAATCGACACATGTACCGCAATTCTTCAATGTGGTCAACACTCGAAAATAATCTCTTCGAAACGATACAGGACATTGGTCAACTGCGATTAGAATCCGTTGCTCTCAGGCGTGGAGTCTATTCCACAGTTCATGCAGAGGCTGACCGATTGGTGTACGCTATGACACATGATGAACAAACGATGAATGTCGTTCTCAATCGAGGAGGGGAATGGGATTGGAATGGATTTGGCCAAGATGATGTTGTCCGATTTGGTGAGTCAGTTTATCAAAATTCAATTCTGACGATTCCTGCAAATTCAATAACAATCATTGAAATTTTTTCTTCATTGAACGAAACCGTCAATGAAACAGAACCCGTTCAAGGTTGTCTCGATAGCGTTGCGTTGAATTATGATCCTCTTGCAACAGTTGATGACAATTCGTGTGAATATGAATCAAATGCGAATGGAAATCAATCGAACAATACGGATACAAACACTTCAATTCCTGGTTGTTTAGATGAGATTGCGTTGAATTACAATCCAAATGCTACGTTATCTGACAGCTCGTGTGAGTTTGAATCTGATACGAATTCATCAACAACTGAAATTCTTGGCTGTTTGAATGTCGATGCATTGAATCATAATCCTGAAGCAACCATTGATGATGATTCTTGCGAATTTGAGCAGATAACACCCAGTGATGATGTTTCGAGTACTTCTGATTCCAACACGTTATTTGAGTACATCCGAATCATATTGATTCTGTTTGTCATTGGAGCAATCATCATCTACGTTCGGATGGGAAAGTCAGATTCTTAATTGAATTTATTGTAAAAGTGAAGATAATCCTCTATCATTCTTTGTCCAGTAAATCCCGCAGACGAAGCAATGCTTTCTCTCATGAGATTGGCCCATGTTTCATCCTTACGTTCCCAGGAAGGTAGGACATCGTTCTGTAGAGTCGAATAGATATTCGCTGCATCCCTCGGGTCATTTCGGTCATCTTCAGCATTACCAATGGCCCATCCGTTAATTCCATGCTTACAAGCTTCAGGCCACCACCCGTCAAGAATTGAACAATTTGGAACACCGTTCATTGCAGCCTTCATTCCTGATGTACCAGACGCCTCTAGAGGTCTGATGGGATTGTTTAACCAAATGTCAACACCGCTCGTCATTGCAAGTCCTGTATCCATGTTGTAGTTCTCGATGAATGCAACAGGTATTTCTTCTTCAACTGTCTTAGCAGAAGCAAAGATGTCTCGGATAAGTTGCTTTCCACCCTCATCTTTTGGATGTGCCTTTCCCGAAAATACGAATTGAATTTTTCCAGCACCAATCTCTCGTAACTTCTCAAGGTCATGGAAGACGAGGTTTGCACGTTTGTATGTCGCAAACCGTCGTGCGAACCCAATGGTGAGTCGATGCTCTTCAAATTCAACACCAGTCTCTTCTTTGACAAGTTTCCGAAGAAGTTTACGGTTTTCATTCCGTGCTTGCCTAAGCGCTTCGACTGGAATATTTCGAGCCTCATTTAATTGAGTTGGATTTGCTTTCCATTCAGGAAGATGTTCATCAAAAAGTTTGGTCATTGTGCTTGATGTCCATGTTGGATGATGTACTCCATTGGTAATTGGCCTGATCTTCATTTCAGAAAACATGGTTTCCGCAACCTCAGCATTGAGTATGGAAACAGCATTGACAGAAGTGCTTAATGCAACTGCTAAATGTGACATTGAGCATCTGTTTCCACCTTCTGAATCCCCTGCGTTTCGAACAAGCTCTTGCGCATCCTCTGGTAATTTCTCCCCCATGATTTCTCTAACAAGAGACCAATCGAAGCGATCATGTCCTGCTGGAACGGGTGTGTGTGTTGTGAAGAGACTGTTTTGAGCAAGTTCTTCCCTTGACCATCCTCTCGAAAGGAGTTCAAGCATAGCAAACGTACAATGCCCTTCGTTGAGATGAATTCCTTTGAGTTCAATTTGAAGATGATCGAAGAGTTGTATTCCGCCAACGCCAAGAAGATATTCTTGACGTATTCGAGTATCATCGTCTCCACCATACAATCGTTGCCCGATTTCTTGGTGATATTGCGAATTGTTTTCATGTGTTGTGTCGAGGAAGTAAACTGGGACCTTATGGCCTGTTTGTCCAACAATATTTGCACGCCAAACACGTGCATAAATGGTCTGATTATCAAGCGGAATCTCAATGGTAATGGCTGTCTCTTCAAGGAATTCACTTGGGTCGAGTACAGGATAGGTCTCTGATTGAACCCCATCTGAATCGAGATGTTGTCTGCTGTATCCCTCCCTGTACAGAAGGGTCACGCCAATGAGGGGAATCTCCGCATCAGCCGCAGATTTGACATGGTCTCCTGCAAGAACTCCTAATCCTCCTGAATAGGTGTGCAAATCAGACCAAAGGCCTATTTCTGCTGTGAAATACCCTATTGCGCTCATGGTCTTCCGTTATCAACAGGGATTATGAGATATGCGGAAGTGATACTAGAGATTTATGTCACTCCAATCGAATTTCCAAATCCAGTTTCCTTCAATAGTACCCGGTGCATTCATTCTGCATGATGAATCAAAGTCGAGTATGTCTTGTAATGGGATTATTGACAATTCTGCATCAGTGGATTGAGCAAGACGAAGCATCGTTTGCAATGGTTTCTCATCATCAATCGCTAATTCAGAAAGGTTCGACTTGATTTCATCCGTTGCTTCGTTGTACCAACCTCTTGTGGTATCATTGTCATGTGTGCCAGTGTACACGACTTGATCAAAAGAAATATTTCGTGGATGATGTGGATTTGAATCCAACTCTCCTTCAAAGCCGAATTGTAAGACTGCCATTCCATGCAGGTTATGCCTTTTCCGAAGGTCGATAACCTCTTGAGGAATTATGCCTAAATCCTCTGCTATGATTTGGTTTGAACCAGAGCAACACTCGAGTAACGCTTCGATGAGACTGTCTTTTGGACCATCTTGCCAAAATCCGTTTCTTGCATGTTCATCTTCTTGAGGTATTGCCCAACTGGAATGAAATCCTCTAAAGTGATCAATTCGAACGCTATCGTAGAGTCGTAACATCCGCTGTATGCGTTGTTTCCACCACGTCCAATTCTCATTTTCATGAGCACTCCAATCATACAACACAGTACCCCATTTCTGACCATCTTCACTGAAATAATCTGGAGGAACTCCAGTGACGAATTCAGGGTGTCCATGTTCATCGAGGAGAAACAATTCACGATGTGCCCATACATCTGCTGAATCGTGAGAAACAAAGATTGGGCAGTCACCAATCAGTTGAATCGATTTAAATCTGGCATGGTCTCGCAACGCATTCCAATTTGCCTGAAACTGTTCTTGTTGTTTTACAAACGGAGAGATATGCTTCTTCCAATGAGATAATGCCTCAGGATGTCTGTCTCGTAATTCTACAGGCCATTCATACCATGGCAATCCGTTTTGTGATTCTTTAATCGCAGAGTAAAGAGCCCAATCTTCAAGCCAATACGCTTCTTTATTCAAGTCGACATATTTCTCCAGAAGACTAAGTTCTGGCCAACCAGCGAATGCGGAAGGAGATGCATAGGGGGAGCCGAACCGATCTGGCGGCGTAAGGGGAAGAATCTGCCATGCATCGAATCCTTGTGCTGATAACCAGTCGATAAATCGCAGACCACTGGCCATATCTCCTGTTGGAAGCGAGGTGATGTGACACAGTACACCTCGACGACTGGGCATATTGACAAATGAGCGACAAAGCCTTTCTATTTATCACTCCAGCGTTATCTCATGCGGGCTAAGGCAATTATGCTCTGTGCGGTTTTTATTGCATCTTCTTTCTGTTCATTTGTCAACGCAACGACTCCTGAAGATATCACCATTGACGGGGACGATACGGACTGGTCGAGTGATTCTTTGATGGAATCTGATTTGAATGGAATCAACGTTCATATGACTTGGAATTCATCCGATATCTCCATTGCTTGGAACGGCACTGACTGGAAATCAACCTTCGAAGGGGCTGACTTGTTTGTTTACTTCAATACATCAGAAGGCGGTTCTGTACTGAGTAAGGAATGGGGTTTCTCTCATACGCTTCCTTTCGAAGCAAACCATGGATTTGTTTTGGAAGATGATTCCTACTTCAGTCATATTGCTCATGATGGGAGTTCTTGGGTCGACCAACCAACCGTAGTGGACATCTTTGCTGGTTGGAGTGGTAATCAATTTACTGAATTCTCTTTGCCTTGGACTGCACTTGGATCACCCACACAAGTTGATGTCATCATCTATGCGCAGTGGCAAGATGAAGGGAATGTATGGGCTTCGTTTCCGAGCGCAAATCCAGCATCGAATAACGGTGCTGAGTCCTTTACTCACGCTTGGCGAATCAGTGATGTGAATGAACCATCTATTCCCCAGGATCTGCCAGTAATTGAACCTGAATCAATCGGGAAAGTTGACGATGCGTTAAATTTAGCAATTATCTTCCATCAGCATCAACCCTACTACAAAAACAAGCTAACAGGAATGTATGAGATGCCTTGGGTTCGAGTTCATGGTATGACTGAATATGTGGACTCTCCAGGTATTCTCGCTCAAACTGGAACAAAAGTTACGTACAATCTTGTTCCATCTTTCATTGAACAATTGGTTGATTATCACCGTAATGAAACGCTTGATGTTCATACGGATATTGCCAAACGGTCTTGGTCAGAGGGCGGATATCCTAACGCTACACAATTGGAACTCCACACCATGCAATTCCAGTCGTTTTGGAACAGTGGTTGGATCTACAATGTGACTCAAGAAGATGCGAAACTTGGCTGGCTTTATCCTTCAAGTGCCCGTTACAAGGAAATTTACGATGACACACTGCACAATCTCAAGCCAGCAACAATCATGGATGATGATTTACTTCCTCCTGCTGATTTCCTTGACCTGCAAGTCTTGTGGTATCTCTACCAATTTTCTCCAGACTATGTCCTCGGTGACTACAATCAAAGCCATCGAGATCAGGGCCTCATCGATCTATTCATGCAGAATGGCGGTTATGATTTAGATGATTTAACCTACGTTCTTGATGCTCAACATGCACACATGGGGAACATACTTCCCATGTACAGTGAGTTGGCAAACAACGGTCAAGTTGAATTGACGACAACACCGTATTATCATCCAATTATGCCGCTTTTGATGATGGATGGATGGACCATGGAAGATGGGATCAGAGTCAACAAAGAAGCATGGCCTGATGACGTTCAAAACCACTTGATTACAGGAATGAATCTCTTTGAGGAAGAACTTGGTTTCAGACCAGTTGGTATGTGGCCAAGCGAACAAGCAGTATCGCCTCCAATGGTTGAACCTGTCAGTGATGTCGGTGTTGAATGGATGGTGACAGATGAAGAACTTCTGAAGCAATCTACCGATGTAAATGGAAATCTCATCAATGTGGAAAAGGCATCGAATCTCGCAACACCTTGGACAGTTACTGGAACTGATGGTGGAGAAGTTTCCGTGATTTTCCGAGATAGAGTCATCTCTGACCGTATTGCTTTCCAATACGGAACCATGACTCCAGAAGCAGCCGTATCTGATTTCATCGCATACATCGATAACATACGTCAACAACTTCTCGATGAAGGCGAAGATCCCTCTGAGCATCTACTTACAGTAGCCCTCGATGGTGAAAACTGGATGTTCATGTCAGAATTCCAACATCATGACAACGCAAGACCGTTCATGGCTGAATGGTACGGTCGTCTTGCAGACCACCCCACGATTGTGACTACAACTCCATCCGAATTCCTCGAAAAGGACACATCCTTGCCTGAAATTCAAACCATTGGAACCGGTTCCTGGATTGACGGAACACTCAGGACTTGGGCAGGAGAAGAAGAGGAAAGCCTTGGTTGGCAACGATTGATAGAAGCACGACAAGAGTTGGTCGCATTTGAAGAATTAAATCCGAATCATCCAGGACTAACAGCAGCTTGGGAATCGCTCTATATTGCTGAAGGAAGCGATTGGTATTGGTGGTATGGACTTGACCAAGACAGTGGATACGACGAGAATTGGGATGTTCTGTTCAAAGTACATCTCTCTAATATCTATCGAGCAGTCAATCTTGAACTGCCACCATACTTGCAAGATTTATGGACTAACCCGGCAGTACCTACAGCAGCCGCTACTGGAATTATCGAACCAATGATTGACGGAATTGCATTGCCTGGTGAATGGGATGGTTCCGCCCAATACAGTGCTCCAGTTTCAGGAGACACGTTTGATATTGAACAATTTTACATTGGATACGACGCTTCGAATGTCTTTGTTCGTATTGATGCTGATACTCCAGATGATCTTGAAAACCAATCATCGAATGGAGATGAACCCGATCTTGCAATTTACTTTATGCAACCGAATGCGGTGAATTTCAATGAAGCAGAAACCAACTTCCGAACGTATTACGGTAATCAAATTCTTGGGTTCCCATCCAAATACATGGTTGCATTTGATTTTGATACCCTGCGTGATGATGGTCGAGCAAAATGGAATCTCTTCACTGCAAAAGGAAAGACTGGAGACCAAGAGCAATGGGTTCTCAGTGGTAGTTCATCCTTAGGAGACTGTGCAGTTGATGATGTCTATGAATTCATGATTCCGTGGTCTGAAATTGGACTCTCTCCACGCTATTCAACTCGAGTCAAGGTTGTCTCATCGTGGGCTGAATCTCTTGCATACGGTGACGGTATTGACATGGAAATTGCTCCGCCGGCTCCTGCTGAACTTGTGTTACCTGATCTTGAAGAGTGGGTGACATTGCTTGTATTGAATGATACAATAGGCGACGAAACCGGAGATGGAGACTACACCTATCCGTTGGCAAGTGATTTCACAACTCCAAACAATGGAGGCCTTTGGGATGCTCAACAATTAACGATTCGTCAAAGTGCTTGGAATGCACAATTCATCCTTGAAGTTGGTGAAATGACCGACATTTGGGGACTCTCGAATGGATTCAGCCATCAAATCGTGCAAATCTATGTCGATCAAGGAAATACATCCTATGGTTCTACAGATATGCTCGATGGTGCGAATGCTGAGATTCATCCTGATTGGGCTTGGGAGGTTGCCATTAGTGGGACAGGAGAACCGGGTGCAGTCATGGCTGTTCAATCGATGACTGGAAGCACATCTTCCCGAGGAGTTGATGTTACAGGTGATATCACTTCGAAAACCATTACGTTTACTGTTAGCAAAGATGTGATTGGGGATGATATCCCGAACTATCGTTACATCGTTGTTGTAGGTAGCCAAGATGGATTCGGTACTGGGAAATGGAGAGATGTCGATGCAACTGCAAGCACATGGACGCTTGGCGGTGGATCAAACCCTGCTCTTGATGATGGCATTGATTACGATCCGAATGTTTTGGACATCGTTCTCGACGGTGCTGGTCAGGAAACAATGCTCTCGTCCTATGATGTCGATGGGCATGTCTATGCCCAATTAACTGGTTTTGAAATGCCAGAGGTGCCTCAACAAATCTTCGGAGCATCTGTCGACACAGTGACTGCTAACACAGCAGTACTCACATGGTCGACAACTGTAGCAGATACGACCTCAATTCAATACACGACCTCTGAAGTTGAACCAGTTGATAGCACGAACCCAACTCAGTGGACAGTATTCGCAACAGATCATGCAATCACGCTAACGGGTCTTGAAGTCAATACTTCGTATTGGGCGTATATCCGTGCCAATGGGACGGCTGATGTTCTGGTAACTTTTACCACAAGTAACATTGTTGACCTCACACCTCCAGAGTTACTGAATTTAGAAGTTGAAGTACTTGAAGACGGAAAAGCAAGAATCAGTTGGTATACTTCAGAAAGTTCGACAGAAGAAGTCTATCTGGATGACGTACTTGTCTTTTCAAACGAGTTCGCAACCAAAAAGAACCATGAATTTGTATCCGAGATTCTTGCTAATGATGATTGGACTCTTCTTGTCAAGAGTTCAGATGCTTCTGGTAACATGAATTCCAGTACGCTATCGTTTACTGTTGACGTGTCGACGACGATTGATCCCAGTGAGCCAACTGATGATGCTGAGGATCCTTTGGATACTGATGATGAAAGTAAATCTTCTCTCAGTTCCTCAGCTATTATGCAAATTGGAGTTCTCGTCGTTGTCCTTCTCATCCTCATTGCATTCATACGAGTGCGTAAAGGCGAGTCTGGCGATGATGAATGGTCATAATCACATTTCTTGTGTGCTTGGTCTAAGAATCCACTCGCCCAAGTATGCTGCGATAAGCCCCATTGCAACCTGTGCTAAGCCTCTGAGAATATGCGCCCATAGTGGGAACGTACTTCCATTCAATTCAATATCATAAATCCACATATTCAGATTGGCCCAATACAATACTACGAGGAGACCAAGGGTCGCTCTTGCTGCAAGGACTCGGGTTTTTGGTATGATTAATCCAATCCCGCAGAGCACTTCTGGTATTCCACTAACAATGACCCAGAATACATCAGTACCTGGCAAAATGTCCGGTACAATCGCTGTGAACCATTCTGGATCAATGAAATGAAGGATTCCAACATATGTGAAGAAAACACCCAGTCCGATTCCTAGAACATCACGATGATAAGACCACAAGGTCTTCATCGCTTCACCACGATTGTCAATATGTCCCCGTCTTTCAGGAGATGGTCTAAACCTACACGCTGCCAATCAAATTTAGCAGATGGCCCCTTGATACGAGCAAATCGAAACTTCCTTACGAAGTCTCGATGGAGTTTATTACAAATCGTTTGAACAGTCGAATCATCCTTAACGATAAGAGGTTCTTCCATGTCAGCATCCTGTCCTTGTGGCTTGAGAAACACCCGCATGAATCCAAGGTTGTCATAGATGAAATCCTTCAATTCAGTAAGGCCAATCTCCTTGAATGCTGAAATTTCCATAATAGGCCAATCCGATGGGAGACCGATTTTTGATCGAGCGATATCCTCAGGTGTAGCGATATCAATTTTATTGATTGCAATAACTGCTTTTTCGTAAATGATATTACCAGCCAAACAATCAACAATCTGTTCAGCAGTCGTATCTTGTCGAAGGGTAACGATTGCAGATGTGAATCCAAACGATCGAATGATATCTCCCATCTCTTCATTTGTCAGGTGAGTCTGTTCAACAGTCGTACGTACATCGATTCCACCTTTGTCTGTTCGCTTGATGAAGACAGGTGGTCGCTGTTCATTGAGGCGTAATCCCGAATTGTGCAACTCTCGATGGAGTACTTTGAAGTGGCCATCTTGGAATGGGTCGACAATGTAGAGAACCATATCTGATGAGCGAATGACATTGAGGATTTCTTTCCCTCTACCTTTCCCTTCTGCAGCTCCTTTGATCAAACCAGGAAGGTCAAGAATCTGTATTTTAGCCCCTCTGTGTTCCATAACTCCAGGAATACATGTCAGAGTAGTGAATGCATAACCTCCTACTTCAGAGTGGGCGTCAGTGACCTTCGAAATGAGTGTGGATTTACCAACAGAGGGGAAGCCAACAAGAGATACAGTCGCATCACCAGACTTTCGGATCTCGAATCCTTTCGCTCCACCACTCGCTTTTGAGTGTGCTGTAGCCTTTTCTTCCTTGAGTTTTAATTGAGCGATTTTCGCTTTCAATTTTCCAATATGGGCGTTTGTTGCCTTGTTTTTTTGGGTCTTATCGATCTCGGCGCGAATCAAATCGATTTGCTCCTTAATCGTCGCCATTGTAACGCCTCATTCGCAATGGCAAGACCGCTGTTCTTCAATGCTCTTGCTCATGAGGCTCAATTTATTGAAAAGTTGAAGTCTGTGGAGAAGCCGAATGCCTCAAAGAAGAGGTGTGTTTGGTTCCCTTCATGGGACTCGAAATCATCGTACTTCTCGTCGATGTTTCTCGTCTAAAGTTGACCTTGAATACGGCGTGGAATACTTTGTATGAGGGTCTAGAAAAGCGTACGCTTCGGAACACTCGGCCGGTGCAAGATTCCCGCCTAAAGGTCTTGTTTGACATTGATGCAGAAGCCGAATTACTCGATTGGATGGATGCTCAACCTTGGGACAAAGGCGAGAAGAAGTCATTCCAACAATTGCTTAGTGAATCAACAGATGGTGAAAACGGCCTCCTCCTTGCTATGAAATGGGCAAGTCCTGGTGCTTGGGAAGTTTGGGAAGGCAGAGCCTATCTTTATCTCGATGTAGCACTAAACACCGTCATTGATGGAGAAGATGTTCTCTATGGAGGTCAGACGTGGGATGATGTTTGTAAGGAACTAGTCGGTCTTCCTGAATCAGAATATGCTGAGAAAGTCTGTATGGACTGGATGGAGCGAAGAAAGGCCTTGGGAGAAACTCTTGATGAGAAAGAGGATTCTCGAATCGTTCCAACCTATGAAGCACATGATCGAGCTGCGAAAAGTCTCGTTTACACAATGAATCGTTGGAATTCTGAACCTGATATGGTTGCTATTATTGGCCGAGACCACCTTGAAGCCCGTAAGTGGGGGACAGGGTCATGGAACGTATCGACTGTTTTAGCACACGGTCTTCCTGACGATACGACAGCGTCGGGTTGAAAGACCACTTCTGTTTGGGTTGATTTATGTCGAAGGATGAAGAGATGCCGAAGGAGGACACTCCAGAACTGCATGATGATGAAACTCCGGAATTCGATGATGTTACTGAGCAGATTGATTTGGCGGAACATGTTGAACCACTCGACCCTTTGGAAGAGGCAACTCAAAGAGCCGAAAAAGCAGAAAAAGAAATCGCTTACAAAGAGGCTGAAATTCAAAATGTTCGCAAGCGGCTCATGGCAGAAAAGTCAACACTGATTCAATATGGCGGAATGGGACTTGCCCGTAGAATGATTCCAATCCTTAACGATGTAGACCGAGCTCTTCAGCAAGTGGATGAGGGTGATGAATCACCAGTTGCGCAAGGACTGCGCTTGCTTCGAAACAAGTTATGGAGAGAATTAGAATCTGATGGAATCAAGGCAATTGAGGCAAAAGGACTAGCATTCGATCCTTCTAAGATGGAGGCGATTACGACACTACCTGCCTCTGAACAATTCCCAGCGGGTCTTGTTATCGATGTCTTGGAGCCTGGTTACATGTACAAAGAACGTGTTCTAAGTGCAGCTCGAGTTGTAGTAGCAACAGAATAACTAGCCTGCGTGAGGTCCTGCGTTTAGTTGTAAAAAGCGGTACAGTGCATCGCTTGTAATCAACCATTCAATAATCGCGCTAGGCACACTTGGACTGAGAACAGAACGGGTTGCATCATCATCATACACTGTTGAAAGCATCATGCATGATTGTCGAACTCTCCATCCTTCAAATTGTTCCCGCTCATGTAAATCAATCCATTGAACTGGAAATTTCTTGGACGCATAGAGTTCTTTGGTGCTCTTGTCAGAGGTGACTAACGTTCCTCTCCCATGTGTTTTGGATGCATGCTCAACCCAATTTGGAGGATCGTTGATGTCTTCAATCCCAACAACAGTAATTCGTTCGCTGAAATTCATCCCTGTCGCCCATGATTCAATCATTTCTTTTCGCTCATTGAATGAAAATGGATTGTTTGTAGTCCATTCTTCTTGAGCAGAGCCTACGGCAATTGTTACTTCTTGAAACAACTCAAGCGCTTCGAGAACAAGATGTTCATGGCCATTATGGAACGGCTGAAACCGTCCGAGAACAATTCCTTTCGCCATGTTTTAGGCAAAGTACGGTGCAACATCAACGTTTGGAAGAGCATGTCCCATTTCATTGAAGCATGCTATCATTCGTTTGCAACCTTCAACCATCTCTTCCACGGTTGTTGTGCCCATACTTCCTACTCTGAACATTTTACCTTTCAAGTGGTCTTGGGCACCAATGACTTGGGTGTCATATTTTGCTTTGAGTGTACTTCTCCATGAATCATCGATTCCTTCTGGATACATGATTGCAGTAACTGTGTCGCTTTCTTGCCCTCCATCTGCTAGAAGCATGAAACCAAGGTCGGTGAACAGATTTCGAACGCCGTTTGCAAGTTTCTTACATCGAATCCATCGATTCTCAAGTCCTTCTTCTTCCAATTCACGAAGAGCAGCAGCCCAACCCATTGCGAGGTTGATCGCTGGTGTCCATGGTGTTTGGTCATCATCTCCTTTCTTGAGGGCTGAGACAAGATCGAGATAGTAGACTGGATTTGAATCGCCTTGTTTGCGTATGGTCTCCAATCGTTCAATAAAATGTTCATTAATTGCAATGGCAGCAATGCCGCTTGGTCCAGCAGTGCACTTCTGAGCACCCATCACAACCGCCTCAGCTCCCCATTCCGCTGGATGAACGGGTGCCCCACCAACAGATGTGATTCCATCAAGAATGAATGCCACGTTATACTCTTTACACATCTGTGCTAAGGATGCGGCATCTTGAGTAATTCCTGTACTGGTTTCATTGTGACAAATGAGGACTGCTTCGTATGTGCCACGGCCAAGTTGTGCTTCTAATTCCATGAAGTCAAAACTGCGCCCCCAATCATAGGCGATGTGTTTTACCTGGCAGTATTGCTTACAGATTTGAGCAACTCGTTCCCCAAATTTTCCATTCGTAGGAACAAGAACACGATCATTTGGTCGGAATCTGTTTGCAATAACCATCTCCATTGCAGCAGTTCCGCTTCCAGATACAGCGATGACCTTGTACCCGTCTTCACCAGACCAAGATTGAGTTCCTCGAGTTCGTTCTGAAGGTGTGAGATTGAACGCAGAACGTAACCCTGCATTTAGGTCTGCCATTACATCCCTAAACTCAGGGCCTCTTGCAGTCATCACTGGAGTAGCCATTGCCTGCAAACAAGCATCACTCATTCGAACCGGGCCGGGGACAAGAAAGCAGTCGCCTTCGTGGGTCATGATTGAATCCAGACGCGCTCGGTTTTTGAACAACATCTATGATTTTACAATGAAGGTGTGGTTTGCGTGGATGCTATGTCCTAAAGAAGAAGACTTCTAGGCGGAATCATGCTGCGGATTGGTCTTGCTATGCTGCAAGGTGCGCGACATGAGCATGAAGAGGCACTTCTTGCTTCAGCCATGGACTTGGAACTCGATGTTGAAATCGTCTATCTCCGTTCAGCCAAGGATGTTGATGAAACAATCGATGCCTTGGTTCTCCCAGGTGGAGAATCAACCGCAATGAGAAAAGCTTCAACCTCAGAAGGCCTTCTCGATGGAATATACTCTTGGATGGAGCATCATTCAAACAGACCGGTACTTGGCACATGTGCGGGAGCGATTCTTTTGGCTATGCCCGATGGAAGCCGTTCTCCATTCATTCGAGCAGGCATTTCACGAAATGCTTGGGGCCGCCAACGTCAGTCATTCGAAGCAGATGTGGCTGTAGATTTACCCCTCCATGTATCTTCCAATGCAAAGGTCGAACGTACCCCTGATGAGTTTGGTCATACACCGCTTGCTGTTGATGGTCAATTGAAGAACGAGGATCCTTCATCATTTCCGGGTGTGTTTATTCGAGCACCTCGATTTGAGTTAGAATCCGTTACATGTGATGTTATCGCAAGATTTGGCAATGAAATCGTTGGGGTCATGGACGGCTCAAAATGTGCTGTAACGTTCCATCCAGAACTCACCGGTGATCGTCGCTTCCATACGTGGCTTTTGCAACAAACGACTGGACAAGCACCGACGAATTGAACAACAAGAGACTTGAGGGTTACACATGGTCGTTCATCTTCCTATGATTTCAGAGGTCCTGCCTGCTGAAGAAGGTGAGGCGGAAGGCTGTATACAATGTCAACAAGGTCGCAAATTGGTTCTCTTCGTAACAGGAAAGTGTCATTGGGGTTGCGATTATTGTCCGCTTTCAGAGAATCGTAGAGAATCTCCTGATATGTTTGCGAACGAACGTCGTTGCAGTACTTGGGAAGAAGTAATCGAAGAAGCACATGCGATGAAAGCCACAGGAACTGGCATCACCGGAGGCGATCCAATGCTCGACCCTGAGCGCTCAGTTGAGGCTGTAATTCAACTCAAAAAGGCATTTGGTCCTGAGCATCATATTCACCTCTACACATCTATTCCGTTCAAGGATGAATGGGTTGGGAAACTGGCAGAGGCTGGTTTGGATGAACTCCGATTCCACTTACTCGACGGCACCACTCGCCAGTATGAGGATGTTATTCGTTCAGCTCATGAAGCAGGAATTAACGTTGGAATCGAGTTGCCTTGTGAACCAGATAAAGAGGACTCTTTGTTTTCACTTCTCGATCAACTCGCAGAGTTACCGATACAATTCATTAATTTGAATGAACTTGAGATTACAATCGGAAATCAAGAAAATATGGATGTTCGCGGATTCAATCTCTCAAGTGGACTATCTGCGGCTGCAGAAGGGTCTCTTGAACTTGGTCTTCGCTTGAAAGAAGCCTCTATCGATAAACCATATCACCTCAAATTCTGTACTGCTTCTTACAAAGATGCTGGGCAACTCAGGGCCCGTTTTCGTCGTCGAGGGGAGGCTACGCTACGCCCATACGAGCAACTATCAGAAGATGATACGATTCTCTTTGGTGCGATTCCGACAGATCCATCTGATGCTCGTGACGATGTAGAAGAACTACGAGAAACGCTTGGTATTGATTCAGGTTGGCTTCGCTATGATGCTCAAACACAACGCATTGAGATGCCAGTCAGCGTTGCAGAGGAGCTTGCAGAGATTTTTTCAGTACCTGTGCTTATGGTCGAAGTACATCCTACACATGAGCGTCTTGAGGTTTCTGTAGTTCACTTGAACGAACATCGATGAACACGGAAGGACTATACCTTTCGAATCATAACAGGATTCATGAAGAAGATAGCTATTCTCCTTGCCTGCACGATGATGCTTGCTGGATGTACCGAATTATTAGATGACTCAAACGAACCAACAACTTACACAAATCAAGATCTCGATGGTATGTATTACGGATTATTGCTTAGTTTGCGTGTCGAAATGAATGCAGATGATTCCTATACCATCTATTTGTTAGAAATGAAAGATTGCTTTGAATCGGTTGATGAGGCGAATGAATATCTCGATGAAGCAGATGATGAAAGTGGCGTGGTTTACGATACATGTGTGTATGAAGAAATACCTCTTGAAGAAGAAGAAGATCTTCAGATAACAAGCGAACTATCATCGGAGTCAAACGTCCCATACATCCATCTTGAGTTGGCTTCTCTTGAGTCATACTTTACCTGTGATTGGGGAGATGTAATTCCTGGGGATTCGGTTAACGATGGTGAAGCAGATTGTGCAGAGGGCGAAGATGAAGAAGAAGGAGCTGAAAACAATATTACTACATATGAACATGAAGAGTTTTCAATGTACCTCGCAGCTGATGGCAATGGTGTCCTTATCTATCCAGAGGGTAGTGATTTTTCAGAAAATGGATTCCCGTGTATTACAATGAATAAAGCACCTCAATATCCTATCATGGCTGACGCCGCTGAAATATTAATTGAATTTCAGGAAGATGGAGGGGAAATTGATGTCGAAGATGCTTCAACTATCCCATCAGACGTGATCGATTTATTCGCATCGTTCGATGAAAGTTTTTCGGAAAGTGTGATTCAATCTCTGGCTTCAGAATGTAACGGTGTATCCTTTTCACAAGCAAGTTTGATTTTCTATATTTGGGCTACAAGTCTTGCTGAAGGAAATACTGATCCTGGCTTTTCGATGTATGATTTTGATGTGTCTGATGCTGGTATGAGCCTTTCAAGTGCCTCGAATGAAACCTTAGCCTATGTTCAGATGACTTCTGGGGATGATTGGAATTGGGCACTGGTGACCTTACAATTGTCCGTAAATGATGGTGGTTACATGCAGTGTACAAATCCACAAGAAACCATTGGAAATAGTTGCCATCTTTCAAATGATGACGGCGACACCAGTTGGACTGTTGGTGAAAGCGTAACACTAAGCGAAGGATTTGACGACCTTTGCGATGGCTCTTCTGCTTGTTATGTACGGGTAAAACTCATCGATTCGATGAGTGATGATACCATCTATGAATCGAATCCTGTAACAGTCGGAAACTGATGAGTGAATCCATTAGATTCATTTGTGTCCAGTATTTGGTTGAACTATGGGCCTTCTCCAACAAGCAGATTGGGACGTTTTCAAGCGTTCTGAAACATGGAAGGCTTTTGGTATAGCCGTGATAATGTTTGGAACAATTGCCTTTGCAGGATTGACATTGTTCGACAGCATTGATGACATCTTTGAGTCCGATGCTGAACCCGCACCAATTCCTGACATCATGATGGATTCGCTTAATCGAACCGGGATTGAATCTGAGATTGCAGATGAAAATGGACGAATTAGCACTTCTTCTCTTCGTGGGGATGTGATTATTCTCGATATGATGGCGCATGATTGTTCAAATTGTCACTTCGTGCAAGAGCACATTGAAGAGAAAATGGATGCATGGCAGGCTTTAGCAGATGAGAATGATGTTAATTTACACATTCTTGGTTACGGATCTTGGTACGGCGAATCTGTAGGTTATCTCAATGAAACAAGTGGTGAATACACCGTCCCATTGTATCCTACAGGTTTTGGTTCTGTAGATGCAGCTACACTGGAGGACGGCAGCACAACAGACCCTGTCAGACTCTTCACAACTGCAGGCGCTGGACAAATTCCTGTCGTTATGGTCATTGATGTTGAAGGGTATATCATCGAGAAACAGACAACAGGGACTCCAAGTAATGGATGGGGTGAATTTGATTCTTCACTCGAATCTGCACTAACTGGAAACGTATCGAAAACAATGTCCGATCGAATCGCTTGGGAAGAGCCATCAACGTCTTTTGTTGCAGTATTTGTTCTTGGAATGATTCTGTCCATTCTGGTCTACTTTTCGCCTTGTGCATTCCCTGTTTTACCAGGTTTCATCTCCTATTACCTCAGTCTTGGTGCGAGAGAAGATGAACTCATTGAAGAAGGGAAACTGAAAACAAAAATGCCATCTTCATGGGTTATTGGGTCGCTTGCAGGATTAGGAATGTGGACGTTCTTCATCCTCATTGGTATCCTTGCATTCGCAATGGGTGAAGCATTTGCGAAGTCTGGATTAATTCATTACATTGCTGTTGGTATTGCTTTACTTCTTGTTATTCTAGGTACAATTATGCTTCTCGGGATTACTTCACATCTACTTGGTTTCGTTCAAAAGCTTGTAGACAGATGGTCAACAACTGAAATGGATGAAACGTTCACGCCACGTAGAAACATGTACCTCTACGGTATTGGTTATGCAGCCGCTTCCATTGATTGTACCGCTGCTGCAGTACTTCCATTCGTCATTTTCCTTGGAACCCTTGGTACATCTGCAGTTATTTCTGGCCTAAGTGGACTAATGATTGGTTTGTTGATACTGATGATTCTTGTTACCGTACTTGTTGGTCTTGGCAGACAAGTAATGATTAATTTCCTGAGACGAATGACTGGAATGATCAAACTTGTTGGTTCCTGGATGATGATTATGGCTGGTGTTGGTCTGACCATCTATCTCACACAACCTGAAGTTGTATCTGCAGTTTTCGCTTGAATACTATTCACTTTCGAGTAGATTGAGTTCATTCCAATGGATGATTCGGTCTCCGATGATTTCAGCCTCTTCATGATCATGAGTAACATGTATCGCGGCAATACTTTTTGATTTCAACGTGGTCCGTATTTCCATTGCTAATTGGCGTCGTACATCCAAGTCAAGAGAAGATAGTGGTTCATCTAGAAGTAATAACTCGGGATTTGTGAGTAAGGCTCTAGCTAGAACGACTCGCTGGGCTTCTCCGCCAGAAAGCGTTTCTATGGTTTGACTTTTCATTTCATAGATTCCCATGTCTTTCATGATTTCATCTACTTCTTGCATCTTGCGCTCTTTCTTTTTTCGGTAAGCAAAGAGAATGTTTCCGAGTACGTCTTTGTGTGGGAAGAGTACAGGTCTTTGGAACAGCATGCCAATGTTTCTTTGCTCTGGTTGGAGTTCATTCAAGATTTTACCATTGAGGTGAATTGTCCCGGAATCTGGTTTTACAAATCCAGCAATCGCCCGTAGCAAGGTTGTCTTTCCGCATCCACTTGGTCCCAATACGACGAGGATCTCACCTTCTGATAAATGCAGATTACACTTTGAGAGGATTATGTTTTCACCATATGAAAGTGTTAGTGATTGAATTTCGATAGTCATTAGAATCCTCCTCCTTGATGTTCTCTAAAGCGTTCTGTGATGACAAATAATACGAAAGTTACCATCATCAAAAGTGAAGCAGTTGCCATGGCTACTGGTTCAACGAGTTCGAAATATTTTGGCCGAGCCATCAATTGGTCAACAAGAATCGGTAACGTGTCCCACGAACCAGAACGTAAAAGAATCCACGAGGCTCCAAATTCTCCAAGTGAAAAGGCGATGGAAAGTGTAGCAGCTACGACGAGTGAACTTTTCATCAAGGGAATTCGTACTTTTGTGAATCGCTGGAAGTTTGAATATCCGAGCATTGCCGCTGTTTCATCATAACTTGAATCTAGACTCCTAAGAGTAGGGAGGAGTATTCGAATCACAAAGGGAGTTGTAAGCATTGCATGTGGTATTACTGGAAGTCCATACCATTGGAAGAGTTCTGGCCATACCTTGAGAACACCAAGTAACACGCCTAATCCCACCATGACCCCAGAGAGTGCTAAAGGGAGCATAGAGAGTAAATCGATCGCCATTGCAGTTTTCTTCTTACCTTTTGATTCGAAAGCATGGATTGATGAGGCTACAGCATAGCCAAGAAGAACGGATACAAACATGCACGCAATCGCATAAACAATCGAATTCGATAATGCTTCTAATGCTGATACATATGTTAAATCTCCTGTAAGTGCAATATCCCAAGCTTCTGTACTCCATCGATACGATTCGTTCGTACGATCTCTGATTCGTACTGACGAGAGCAGCATGGATATCAATGGGGCAAGTGCAAAAATGAGGGACAATGAGACGCCTATTCGTGCGACACGTGATGGTTCTCCTGCTGTTTTCCGTGCAAATGTTTCAGAGACAATATCGTTTGATACAGCCTTCTTTTGTTCCCAATAACCTGCCAGGCCAAGTGCTAAAAGAAGGATTATTCCTTGTAACGTAGCACCGCCAAGTACGAGCAAACTCGCTTCAGTTCTGTAATTAGGAATGCCTGCTGCTCCTCCTTCCACTGCCATCAATGCTTCGAGAGTCCACATGTCTGGGGCTAACCAGCGAACAAGAGCAAACGATGTGAATGAGAATATGAACGTGAACATAAATGCAGAGCCAATTGAAGTTCTCAACATTGGCCACCAAAAATATCTTGCTCGATTTAACCGAGTTCTTCCGATTGGTAGTAAGCGAATCGATTCCTCGAATCGTGGAGGAATCGTTGCGATTCTTGGTTCTACAAAACGGATGACTAAAGCAAGATTAAACCATGCATGAGCAAGTAGTAGGGCGATGATATGCCCTGAATTTTCGATTCCAGTGGTACTGGATAACCAACCAATAAAACCACTCTCAAATCGAAGATCAATCCCAATCGAATCAATCGGACCTCCCGTTTTGAATAGAGCAAGGAAACCCATTGCTGCTACGATTGTTGGCGTTACAAAAGGAAGCGTAAGTGCGGCTCTGATAATGTTCAGATGCTTCCATTGATGCCTTCCTAACCACCAGGCAATGGGTAAGCCGATTGCAATCGTAAGAATTGCTGAAAGAATTGCTTGTATGAATGAAAAGTAGAGGGCTTCGCTCCCCAAAGGGTGATCGGATAAGGATAGTATTGCAGAGAAAGGCGAGGACCCTGTCACATCCATCAGTCGTTCAACAGCAAGCCATATCGGGATGAGAATCAATCCCAAGTATACCAAAATCGGGATACTTCGAACACTGCGTAATACCATGGCTTCAACTCATATTGAGTTCGTTGAATCTCGCCATTCTTTGAGCCAATCTTCCATTTCTAGACCAATACGGTCCATTTCAATAGTTGACGGTTGCGAAGGAACAGGGCTATGATATCTGTAACCATTTGATTCAGGAAGGTCTTGACCATCCAGAACTGAATACATCAAATTATTTTCTGGCATGTTTGTGTTTACCTCGTCGCTAAGTAGGAATTCAATGAATGCATTTGCAGCATTGATGGCTTTCCCTCCATTGACAAGTGAAGCATACTCAACCTGGGAGAAAGAAGCAAAATCAATATCAACAGCAGAAGAAAGAGTGGTGTTTTCCGAATAATATGCTTCAACTCCAGGTGAGTGGCAGTAAGATACTGTAAGCCACGCGTTTCCAATGTGGCCTGGCTCCCATATGCCATATCCTCCAGTGTAGTGAGTCTCGTATGCTTCAGTCCATCCGCTGGTGAAAATTGCGTCATTATCTGCCATATCGGCCCACCAATCAAACGCAGTGGTGTCGCCAGATTGCTGTTCGAAATAATCAATGGTTGCAACCATGAATGCTCTTCCAGGAGAGGAGGTTACTGGGCTTGGAAAAGCGGTTCTTCCTTTCCATTCTGGCCCTGTAAGTTCTTCCAGCGAAGATGGGAAGGAAATGTTATTTTCACTCAGTGCTTGAGTATCTGCATTTAGGCAAATGTAACCTTGATCGAACGGGACCGCTTTCATTCCATTGTAAGGTTGTGTTGCTTTGGAGTCGAGTTCAGGAATTCTTGCATCATGATCGGCGAGAAGATCGAACTGTAACGCAGTTTGTAGGTACGTATTATCCAGGCCAAGAGCCAAATCAGCTTGTGGGTTATCTTTCGTCAACAGGAGGAGTTCAAGGATACCTCCTGCATCATCTGTGCGAATCATTTCAATCTTGACACCTGTTTGGTTGGTAAATACATTGAGCACATCATCCGAAAGGGCATTGATGTCATAGGTGACAATTGTAAGTACACAATCGTCTCCAGTATCTCTTCCTTCATTGCAAATGAGTTCTTCATTAGATGTGCCAAGACAGCCGCTAAATGGGAGGCTTACCATCAATAAAGAAACGAGTACATGCCATTTCAGTTCAAACCCTCCAATGCATGGATAAGGTTGTGGCATCGGTCGACGACTTCGAGTGGATTGCTTGCGAGGACGTAGAGGGACGGTTCCCATCCAAAATCTCCAATGTCTAGGATAGCATCAATGGTACCGTTCATCTGTTCGATACCATCTCTATCTCCATCTGCAAGCGTCCATCCGAGATTGTCGCATGCGTCTCGAACAGCATCGATATCCGTTCCGTCGTGGTCACCGGGAGGTCTAATGTTGATGATTGAGTTTTTACTCGAATCCATTTTACGAACATCCAGCAATATACCTGCGAGTGTTTTAGATGAACCAAATTCAGGTCGGCTATGGGTTCTCAAAACATTCCCTACGGCAGTGATCTTCCCTGGAATCGATGCAACATCATCTGTTGACGTAGCACTTTCCATACAAGAAGCAATATTCAATCCAACTTGAGGGAGGACGGGTAGAATCAATTTGGAATCGAGACGACTGATTGCCCACTCCAGTCGACGAATCATGGCTTGTTCCTTTTGATTAGCCTCCAAATCCATTCCAGTAAAGGTTTTGTCATATCGAAGGACTTGGTTGTTGCCAAACTGGAATTCAATGACAAAACGTTGTCGAAGAAGCGGTTCCTCTGGACCAATAGAAATCAAACCAGAAGCAATTTCCTTTGCCCATCCATCAACCGTTAGTGCATCAGCGGACCCAGGGAGCTCAATAATTGGCTTTTGATACTGGCGTGAGACTGTGCTTTGGGTTGTACCTAGCATGGTCGCTATGTCCATTTGAGACCAGCCTTGGGAACGTAATTCACGCGATAGTTGCATATGTAATCGATTGAGCCATTTGTCGCCAGTCTCCCCAAGCATGATGTTACGAAATGGCCCATGTTATTCAATCTATTTATCGATTCATGCATTCTGCATAAATAATCGGGCTTTGTGATTCAACAGGGACGTTCAAAGACCTCGTGCGACAGCATTAGAATCATGGGAGCAGAAACATTTCTCGATGAAGTGTTGGTTCGAGTCAAGGATTTCTTGAATCGATCACAACAAGATGATTCTATTCGAGATAGCCTTCCGCACGATTCACTTCGAAAGACGATGGATCTTAAACTTCCTCTGGAAGGTCACGGAATCCAATCTGCTCTTGATGACATCGAATCGGTACTTCGCCATTCAGTCCATACAACAGCACCTGGTTTCATGAATCCGCTTTGGGGTGGATTGTCAATTACTTCGATTGCTGGTGAATTGGTTACAGCTGCGACAAATACTGCGATGTATACCTACGAGATTGCGCCCGTCGCCACGCTCATCGAGTCAACAATTTTGACTCGCATGGGAGAATTGGCAGGATTCTCTTCCTCCAAAGGGACCTTGACGACAGGTGGTTCAAATGGTAATCTGCTTGGTTTATTGTGTGCAAGACAATCCATGGATCCAAAATCCTCTTCGCTTGGGTTTGATGGTCGAAACGCCGTTGTTTTCGTCTCCGAAGAAGCGCATTATTCGTATAGCATGGCCGCATATGTAATTGGCATAGGTCATTTGAATTTGATTAAAGTTCGTTGCGATGAAGATGGCCGTATGCGTCCTGATGCCCTCGAAGATGAAATTGAGCGGTCTCTTAAGGCAGGTCAACGCCCATTTGCAGTTCTTGCTACGAGTGGAACGACTGTAAAGGGTTCATTCGATCCTCTCCGCCCACTCGCAGAGATCTCTCACAAACACAATCTATGGATGCACGTCGATGCTGCATGGGGCGGTGCTTGTTTGCTCTCAAATCAATACCGTTCTTTGATGGATGGACTCGAACTTGCTGACAGCTTTTGCTGGGATGCCCACAAACTGATGGGTATACCGTTGATATGTTCTGCCTTTGTTGTCAAGGACGAAAAGATTCTGCGCCAAGTTTGCTCAACTGGCACTGAAGCACATTACCTGTATCACGGTGAATCAGAAAATGTTGATCTTGGACGTTACTCCCTTCAATGTGCACGCAGGAATGACGCTTTGAAACTCTGGTTAGCATGGCGTGAGATTGGAGATGCAGGATGGGGTTCTATGGTAGACCGCTTCATGGAACTTGCAACCTACCTCGAAATGAAAGTCGAGGCAACTCCTGAATTAGAAATGGCATCGTCGCGCATGTGGACGAACGTTTGCTTCCGATACACAGGGAGCACTCCATCAGAAAAACTCAACGAACTAAATGTAGAGTTACGTCACAGGTTACTACAAGATGGTCGATTTATGGTAAGCAAAAGTACCATTGATGGGCAAATTATTCTTCGCTCCGTCATATCAAACAATCAGATTACTGAACAGAGTCTTGATTCCTATATCGAACGCGTTGTGGAATTAGGACAAGATATTGAGAGAGGTCTTCCCTCACAATAGTAAATTAACGAAAACTTGAGAACCAGAACGGAGTGGTAAATATATGAGCAACGATGAACCCGTGAGAACCGCTCTTTTTGAGGAACATAAAACGATGGGAGGAAATCTCGTCGACTTCCATGGGTTTGAATTGCCGATATGGTATTCGAACATCAAGTCTGAACATCTCGCAACACGAGAAGGTGCTGGAATATTCGATGTATCTCACATGGGCACTTTCCGTTTCTCTGGTGAACGCGTCCTAGAATGGCTTCAATCCTGCGCAACACAGAATGTGACAGCAGTTTCACCAGGGCGATGTGCTTATACTCATTTTCTCGATCATGATGGGTTCATCATTGATGATATGATTTTTGCAGTTGTTTCTGAAACTGAGATACTTGGAGTGCCAAACGCATCCATGATCGACGTGATGTGGAATTGGTTCCATCAACATAACCCTGAAGCAATGGGTGTGAGTTTGGAAAACCTTTCTCCTTCGATGTCCATAATTGCACTTCAAGGTCCAACAAGCAAAGCGATGTTGGACTCTGCATTTGGGGAAGGTCAACACGTAGGCCGTTTCCGCTGGAGTAATTTCTCTGAAAACCGTCTTGGTGTTACTGGTTGGATTCAGGGAACTGGTTATACTGGCGAAGCCGGATACGAAATATTTGTTCCCAACGAAGATGTGGTTATTGTTTGGAGAGCTCTCGCAGAAGCAGGTGCTACGCCGGTTGGATTAGGTGCAAGAGATACGCTTCGATTGGAGAAGGGGTATCTCCTTTCCGGAGTTGATTTCCTTTGGCCTGGTTTAGATGATGGTTCTCACTCCTTCCTTGCAAGAGATTCTTGGGAAACCAACGTTCCGTTTGGCTTGGACCTCGATCACGAATTTACTGGCAAATCCCGAGTTGTTTCTCATTCAGACTCAGACGCACGCTGGTGGGGGATCAAATATCTCGAACGAGGTCCACTCCCTCGTCCAGGAAAAGGTGTTACGACTCTGGATGGCGCTTTAATCGGGGAACTAACTTCAGGTGCTCCATCTCCATCTTTGGGTAATACTGGTATTGGGATTGGTTACATTTCTGGTGTCAAAGAAGGTGATGAGGTCTTGATTGCTGCTAGTCCTCGGTCCTCGGTCAAAGCTGTCATTGTCCGTCCTCCATTCGTTTGAATCGCATTGGAAATCCTGATGGCTCAATGACGAATATTATGAGCGCTACGCGACTGGTTCGGCACACCTGCGGAGGTGCTTTTGAATGGTTGACCAACTCCCAAATTTAGGACGAGAAAAAGAAATGCTTCAAGAAATGGGTTTTGAGTCCATTGATGCCTTGTTTGCTGATGTCCCCGCTGGCGTTCGTATGAACGAAGATTTACCTCTCCCAGAGGCTCAAAGCGAAGAAGAATTACTTGCTGATGCAAAGCGGCTCCTTGGTTCAAATGTTGCACTTGGTGACCGTGTATCGTTCCTCGGTGCAGGGCTGTATCGGAATTTCGTGCCATCAAGCGTGTTCCAGTTGATCACTCGTGGAGAATTCCTTACTTCATACACACCATACCAGCCAGAAGTGTCTCAAGGGATGTTACAAGCAATGTGGGAATTCCAGTCGCTTATCTCAGAATTGATCGCCATGCCAGTGACAAACCTCTCTCTTTACGATGGTTCTACTGCTGCTGCTGAAGCAATTACATGCGCAGTTCGTGTTCATAATCGTAAGGCAGAACAGAAAGATACAGTCTACATCTCAGAACTAACACCTCCCGACCGTTGTTCAGTTATACACAATTATTGTCAAGGTGCAGGTATAGAACTTAAGAAATTGAGACATCATGAAAACGGACTCATTAATCTGGATGACGTAAAGAACGCTGCTGGTTCCTGTGCCGTTTATGTCGAACAACCAAATCCTCTCGGTATTATCGATGGTGGTTATCCTGCACTAAAGGAACTCATTGGAGACAATACGGCGCTAATCGTTGCCATCCAGCCAATTTCACTGGGATTAATCGAAGCACCAGGGAATTATGGTGCTGACATCGTTGTTGGTGAAGGGCAGCCTCTTGGCAGCCCAATCACAGCAGGTGGTCCAATCTACGGAATCTTCGGATGCACCAAGCCCTACTTGCGCTTGATGCCAGGACGAATTGTTGGTCGAAGTATCGACGTTGATGGAAAAGAGGCGTATTGCCTTACCCTTTCAACTCGTGAACAACACATTCGCCGTCATCGTGCAACGTCAAACATCTGTACGAATGAGACACTCATTGCACTCATGGGTGCGATGCACATGTCACTTCTTGGGCCAGAAGGTCTTGAAGAACTTGCAATACGTAACATGTCAGCTTGCACCTTTGCAAAGCAGAAACTTGGTTCGATAGAAGGATTATCGATTGTTCATCACACACAATCTCACTTCAATGAGTTCGCAATCGAGGTTCCAAACACAGGAAAAGATTGTTTGACCTATCTTGAGAGCAAAGGGATTATTGGTGGATTCGACCTTTCATGGTGGTATCCAGAACAACCCAATCGCTTGTTACTTACATTCACTGACCAGACATCTGGTGACGATATCGAACGACTCGCAACTGAACTTCAGTCGTGGGTAAGTGAGGTGGTTGCATGAGCCATCTTTTCGATCATCATGGGGCTCCTGGAAAGGGTTACGCTCAACCCAAACCCCTTCTCTCCCGTTCAGAACTTTCTCTCCCAGAAAATCTGGTTCGAAAGCGTCTTCCGCGATGGCCACGTCTTTCGGAGCCTGAAATGGTTCGACACTACACTTGGCTTTCTAAGAGAAACTTTGGCATTGATACTGGCTTTTATCCGCTTGGTTCCTGCACGATGAAGCATAACCCTCGTGTTAACGAGGTTATTGCCCAACTTCCAGGTATTGCAGATATTCATCCACATCAACCTGAACATCAAATCCAAGGTTTGCTTTCGATATACTATGAAATGCAAGAAATGCTTTCAATATGTGCGGGTATGGATGCAGTTACGCTACAACCCGTTGCTGGAGCGCAAGGCGAATTCACTGCAGTTCGCTGCTTCCAGGAATATTTTAGATCTCGAGGGGAACTTCAGAGAACGAAGGTCATTGTCCCAGATTCAGCCCACGGAACCAATCCGGCAAGTGCCGCTATGGCAGGATTTGAAATCATTGAAATCCCAAGTAAAATCGATGGACGCATCGATCTCGAGGCACTTCGTGCAGTCGTTGGTGAAGACACAGCGGCAATGATGATCACGAACCCCAATACGCTCGGTTTGTTTGAACATGATATCGCTGAAGCATCTGAACTTGTTCATGGTGTTGGCGGACTCATGTATTACGATGGTGCAAACTTTAATGCAATCCTTGGAAGGACAAGTCCTGGTTTGATGGGCTTTGATGCAGTCCACTACAATCTCCACAAAACCTTCAGCCAACCTCACGGTGGTGGCGGTCCAGGTTCAGGCCCAATTGGTGTAAAACAACATCTAGCACCGTTTTTGCCGACCCCAATCGTATCTCGCAGGGATGCAATTGAATCTGAAATGGAACAAGCAGTTGACGAATTCTGGTACACATGGCATGAGCCTGAGCATACAATCGGTAAGGTACAGCAATGGCATGGCAATGCTGGTGCAATCATTCGTTGTTGGGCATACTACCGTAGATATGGAAAGGAACTTCGAACAATGTCTGAACATGCAGTATTGAACGCGAATTACCTGCGTCATGCAATTCATAGAGAAGCGAAAGCAGCTGGCGTCGATCACATGTTCGTAGATGGAGCAGATACTGTTGTAGCAAAACACGAATTCACGCTCTCTCTTGGACCTGCCAAGGAAGCATTTGGAATCAGTGCAATGGACGTCGCCAAAGGATTGCTCGATATGGGATACATGGCTCCAACTGTATATTTTCCATTGGTCGTTCCAGAATGCATGATGATTGAACCAACTGAAACAGAATCAAAGGATACACTCGATACGTTTGCGGAAGATTTCGCTAAGGTGTTGCAAGTGGATGCTGAAACATTGCATAATGCTCCAATAACAACACCAGTTCGACGTGTTGACGAAGTCTATGCTGCCAGAAATTTATGCTTGCATCATCCATTCGATGAATGACGGTTAAATTCAATCGGCTCCTGTGTAAATTGAAGGATCTCCCACGTAAGTTGGGATGAATGAACAAGCATAGCAAAACCTATCAAGATCACCTCAAGAAGGGTCCACACCCAAGATATCATGGCAATTGAGACGACGATGGTTGTGGCAAGAATCATCAAACCAATCAGACTAATCTTTGGTCTGAATCGTACAACAATCTGCTGTTCCATTTGGATTATACTTAACGAAATCATTTGGAGCAATCCTTTCCGAAGGATGAGCGTGTTGCCCGAAACTTGAATGTCAATATACGGGTGCTCTTCCAAACGAGCGAGAAAATCTTCTCTCGAGGAGGCATACACTTGTTCCATTCGAATCTTTATTACTCATGCTATGATTTAATCTCATTGCCGATATACAACAACCAAATGAAGTGGGAGTTCTTGGCAATGGCATGGTAGGATTGTTTGTTGATGGTTGGTTCCCCTCAGAGGAACGTCCTGTCATGATCATCCCTCTCTTCACAATGGCTTGGTCTCTTTTCACTCTTGTTTGCCCAATTTTACTCCTTATATCAGGGAAATATACTCAACTGGTACCATGGTTCATCATGGCTTCAATTCTCCTTCTAGGATTTGCTCTCTTCTCAACGATGTCTCAAAGAAGAGTCTTGATACTTCATCGAGGAGTACATTTTAGTGGGGTCCTATTGGCTACAGTTCTCATTCTAACATTCATTGATTCAGTTTCCTTATGGGTTCCTTTGGGACTTAGTTGGATGCAATTTACTCTAACATACCATGTCGCTAACAGAACAGCCGCAGGTTTTGGGGTTCAGTTCCGTCACAAATGGAATCCAAAAACTCTTCTCGAGATAACTCCAATCCAAAAGAGCCAATGGCATTTACTCAATACAAGAGCTTCAAATGGATTGATGGGAATTCTACGTAAAAAAGGAACCATTGGGGCTTTATACTGCACGTTTGAAGAGGATGGCTGTTGGCTTCATCTCGATGTTTTCAGCAAAGAATTCTTTGATTTAAATGGCCTCATATTTGAAGAAGAGTGAGGTATTATTCCGTAGGTTGGCCAAGGGTCATCTAAAAGAACTATCCGCGACGGGGAAGATACATGGATGTTACCATATTACTCGGTTCCAAATCGGACATGCCTATTGCTGAAAAGTGTACTAAAATCCTCGACCATTTTGGCGTTGACTATCAATTACGTGTGGCTTCTGCTCACCGTTCCCCTAAATTTGTTGAAGAAATTATCCATCAAGCCGAAGAAGATGGGTGCAAAGTATTCATCGCAATGGCAGGTCTTGCCGCTGCTTTACCAGGTGCTGTTGCAGCCTTGACAACAAAGCCAGTAATCGGTGTTCCTTGTGGTGGAAAGGTTCCATTCGATTCACTCCTCTCAATCGTTCAACTTCCTCCTGGTGTTCCTGCTGCTACAGTAGGTGTGGATCGTGGAGACAACGCTGGCCATCTTGCTGTACAAATGTTAGCGCTTGTTAATGATGACATGGCACAGAAACTGGTTCAAGACAAACTCGATCAAATCGAACGAGTTTTGAAAATGGACCGTGAAGTAAACGGCAGGGCTTGAGATGTTCGATGCACCTGAGTTCATCGAGGAATCGATTGAGCAGATGAAGGCTACAATCGATGATATTGCAATCATTGCATGTTCAGGTGGTGTTGATTCAACGGTTGCTGCCGTTATTGCTAGTCGGGCTGTTGGAGACCTCCTTCATTGTGTCTATGTCGATACTGGTTTCATGCGAAAGGATGAGACTGAAGAAATTGAAAAAATGCTTGCAGAACAAGGCATCAACTTGGTCACAGTAAAGGCGGCTGACCGTTACTTTGAGGCTCTTGAAGGTGTTACTGATCCAGAGGACAAGCGCAAAGTGATTGGGGAACTTTTTATTCGAATCTTTGAAGATGAGCAAAAGAAATGTGGTGCTAAGTATCTCGTTCAAGGAACAATTGCTCCTGATTGGATTGAATCTGGTGGCGGTGTCCGTGACACCATCAAATCTCATCATAATGTTGGAGGATTGCCAGAGGACATGACACTCGAAGTTGTCGAACCTCTACGAGACCTCTACAAGGATGAAGTTCGAGAACTCGCAAGAGAGCTCGATATTATCGTTGCAGAACGTCAACCCTTCCCTGGCCCAGGGCTTGCCGTACGAACCCTCGGAGAACTCACTCCAGAGCGTGTAGCGGTGGTAAGAGAGGCCTGTGCGATTGTCGAAGAAGAATTCGAAGCGGCAGCAGCTGCAGGTGAAATGGAACTTCCCTGGCAATACTTCGCAGCACTTCTTCCTGTTAGATCAGTTGGAGTTCATGGCGACGTTCGTGCATATGGTGAAACCGTAGTCGTTCGAGCCGTGAAAAGCATGGACGGTATGTCTGCAAGATACTCCGAAATTCCTCACGCTATTCTACAAAAGATTAGCACACGCATTACCAATGCAGTAAAGGGTGCAGTAAACCGTGTTGTCTACGATATTACGCACAAACCACCCGGCACAATCGAGTGGGAATAGAGGCGCCGATTGTGGGGCTCGAACCCACGACCTTGGGATTAACAGTCCCACGCTCCACCAGCTAAGCTAAATCGGCGATTTTTCCCAACAACATCTCCTTTATGACGGCTTCCATTGAATCAAGAACTAAGAACAGTTCTCAATTGTGATGGTTTCTAGGATTCGAGAACCGTCTTTGACTTGATACTCACTGATCTTAATTGCATCCTTCAGGCGTTGTAAAAGGTGAACGTCGAAGCCATAATCTGCATCAAGCGTCAATATCGATTCACCTTCTTCGACATGATTTGAGACTTTCTTATGCAACTGAATTCCAATTCCGTGATCAATTTCTTGTCCCTGCCGAGATCGGCCAGCGCCTGCTTCACAGAGAACTTGGCCAAGAATAAGGGCATCAATATCAGCGATGTGTCCAGTTTGTTCAGCCTTCAATACATATTGTTGAGGCCCCTTTGGAAGAACACTCCATGGGTCTTGAAGAAGTTGGTCTGCAACATCGATCTCAACACCTTGTCGAATCAACATCTCTCTAAATTCATTGAGAGCCGTTCCGTTCTCAATGACTTCTTCAAGGTCAAATCCAAGGGCTTTCCCTTGAGCATAAACCAACTCCATTGTGTCCTCTGGCCCCATTCCTTTCAAGCATTGAATTGATTCATAGATCTCATGGCTGTTTCCAAGCCAGTTGCCGAGCGGATGATCCATTTGAGTCAATTGGGCTGTGACATTGATGCCCAGTTGTGTGCCAACCTGAACCATTGATACGGCTAATTCACGTGCTTTTTCTGAATGCTGCATGAACGCTGCTCTACCATATTTGACATCCAATACAAGCGAATGAATCCCTTCTGCAGCTTTCTTTGATAGGATAGAGGCTGTGATTAATCCGATGCATGGAACAGTCGCAGTGACGTCTCGAATTGCATAAAGAATTGAATCAGCTGGAGCAATCTCATTTGTTTGCCTTGAGATGAAGCAAGGGTTTTGTTTCATAGCGTCTATACTCAAACCAGTATCAAATCCAGGAATTGATTCTAATTTATCGATGGTTCCTCCAGTGTGTGCTAAGCCTCTTCCTGCAAGCATTGGTACTGTCGCCCCACATGCTCGAAGTGCTGGCGCAAGAATTATGCTCATTTTATCACCAACTCCTCCTGTTGAATGCTTATCGACCGCTCCTGGGTTGAGTGGTAATGATTCACCGCTTTCAAGCATCGATGTAGTTAGGTGATAGGTCTCTTCCGAATTGAGTCCATTGATTTGACAAGCCATCAAAAAGGCCCCAATCTGTTCATTCGGTATTTCTGAAAGGTTCTCAATGAACCAAGAGATATCTTTCTGTGAAAGGATACCTCCGTCTCTTTTGATTGCAAGTATGGTGGGGATGTGCATGATGTCAACTCATTTTGATGCTAAGCCGATCTCAACGAGACGTTGGTGGAGATATTCTCCTGCTGTAATCGATTGGTAAGAGGAAACGCCTCCAGTTCGTGAAACGAATTCTTCCCTCGGTGTTAAATCGATTTCATTTCTTGGATGAACGAACATCGGCATAGAAAAACGTCGTTGTGTAGGGTCCCCTGGGTTGACGACTCGATGAGTTGTTGATTTGAATAAACCATTTGTTAGATTCTGAATCATGTCTCCTGAGTCCACAATAATTTGCTCATGATTTCCATTGACATCAATCCAGGATCCGTCATGATCCATGACCTGTAATCCTGCAGCCGTTGCAGTCATTAACAACGTAATCAGGTTGATGTCTTCATGTGCAGCAGAACGTACAGCACCTTCTGGAGTTGATTCATCAAGTGGAGGATAATGGATGATCCTCATGATGGTGTTCCCATCTTTAGCCATTTCAGGTAGCCAGGATTCATCATGGCCAAGATATGTGCTGCAAGCACTAAGAAGCATGGTAGATATCGCTTCCATTTTATCGTAGAGTGAGTTTACATTCTTTTCAAATTCAGGTAAATGCTGAGATGGCCAATTGTTCGCAGGATATGTCAGGTCCGTTTCACTGCCTTGGTTTCCTCTTCCAGTCTGCCAAAATTCTTTCAAATCAGGAGCAGGGTTATTTTTTGCATGTTCAATCCCAAATGCCGTATAGCCTCTTTGATGAGATATTTCTGGACGAAGATACAATCGTTTTGTCTCTTCATCGAGAGCAAAGAAGTGTTCTGCTTGGCTGTAGGTCTCTTCGATTAGGTTGAGATCAATGCCATGATTTACGAGAGCAAAGAATCCAATATCAGCAAGAGAATCTCCTACAGTTTCAATGAATGCCTTACGTCGAGTTTCGTTACCTGATAGAAAGTCCTGTAAATTTGCCACAGGCAACGGTCTTGACAAGGGTGTCACCTCTAATTGTCTCGAAGTTTAGAAAGAAGTCGAAGCATCTCAAAGTACAGCCAGAGAACGGTTACGAGAATGCCGTAAGCACCCCACCATTCTTGTTGCTTAGGGGCACCCATTCGCACACCGGCTTCAATCATACCAAAATTCGAGATAAGCATTAGGGATGCAACGACAATAATAAACAGACTAATTCCTATGCCAATAGGTCCACTGCTGTGTAGGAAGGGGATAGAAACTCCTGGAATGAACATGAATACGATGCTAATGAAATAAATGAACATGATCGATGCAGTAAGAGAAAAGACAATTTTGTTGAATGTTGGAGTTGGGCGTATGATCCGCAATGAGTAAATGGTCAACATTGCTCCAATAACTCCAAGTGTTGCTAAACCTGCTTGTATTGCGATTCCAGGATATGATAATTCGAAGAAGAGCGTTAATGGGCCGATGAAGAATCCTTCCATGAATGCATAGATCATAACTGGGGCCTGAGGATTCGATGGACGTGAGAAGACGAGGTATAATCCCATTCCAATAGTGCCGAACATTCCGAACAGCATCATCGGGTAAAGAAGCCCAGGAACAATGAATCCAAGCACAACTGTGCCGAGTGCTGAAATGGTCATTAATCCAAACAGAATTCCTATTTTCTGTAATGTTCCTTCAAAGGTCATTCTGTCGTTTCCAGAGATTGTGTTCCAGAATTTTGGTTGGAATACGGGGTTACTCGAAGTGTAAGCCATGGCCTAACCACAGTGCAGTCCTTTGTGAAGGTTACGCGTCTCAAGCCTGTTCAGACATCTGTTGTTGATAGTATTCTTCCAGTTGGTCAAGATTCCAACCCATATCGAGATACTTCTCCACCATTGCACTATCCCATCCTGGGAATCGTTCAAGATCTTGAGTAGAAATTCCGTTCTCGGTATCAGGTGCTTGTCCATCAAGAACAGGTTGATCCCATGTGGCATTTGAACCAATAACAGCGTTCAATTCTTCTTCTTCAATCCAATCTTTACCTTCAGATTTATTTTTGCGTGTTTGTATAATTCCATTGGCTGCACCAATGAGTAACAAAGCTCCACCGAGCATCAACAAAAGCATGATTGTCGCACCCATGCCTTCGTCTGCTTCTCCGCTAGAATCTCCTGCATTTTGATTGAGTTGGGAGAGCGAACACCCATCGATGTCAGTAGGAGTGTCTGCTGGCGTATCTGGACAATCATCATCCTCATTCAAGACACCATCATTATCATCATCAATTGATTGATTTGTGGTATCGTTGTTCTGATTGTCAGATGGATCCGGAGTAATGCCTCCGAGGTCACACCCTAGTGCATCTGCTTCATTGACACCATCGCCATTTGCATCTGCCATGTTGATTGCATCGTATGGAGAGACATCAGTGACTCCGGGGTCAAGGGCAGTTGTCTGAGCCCAAGCCACTTCGATTTGATCGAGGATACAATCACCGTCAGTATCTTGAGAAAGTGGATTTCCTCCCAAGACGTATTCGTCATAGTTCGAAAGTGTGTCACCGTCAGCGTCAATGTCAGCTTCAAGTGTCGTACCAAACATTGCTATTGTTCTGTTCAAGCCATTTCCAACTTCCCAAATATCCGGCAATCCATCGTTGTCGGTATCAGTTACATTGTCGAGGCGATTCCAGTCAGCATACCATGATTCGATGTAAGGCGTTGCAATTTCAGCAGAATCGACAATCAGCCCCATTTCTCGGTTACGAACCATGGCAGAATCTCCCCAGTTGATGCTCGAGATAAGAACAGATGTGCCATCGACAATTGCTCCCTTGTTGTGTAATTTCGAAACATCGTCATCCTCACTCATGATAATGGCAGAAACATCCCAGCCATTGGTTTGATTCCAATCGTTGTTCATTCTGTCTACAATGTCTTGGATATCCTCGTCTAGATATGCTCCGTTGATGATAAGACGAATTGAAACATCTCGTTGTGCAGCATCTTCAAGTGCGCTTACAACTGGATTTTCACCCCAGCCCCATTGCCAATCTAGATCGAGATATTGCAATGAGAGCAGGATTTCATCATCAGCATTTTCGATCATGGTGGTTAATCCTTCGACACAATCATCGGGGCATGTCAACAATGTACCAGAATATGTTCCAGTGAACGTAGGTGCAGAATCTCCAACGATTGTTCTTACGTCAGGCATCGAATAACTGTTGGTGGGAGGAGTCGATGATACAGGAATGACGTACATGGAATCTTCATCAAACGCCATATGCTCTAAGACAGTCTGCGCAAGTTCTTGGCTGTGGACAATCATGCTCCAGTCTCTGTTGCCACGTTGGCCTGGTGGCGGGAGTGATGCGTCTTTCCAGTTTCCAGACCCAATCCATACGGATGCTTCGTCTTGAACTGCAACCTTCGCGTGAAGGTAGAGGTAAGGATCATCCCCACTTCCACCAAACCAAGAAACATCGATTCCAGCTTGCTTGAGTTCGTATGCATATGATGCCTGTGTTTCTCGATCGTTTGTATTCCACCAGAATTCCACTTCGTTTAGGACGACAACGACGGTAACACCACGGTTGTGTGCATCAATGAGAGCCTGAGTAAGGTCCATTGATTGGAGTTGATACAGATGCAAATGAAGTGAGGTTTGGGCTTGACCAACCCATGCGAGAACATCGACGAGTCCATCATGAGGACCGAGGAGTGGCTGAATCATTGTTGCGTCAGAGAACGTGAGGTCAGTACAGAAATCACTTGCACCGAGTCGTCCCCAGCGCTGATGCCAATCCATTGATTGGTTTGTATCGGTTATTGTTCCACATCCATCTCCTCTGTAGAGGATTAAATTGTCAATGCCATTTACTGGTTCTGTAAGAGCAACACCAGACCATCCTTCAGCATCAACAGGGCCGTTACCATAGACAATGGTATCTGCAACTTGTCCAGTTGGATGGATGAGTTGCAAGGCCATGCCACTGTCAAGGAGGTAAATTGGTGAACTCATTGCTACATTCATATCGATAATGCTTCCATCTTCATACAAAGCAAGTCCAGATACGTCGTTCGTTAACTTAACAGATGATCCAGCTGCAACCTGAAGATTGGTAATGGTCGCAGTATATTCTGTACTATCTGCTGCTGTACGTCGAATTTGCCATCCGTTAAGGGTCGCATCTTCTTCTCCACTGTTGGTGATTTCAAAGAATTCCAGTTCAGAAGAAATCGAGGATGTACCGTCCCACATGAGTGATGTAAATTTGATTGCATCCTGAGAAGCAATCATCGTAGCATCTGGTTCTGCTGTACCTGGAGTTGGCCATGCGAATTCAACCCATTCAGAATTCGTAACGTTGTAGCCGTAAGTAACACAATTCCTTGCGAGGAATTCAGGTGCTGGTGATGCACTTGTGACAAGTTCTCCATCAGGATTGAGTAAGGTAAGCACTCCAGCGTCTTCAAGAGAACCTCCGAATATATCGTAGGTTAATTCAACAACGATTCGCTGTCCTGCTTCGATTGTAGTGTTGTTTTCTGCATGATTCCAGAGCATACTCGAGTCAACAAACTGCCGTCCCATAAGTGGGTTGGAGGTGTAATCCATACTCACTCTCCATCTGCTTAGGTTGACTTGTTCTGCACCCGTATTGTGAAGCTCAATCCAATCTGCACCCGGAGAAAATTCTGAATCATCGCAAGACGAAGCGATTTCTGTGATTACGATCGATTCAGGTTCCGTGTATTCAGGCCATACTGGATTTGCACTTCCTGGGGTAGCCCATGCACTGTTCACCCAGTCGTTCAATCCCCATGTGGTGGATGTTGTGGGTGCGTTAGCACCGGATTGTCCTGCACCAGCATGAGTTTCTGTGTTGTTGATGAGAGAACCACCCTCGAGAGTCGTTGTCCATTGGGCAGTATGAGCAATTTCTCCATTTCCATCAATGAGATTGATTTGGTCTGGAGTCGTGTGTTTCAGGTAGAATTGCGATGTGCCATTGAGAGCAATCAGTGTTGTTTCACCAGGAGCCAAGATTGTTGTTGACTTCATTGGCATGTTGTATTGGTGCAACATGAGGTTACGATTTGCTGCGGATAATCTCCAACCTGCAACATCCACTTCTGTCGAACCATAGTTGTGAATTTCAATCCATTCACCACCAGGGTATGATTCCGAGTCGGAACCTACTGCGTCAGGAAGTAACTCTGTGATTCGAACATCACCAGTTGTTGCGGTTGGAACTGGCTCTGGTTGCCCAGGTGTTGGATAGAGGGATGGCGACCATGCATCAACATAGTTTGTACTGCGTAGGAGCGAGATGTTTGGTCCGTAATTCGTGGCATACCAAGCCATGTCCATAATCATGGAAGAAGCATCGAGCAGTATGAGATGGTTGTAATTGTCCCAAAGGCGTGTGTCTGCAGTAAATTCAACGATTCGTCGTTCCCCTGATTGAATCGTGGTGCTTCCCTGCGAGCTGTTTGCAGCAATTGTTCCAGGGTCGAGGAAGGTTCGATTCCCCATGCCGTCAATAATAGACCATCCGTTAAGGTCAATGTCGTTTGTTCCAGTATTGAGTAATTCAATCCATTCACCAGAAGGTGATGCATTACCATCATTGTTTGAAACAGGCATGATTTCATTGAAGCCCACTGATCCTGTGGCAGTAATGGAATCAAGAGTAGGGATGTTTGTGGCGTTTGGTGATGGATACGTTGAGATAATCCACATTCCACCAGCAGGATTCTCCTCAAGAGAAAATCCTGG